>Ga0302243_1000052_pt1 | contig 146950 bp, 150 predicted proteins | sample AAG_UR_Met_MG_FD_193514 | JGI IMG/M metagenome (GOLD analysis project Ga0302243, IMG submission 193514) | Enriched activated sludge microbial communities from anaerobic digester in WTTP, New Holstein, Wisconsin, United States - AAG_UR_Met | ecosystem: Engineered > Bioreactor > Anaerobic >... | reverse complement strand
CATATCGCAGCTTGGCACGACCTTCTTCGGCACCCGAACCGAGCCATTCCCCAGGCGGCGTAGCAAACGCCGCTGGCACTGTCGGCTTAACAAACGTCCAGGTTGCGTATGATTGGTATCAACGAACTCCTCGGGACCTCTTCCAATTTCCCCGAGGATCCTCCTCCACTTCCCCGAAGAGGGTCGCTCTCCGGGTGCATGAGCACTTCTCACTTCGCCCCAGCACATGGCTGGAACGCGTGAGTCCCCCAATAATTGAGGGTATATTTAAGCATTACCCATACGGGGTTTCCGTATGTTCATGCTCCCACTCGCCTACTTCGCGAGTGGAACCGGCTACTACAGTTCCATTATATAACGGTTTCTTATCGCAGCCAGTTGTAGGTTGCTACCACCGTTCTCGCCGGTATTCCTTTACTACGCACTCTCTCCTCATAAGGTTTTCTGCCCTCCCTATACTATGTATATTATCACAAAAAGAGAGCCTCACACGCTGAAACGTTTGGATATCAGTCCCACCAGGTCTCCTAGCGACCGGCCCACGGCCACCCCCGAATCCTCCAGTGCCCTTATCTTATCCCAGGCTCCGCCGGACCCTCTGGCCACGATCGCCCCGGCGTGCCCCATTCGTCGGGCCGGCGGCGCGGACACCCCGGCCACATAGGCGAAGACGTTCTCCGTGCCCAGCTCCTTGATCAGAAGGGAGGCCTCCTCTTCCATCTGACCGCCGATCTCGCCGATCATGACCACTCCGGACGGCCCTTTCTCAAGGACCATCTCCACCGCCTCGCGCATGTCGGTCCCCAGCAATCTATCCCCGCCCAGACCAAGTACGACGCTCTGGCCCAGATTGGCAGAGCTCAGCGCCTGCACCACCTCATAGGTCAGTGTCCCGCTGCGCGAGATCACTGCCAGATCGCCCTTTCGGAATATCCGGTTAGGCATGATGCCGACCTTGCTGTCCCCAACCAAGCAAAGACCGGGGCAGTTCGGTCCCAATATGGCCACGCCGTTCCTCCTGGCAAGTGCCAGTACATGCATCGCGTCGTGTATAGGGGTACGTTCGGTTATGATCACCATGGCCTCCAGGCCGGCCTCAATGCCCTCCACCGCCGCCTGTTTGAGGTTCGCAGCCGGGACGAAGAGAACGCTGGCCGTCGCCCCGGTACGTTCGACGGCCTTCTGGACATCGCTGAAGACCGGAACACCATGAACGAACGCCCCACCTTTGCCAGGGGTGACCCCTGCCACCACCTTGGTTCCATATTCCAGCATCTGGCCCGTGTGATGGCCGCCCTGCCGTCCGGTGATCCCTTGGACCAGAAGCTTGTGCTCTCTGAGAAGGGCATCGCCTTTCATTCTCTCACCTTCACTGCTTGCAGGCAGGCATCATCCAGGTCGATATGGACATTGAAATTGGCCAGGCGGAGCATCTGGGCCGCCTCGTCCTCGTTGTTCCCGCGAAGCCTGACCACGGTCCGGGCCTTGACGTTCCTGTCGGTGATGGTATGCATCATCGCATCGGCCACCGTGTCACATTTGGTTATTCCCCCGAATATGCAGACCAACAGGGACCTTATCCTCCCTCTGGCCAGGTCATAGCTGAGCAGGCCCAGGGCCTCCGATACACGGTTCGGATCGTCCGTTCCCCCCAGGTCCAGGAACGTCCCTCCCCTTCCTCCGTACCTCTGCAAGGTGTCCAGTGCGGCCATGGTCAGGCCGGCCCCGTTTGCCAGCACTCCAATGTCACCAGAAAGTTCGACCAGGTTGAACCCCTTGTCCCTGGCCAGTCGCTCCAGTTCGGTGAGGTCTCGTCCATACCGGTCGAGGAACTCGGTGTGCCGGGACAGAGCGTCGTCATCGATCGAGACCTTGGCGTCCGCGGCGATGGCCTTGCCGGAATCGGTTATCATAAGGGGATTGATCTCTACCAGTTCGCAGTCCATGTTCTTGAACAATCTCCACATGGCCTCAATGGTCGAGCGTACCTCCTTTGACCCCTGGTCCCCTCGCAGAAGGAAATGCGAGGCTTGGTCCAGGACCTCCTCTGGGAACGGTTCCAGGGGATCGATGTTCCACCTTCTCATGGTGTGGGATGGCATGTTCTCCACGTCCATGCCGCCTGCGGATCCGGCCAGGAGCAGCGGACAGCGGGATGGTTGATCAATGGTGATGGCCAGATAGATCTCCCGGGACGCGTCTATCATCTCCTCCAGCAGCACTCCGTGCACCTTGCTTCCGGAAACATGCATTCCCAGAATTCTTTCACAGGCCTCCAGTGCTTCCTGCCCATGCAGCGCTGTGCGTATCCCTCCGGCCTTGCCCCGGCCCCCGACCGTGGTCTGGGCCTTCACCATGAGCGGGAACCTCAGATTGTCCAGAGAGCCAGCGATCCCGTTCATGTCCGGAAAGAACAGGCCTCTGGGGGTAGATATGCGATACCGCCTGAACAGTGTTTTTGCCTCGCTCTCCAATAGGTTCATCCCATCACCGCTCATCTATGGTCCTTCAAGATATATTTGACTTGTTCGACCAGATGAGAAAATGATTCTGGATGTTGATGTTCAAAAGTTTAAATACGACCATATTTTATCGAAAGTTGATGGCTGTCAGATGTCTCGCTGGTATGGACTTTGATTCCAACGTGTACCTTCTGACCGGTGAGGATCCGATCCTCGTCGATGCCGGGACCGGCATGCATCATCAGGACATCCTCAAGTGGCTGTCATCCGTTGTAAAGAAGGATAAGGTGCGCCGCATAGTCCTGACGCACCGCCATTACGATCACACCGGCGGGGCAGCGGCACTGGCCAGGGAGCTGGGCGCGGAGGTGCTCATGCATCCCTTGGACGCCCCCGCGGTGAGGGAAGGGGACCCGCGCCAGACCCTGTCATATATGTTCGGGATACACAGCCAGCCTGTGGAGGTCACCGAACTGCGGGACGGGCAGGTCCTGACCACCGGAGAATCGAGCTACGAGGTCGTCCATACGCCAGGACATACCTCGGGCGGAATATCCCTGTACGACAGACAAAGCAAGGTCCTTCTGCCAGGGGACACGGTGTTCGTCGGAGGGATCGGACGATGGGACCTGCCGAGCGGCAACTTCGAGCAGCTCGCGGGTTCGGTCAAAAAGCTTTTATCCCTGGCCCCCCAGGAGATATATCCTGGGCATGGCGATGTAAGCCAGAGCGGAGCATCAGGGATACTGGAAGAGGCGTTAAAATATCTGGGAGAATCTTGAATGGACATTATTAAGATCAAGGAGGGGAAGGGCGCCGAGGTCGGCATGTCCAAGCATGATCTGGAACACGTACTGTCCACCCTGCGCTTCGGCAGGCTGGTAGTCTACCCCACCGAGACCGTATACGGTCTGGGCGCAGATCCCTTCGACGAGACCGCGGTCAAGAGGGTGTTCCTGGCCAAGAGGCGCCCTTTCGACATGCCGCTCTCCATCGCCGTGAACGACATCAGCGTGGCCGAGCACGTGGCCGAGCTGGACGAGAACGCCTATCGGCTGGCCAAGGCTTTCCTGCCTGGACCTCTCACCCTGTTGGTCAAAAAACGCCCGGTATTGCCCGACATCGTCACCGCTTCCCTGCCCGAGGTGGGCATCAGAATTCCGGACCATCCGGTGGCCCTGCGCATGCTGGAGGAGTTCGGCCCCATCGTTTCCACCAGTGCCAACGTGCATTCCCATCCCAACCCGGTGACCGTAGAGGAGGCCATAGCCGACCTGGGTCAGAGCGTGGCCACCTACGTGGACGGCGGACCGTGCAAGGTGGGCACCCCTTCGACCATCGTCCAGATAATCGATGGCACCGTAGAGGTGATTCGTTATGGCGCTATTCCTAAAGAGAAGATCGAAGATGTACTTGTTAGATGAGCACGCCCTGGATTGCATCCGCAAGGCCGGGCGCCTGTCCGCTGAAGCCCGGGAGCTGGGCAGATCCCTGGTTGCCGAAGGCGTCAAGCTCCGCGATGTGGCCGAGGGCATGGAATTGCACATACTGGAGCATGGGGGCAAACTGGCCTTCCCGGTCAACATCTCCCTGAACGCGATGGCCGCTCATTTCACCCCCAACAGCAATGACGATGTCGTCTTCAAGGCGGGAGACCTGGTGAAACTGGACGTCGGTGCGCAGGTGGATGGCTGGCTCGGTGACACTGCCACCACCGTGGAGGTCGGGACCCGTAACTGGCAATCGCTCATACAAGCTTCCGAGAGGGCATTGCAGCAGGCCCTGGAGGTAGCCCAGGACGGGATCTCCGTGGGCACCATCGGCGGAGTGGTCGGGAGAAGCATCAAGGAGACCGGATTCCATCCAGTGGTTAACCTCAGCGGCCACGAGATGAAGAGATACAACCTTCACGCCGGGCTGTCGATACCGAACTATGACGACGGGACGCTGACCAAGGTGCGTGGCAACATGTTACTGGCCATAGAGCCGTTCGCCACCAACGGCCAGGGGCAGGTCTCCAACGGCCGCTCGGGCAATATCTATCGGGTGCTGAGGGACCGTCCGCTCAAGGACCCGGAAGCCGATAGGCTGTTCCAGCTGATCAAACAGGAGTTCACCACGCTTCCGTTCTGCGAGCGTTGGTGCGACCGCCTTCAGCCCAATTCCGGCCCTGTACTAAGGACGCTGCACAGGCACGGAGTGATATCCACCTACCCAGTCCTCATCGAGACCAAGCAGGGGATGGTCTCCCAGGCCGAGCACACCATACTGGTCGGGAATGGGCACGGCGAGATCACCACATCTTGAGCTCGAATACATTTATTAAGGTCGGCTCTTTTATCTGGCCTCACGCGAGGGTAGCCAAGCTCGGTCAATGGCGTGCGGAACGCCGACCAAAGGCGACAGACTCAAGATCTGTTCCTGCAGAGGTTCGCCGGTTCGAATCCGGTCCCTCGCACCATTTTTCAATAACGTCATCTCGAATGGAACATCCACAGTGATCGAAAAGGAAGAAAAAAATGATTTTGGGCCCGGAGGCCCGTTGCGTTTAGAGTATCGCCAGGATACCGACGATTATGGCGACGACGCCGATGATGGTCTGGAACCTGCCCAGCCACTTGGCCAGCTTCTCAAGGTACTTACCCAGAGCAGGAATGCTCGGGAGGATACCGACCAGAAGTACCAGGCCAGCGATCACAGCAACGAGGCTGTACAACAGGTTGCCCCAATAGAGTATCGCCAGGATTATGGCGACAATACCGATGATGGTCTGGAACCTTCCCAGCCACTTAGCTAATTTTTCCAATGACTTGCCCAGAGCGGGAATGCTGGTCAGGATGCCCATGGCCAGTATCAAACCCGAAAATATCAATGTCAATCCTAGAATCCATTCTTCCATATTTCACTCTCCTAATGGTTTTACAAATAATCACTATGATCTGTATAAATAATTATTCGGACTTTTTTTATACTGGATGTTTTGACCAATCCGGTCAAAACAGAGATCATGAGCCAGAATGCGGCCAGAATTGATCTCTCGATACCAGATAACAAACGGTCGGACCCGTAGGATCGGATCTTGATATGGCCGCAACGCCATGGATTTATATCTCCCTCGGACTTTGTCCGTTCATACCGATATTTGCCTCGCATTAACCGCAAGGCATCATCTGGAAGGTGTTATCATGGCAGTCAAGAAGACCAAGGAGAGCAAGCCCAAGGAGTCCAAGAAAGCAAAGGCCGCGGAGCCCGAGCAGAGTTCCGTGCCAGAGAACCCGGTGCTGTCGAAGAACCCCATCCGGGCCTTGATGTTCAAGGACGCCATGCTCCAGGAGATCGTGGACGGGCTCAAGGCCGAGCAGGTCCCCAAGGAGGACATGGACGAGGTGCTGTTCCTCACCGCGGCGAACGCGGTCTTGGAACGGATAGGCCTCAACCTTCCAGAGGACCTCTCGTACATCTTCAAGGAGAACCTGGACGACTATCTTTCCATCGCCTTGATCAACAAGGAGCACGAGGTCGACCTTCTCTCCCTGTTCCGCGATCAGTTCCTGGAGTCCCAGGGGGACGACTTCAACGACGAGCGCGAGCTCATGGAGGCCTTGGTGGCCTTCGAGGACCAGTGGTGGGGATCGCCCAAGGACTTCCTCGGCGGGGCGTCGCCCAACGGGCTCATGGACCAAGCCCGGGAAAAGATGGATTCGGTCATCGAACATGAGGACGAATGCGGCTGTGGGTGCGAGGAGTGCGGCGACGAGGATTACTGGGCGTCGCGTTCCTACATCATCCGGGACCTGTGGTTCTCCAGCATCGAGGAGAGCATGGCCAAGGAGTCCATGCCTTCTCCGCAGAAGAGGGAGCGTCTTTTCATATCGGTGGCCAACGCCCTGCTGGACCTGGTCGTCAACGTCATGCCGGACTTCATGAGCGAGGACATGTACCAGGGTCTGGACCACAATCTGGAACTGACGTTGGTCAACAAGGAGAACAAGGTGGACGTCCTGGAGATGTTCGAGTCCGCCTTGGCCAAGTTCGAGGACGAGTGGTGGAACTCTGGTTTGAAAGAACTGGGCGGAAAGAGTCCTGACCAGGCCATGCAAGCCATGGGCCGCAAGTACGGTCTGTGAAGGTCGCCAGATGTCCGGTCGAACCTGGGGCGCGTCGGCACCGGCCAAGGTGATACTGCTCGGCGAGCACGCGGTGGTGTTCGGTAAGCCGGCGGTCTCCGTGGCCATCGGGCTCCGTCTGCGCTGCCAGGTCCGGCCGGCGGCCGTTCCCTCGCTTAACGGTGTCCCGCTCACCCCCCACAACTATTCCTACGTGTCGGCTTGCTTGGACAAGCATGGTGCGCCGCCGACCGCGGTGCTGACCGATTCCGATTTCCCGTCCGGTTCGGGGCTCGGTTCTTCAGCTGCGGTCACGGTGGCCTTGCTGGCTGCCCTGAACGCCTCGAAGGGCGGTTTTCAGGAAGAGACCGTGGCCAGGGAGGCCTTCGAGGTGGAGTGTGAGGTCCAAGGCCGCGCAAGTCCCATCGACACCTCCACCTGCACGCACGGCCATGGCATCCTGGTGAAGAGGGAGAGGGGCGATGACTTCCTCTGGGAGATCTCCAAGGACACCCGTCGATGGTGCGTTCACGATGTCCCGATGCCCAAGATGACCCTGGTGGTCGGCTTCACTGGCAAATCCAAGCCCACCGGCCCACTGGTGGCCAAGGTGAAGCGCTATGTCGACCACAGCACCTTCGCCAGGGACATCGTGGATGAGATAGGGACGGTGACCATGGAAGGAGTACAGCAGATGGCCAAGGGCGACCTGGAAGGGCTCGGCAGGACCATGACCAAGGACCACAAGTTGTTAGCCATCCTGGGCGTCTCCTCCCGTGAGTTGGATAAGCTGGTGTCTTCCGTTCTCCCGTATTCGTACGGCGCAAAGCTCACCGGGGCGGGAGGTGGCGGCAGCATGATCGCTCTGACGGACGAACCTCAAAAGGTGATGGACATCATACGCAGGAAGGGCGGCCAGCCGTTCGCTGCGGAGACCGGGGTACCGGGAGTAAAGATCGATTAAAGGGTTTTTAAGAAAAAGGTTTCAGATCAGTTCCTCGAACTCCTTTACCAGCTCGGGGTGCTTCTCCTTGATGGCGATCAGGATGTTGTGCACCGACATCTTGTCCACGTTGGCCGTGGAGAGCGTGTCGATCACCCCGTCCAGGGTCTTATCCGAGAGGGTAAGGAACTTCTCCTTGGCCATCCAGTTGCGCCATAGGCGGTTCTCCATGGCGTCGCGCCACTTCTTGTCGTAAGGCATCAGCGCGGCCTCGGAGTAATCGTTGGACTGAACGCAGTCGCCCAGCACCTCTCCGGCGAACCTACCGGCCAGGAGCCCGTTGGCGATCCCGCCTCCGGTTATGGGGTCGATGATGCGCGCGGAATCTCCGACCAGGATAAGGCCGTTCATGACCGACTGCTCGACCGGCGGGGATACGGAAACGCCACCGGCCAAAGCTTCCAGGGGCTGTCCGCAGCTGAGCCGGGGGTCCTTCTTGATCCAGCTGTCCAGGTACATCTTGACATCTCCCGGTTTCTTGAGCTTGGAAGCTAGGACGCCGATCCCGACGTTGGCGGTATCGTCTCCCTTGGGGAATATCCAGATGTATCCGCCCGGGGCGACGGAGCCAATGATGAACTCGCAATAGTCCGGCTCGGTCTTCAGGTTGGTCATGCGATACTGGTAGCAGGTGGTTATGTCTCCGGCCTTAAGAGAGGTGTCGATCCCCGCCCAGCGGGCCACCTGGGATTCGAAACCGTCCGCGGCAACGACGCAACCAGCGGTGAGCTTCAGCGGCTCGCCCTCACGCTTGGCCTTTACACCGACCACCTTGTCGCCTTCCTTGATGACGTCGACCGCCGCCGTCTTGAGCCAGATCTCGGCACCGGCCCGAGCTGCGTCAGCGGCCATGGCCTTGTCGAAGAGATGCCTTTCCAGCACCAGTCCGACCTCGGCCCCGGCCTGGCTCTCGTCTATGCGGAAGACCTTGCCTCCCGGAGAGACAAGTTTAGCGCCAGCGATGTCGGCGGAGACCCAGCGCTTGTCCACGGGGACCCCGGCCTTGGCCAATCCCTTCTTGTTCACGCCTTCGGCACAGCGCAGCGAGGCGCCGATCTCCTGGCGCTTCTCGATCATCAGGACGCGGGCGCCCTTCTTGGCCGCGTGCTTGGCGGTCATGCTGCCGGCCGGACCGGCGCCGACCACGATCACATCGTAATCGGGCTTCATTTCTTCCCCTCCATCTTCAAGGCGCCGGCCGGGCAGAGGCGCACGCAGCGGCCGCACTTGTTGCAGTTCTCGTTGAACTCCAGCACTATCTCGTTAAGGTAGATGGCGTTCTGGGGGCAGGAGCCCACGCAGGCGCCGCAATGCATACACTTCTCGATGCTCACTATCATTATGGATCCTCCTTATGTGTGCTCCGTTCCCCTGGTCCGTCTCCACTCCTCGATGGGTACGGAGAACTTCTTCTCCACCTGCTCCCTGAAGGTAGGTCCGCCATTGTAGGCGCAGAAGGGGATTATCCTTCCGTCAGGCACTACGTAATGGATAGCGCAGCGCTTGACCCTTTCTATATCGTAGTTGTACAGGTCCTGGAAGTGCATTCCTCCGATCATCATCATCTTCCAGGAGAACTTGGCCAGGGACTCCTTGGACTTGTCGTCCATAAGAGAGGTCAGCAGGCCAAGGAACGTTTTCATGTCCAGTCCCTCAGGCATCTTGTCCTCGTGGGTGTACTTCTTCAGCAGGGAGTAGACCTTCACCTTGCTGGGGAACTTCAGCTTGGCCTTCTCCGCCTTCTTGGACAGCTCGTACAGCTCCTTGAACAGCGGTTCCACGTCCACGAAGGAGGTCAACGGCACGACGTGGCCCTTGTCCTGGATGAACAGATAGGTGGCGATGCCGCAGTGAGGGTGCGTGGTGAAGGTGACCTTTGGTTCGCCGACGAAGGCGGAGGCCAGGGTGGAGAGCGGGACGACACTGGGCACCGGGAACCAGTCGCTCTTCTTGATCTGTCCCTTGGTCTGGACCTCGAAGTCCCTGACCAGGTCGGGCAGGGTGTACCTCTGTTTGGCCAGTTCTTCCTTGTTGATTCTCCCGGTGAAGGACACTGGCTGGAAGTTGATGCCCCGGATCACATCGGAGTTTTCCAGGGCGTACTTGAAGATCGGACCGATCTGGCTGTCGGTGACCCCTTTGACCACCACGGGAACCAGCACAACCGACGGTCGCTTCTCCAGCTTCCGGACGTTCTCGATGACCTTCATCTTGATCTCGAGCATCTTCCTGGCCCGGGAGACCATGTATATATCATCGCTCATCCCATCGAACTGCAGGTAGATGGTGTTCAGACCGGCCTCGGTGGAGGCCTTCAGGAACTCGAAATCGTTGGCGAACATAATGCCGTTGGTGGCCACCTGGATCTGGGCGAACCCAAGCTCCTTGGCCTTCTTCACCACGTCAACGAACTGGGGATAGATGGTAGGTTCGCCGCCGGCGAACTGGATGGCCGGGCAGGGAACGGGCTTGCTTTCCCGTAGCACCTGCATCATCTTCACCACCTCGTCATAGCTAGGTTCGTAGACATAGCCAGACTGATTGGCGTTGGCGAAGCAGATAGGGCACTTCATGTTGCAGCGGTTGGTGAGGTCCAGATTGGCCAGCGCGGTATGGCTAAGGTGCAGGTCGCAGAGACCGCAGTCGTTAGGGCAGACCTTGGCCTGTGGGATGAAAGGATTCTCCACGCCTACCCCGTCATAGGAGAGGCTTTCGGATTTCAGGTACATCTCCACATCGGACCATATGACGTCCGAGAAATGACCGTGCTCTGGGCATTCCTTATCCATGACCACCTTCCCGTCCTTCTCGGACATGGTGGCGATGATGATCTTCCTACACTCAGGGCAGAGCGACTCCGTCTTCTTCGGCAATCCTCTGGGCAATGAACTCTCTTTTGCAATCACGATTGCACCCCAGGCTGATACTTCAACACGATAATATAATATTTATGTAGCGAGCTTAGCTACATGTTAGGCCATGAATATCGTGGACGTACTCAGACTGGATATAGGCGATATAGAGAAGGAGTTCGCGCAGATAGCTTCCGTCCTAGGGAATTTGGGGCTGTCAAAATATGAGGCCCGGGCCTACGTGGCCCTGATCCTTCGAACGCATGCCACCGCCGAGGAGGTGGCAGAGCTGGCGATGATCCCGCGCACCTCGGCCTACAAATCCCTGCAATCCTTGATCGGCAAGGGCTATTCCCAGGAGACCGGCGGGCGACCCGCCATCTATCATCCGTTGGACATAGAGGAACTGCGGGAGAGGACCATGAACGAGATGAACGGCATGTTCGCCAAGCTGAGCTCCATCAAGGGGCTGCTCTCCGAAAAAGGAACGCCGGAGCTGGTGTACACGATCTATGGGAGAAGGAAGGTACTGGCCAAGATAGGTGAGATGCTGGATTCCGCCCGTTCGGTCTTCCTCATCTCCTCGCCCAAGATGCAGGACATCCGTTCCGAGCTCTCAGATAATTTCAAGGAGGCCCTGGCCAGGGGAGTGAAGATCACCATCATCACCGAACCGGCGGTCAAGGTTCCCTCAGCCAACGAGGTTTATCGTAGGAAGGGGCTGATCGCCACGGACGTTATCGTCGACGGAACCTTGGCCATGATCGCCACCGAGGACCTGGACCTTTGCGGCTTCTCGGACAATCCGCTGATCGCCGCGCATCTCGAGAACTTCCTGCACATGGTCAAGGGTTCAGAACCGTAACCTGATTGTAGCTCACCCCCTTTTTATCCGACAGGCATTGGTCAGGGGGGATGACCGAAAGAGGATCGATTCGGGCGATGTCCCGGGACCGTCGGGCCCAGATGCCGTTCTCCCTGATAGCTGTCGTTCTCATCATTGTGTCCAGTCTCTCTGCGGCGCTCATAGCCGACCTTCGGGACGGGTCCCATGAGGTGGGATTGACCGTTGAGGAGATCGAGCGCATGAACGAGCTGTCCATCGACGCCCATGAGCAGGTCCAGGAGATGGCCTGGCAGTCATTGCTGGCCGCCTGCGCCGGCGATCCTCTGAACGAGGGCGTCATGTCATCTCATTTCGATGGCGAGCTGGCGCAACGGATCATGTCTGGCTATCCCATCACCCGGTCAGGGATGAACGTGGAAGTGAACGTGAGCGGTGCAAGGCTTTCGTTCATACGACTTCCCCTGGACCAGAACCTTGCCGGTGATAATTTCACCGACAAGTACGTTCCGGCATACGTCGGCCTCGCCGGGTCCATGTCGGTCAAGGTGTCATCCGAGAACGGGAACCTCAGCCGAGACTATCCTATGGAGGGCCAGGGCAAGGTCCCTTGGCCCCTCTTGAACGATCGGATGAGAGGCTTCGAAAACGCGGTCACCGGGGGCCTCGGCGACCTGGCTTCGATGGTGAACTACCTTCTGGAATCACTGGCGGCGTATCGGACCGTCCAGGGCTGGGGGAGCGTCATCGTCGGTGAGAGTGCGTTGTCCGAGATCATCACCCAAAAGGACCTGGCGAACGCCATCGACCTTGGATTGGCGATTCTTCAGATGAAGCATTTCCGCCAGATCACACCATGTTACGGCATTAGCACGGACGCGATGAACGGGGAAGAGTGCTGGCATCTCGTCGAGGATGGGCTGAGGGGAGGTGGGAACCTCGATCCTGCGGACATCTTCCTCGGTCTATACGGGTACGATGAACTGGATTGGCGAAAGGTGTTCTCCCAGGCCCTGTACTCAGCAGTGGAACGCCTGTCCCTGAGATGGATGGAGCATATAGGGCTGGTCAAGCTCATCGAGCTCGCCGAAAAGGCCGGAGAGGCGGTGTTCTCCTTTGCCAACGAGCTGATCGACCGCGTCTTCGACCTTGACCTGGCAGAGGGGCAGTTCAAGGACTGGCTGAAAGGCGTCTTCGATGATGCTGACATACCCGAAACGCTTTACCGTCATCTTGGAACCAGCGAACCGGACGGATCGATCATCGTGGAAGAGATGACCATGGAACTGGTGAACGCCCAGGGGGAGGTCGTGCCGATCAGCGTAGGGGGGAGGGTGGACCTCGACATACCCCAGACCGACATCCTGGCCTGGGAGGGGTGGGGGGCGTTCCATGACCAGTACAAGAAGGGCACCTTGGAGATACTGGACGGCATCCGGAGGGAGATCACCGCGGTGGCAGAGCAGATATCCCGGAGCATGTTCCTTCCATCCGCTGAACTGGTCCTCGATCCCCGGGACGGGGTCTCCTTCCTGGATGAGATGAGGGCGTCGCTTACCATCGCTCTCGATAGCAAGGACACCTGGATAAGGGTGGCCATGCGCGCTTCAGGCTCCTCCGCGATGACCGCCGATCCTCTGGCCGAGGCGACCAAGGCCGAGTTCCTGGAGAACCGTGACGCTATCCTGCGGAGACAGCAGGCCTTGGGGTCCATGGTATCCAATGCCGCCAGCCAGCTGCTATCCGGTGCACTGTCCTGCAACGAGGAACAAGACCTTCCCTGGGACGAGAACCTGGTCCTTCTCGAGGGGCGCATCGCAGCGGACACCGCATGGGGTGTCCAAATGTCGATCGATCGGACGTTCGATGCTCATGCCAACTTCCTCGAGCGATACTTCATGGCCGGTCTGAGCCGGGGCTCCTCCTCGGGCACCGTGACCTCCTGGATGGCCGACGTCATAGCCAGGACCGGGGATCCCTGCGCCGGCATATCGGTGATCATCAGCGATGACGTCATCCGGATGCTCTCCGAGATGTCCCATGGATTTCGCTTGAGGGGGAACCAGATGGTGGTCGCCCTCCCCACCACGCCATGCTTCTCATTGCTCGGTCCGGACGGCCGGTGCTATCAGGAGTCGCTCCAGGTGAACCTAACGTATCCGAACCCGGGGTCACGGGATTCCTGGATCTCGTCCTCCATGGTCGATCCGAGCTTGAATACGGGGTCTCCAGGGGCTTCCGCCCAGATACACGACACTGATGTCCTGGACGCCAAGGCCTCCTCCTATCAATCGGTCTGGAAGGTCGTCTTCTCAGGGCAGATATCGATATCGTTGGCACCGGGCGGTGACATCGGTGGCGTGCTTCCAGTGAGGCTCGATAAGAAAGTGTCGCTCGGTTCCGAGCTAACGGTGACGGTCCTGACCGGACATGCCCTGATGGGTGTGAACTATGTAAACGTGAACACGCTGGGGCAGCAGCTCGTTGAGATCATGGAATCCCTGCTTCGCCCTCTCCAGGAGGGGCTGGGCACGATCGCGTCTTATCTTCGGGATGCATATCGGCTGCTCCAAGATGCCGTCGCCTGCCTGGTCGAGATGGGCAGGGAAGCCCTGGGGTCCCTCTCATCTCTCCTGGGCACCATGGTGGAGGAGCTGCAGGATTTTATCCGCTCAGCGATGTCCGTCGTGGAGTCCAGAGCCTCCAGGCTGTTGCTGGATATCTTAGGTGAGCGGGTCGTGACGCTGACATTCATGGGCGTGGACATGACGGTGAAGCTGAAGCCAAGGGACCTCGATTACCGGGAGGTCGGGGTTCCCGCGTCCATCTCCCTGGCTTTCAAGGCCGATGATTGCCGCATCGACGTGACCACCAGGCTGATCAAGGGGGAGGGCAACCTCAGTCTGCTGACCAACGCCTCCCTTCGCGGAGAGGATTGGACCGTCTCAGCGGTGATCGACCCCTTCATGGACATCTTCAGCCACATGGTCGAGGTCAGGGGATTGGTGAGCGGCGCCTGTGTAGAACTGGTCATGCCAGAGGTGGTCAGTTACAGGAAAGTCACTTTCTCCCTCTCGGACATTCCCGGGGTCGGCGCGCTCCTCTCCAACATCCCTCTTCCCATACCAGGTCTGAAAGGGACCGTGAACGCTGGTGTGTACATCAAGGTCCTGGAAGGCAGGACCGATCGCGTGGTGATCAACGAATACGAGCTGAACCCCGCGGGCGAGGACGCCGGGCGGGAATGGGTGGAGCTGTACAATCCTACCAACGAGGCTGTGGACCTCACGGGATGGTCGATCGAGACCAGGCACGGTGTGCAGGGGCTTGGAAGGCTGGGCGGGATCATGATGCCCCGCGCACGAGTGGTATATCAGTTCTCCGAGCAGGCCCTGGACAACATTGGCGAGGGATTTCCGTTCGAGGAGAGCCTGGTGCTGAGGGATGATCGTGGCCGCAGGGTGGACAGCGCCCCCTTTTCCACCGACTGCTGGAACGATGAGAGGACCTGGCAGAGGGCCAAGGACGCCGCCGACCGCTGGGAGTTCAAGAGCGGTTCGAAGGGAGCGTCCAACGGAAGAGATGCCTTCTCCGTCCTGGAACTGGACAACGTCGAGCAGGTCTTTTTCGCGGCGGTCACCGAATCGCTCCATCAGCTCTCCTCCGGGGATCTGAGCATGGAGGCTCTGGCCATCACCATCGAGACCGCCCTGCTGCGGATGCTGGAACGGCTGACCTCGAACATACTGGACAAAGAGGTGATGGCCGGGCTGTTCGTGGAAGTAGCGGTGGCCGAGGCCACCTCCACCGCGAAATCGGGAATACGGATGGAGGTCATCTGGCGCTGTGGAAACCTCAGGGACGCGTTGCACGATCTGGCCTTTTCCGCCAGGCCGCTGACCATTTCCCTGGGCAACCCGTTCCAAGCATATCTGGACGGATTGCCTTCGGCCAATGGCATCTGGCTCGCTATGTCCGCCTTCGGTGCGATGGGCGTTCCCCGGATGATCTGCGCTCCCGGGTACAGCACCGAGGTCAGATACCAGACCTCAGTGGCAGTGGACCTGGGCGTGCTGGCCAGGGTCTTCGGTCAAAAGAACTCCGGCTGGTCCATGGAGGCCGGGGTCAGGATAACCGGAGTGCCGGCGACCGCCGTCCCCATGTTCAAGGCCCCTTACGGAACGACGCTGGACATTTGGCTGTGCAAGGTCACCGTCCAGGGGATGTCAGCATGATGGGTCGGGCATACGGTCGAACGGGAACGGTCCCAGTTTCCCCGCTCGCCCACCCGATGTCTTATCTATTGGCAAAGGATATTGGAGGACGAGGTAAAACACATGGTTAGCCTGAACGATCTGATCGAGGAGCTCGACTGCACCCTGGAGGACTTTTTAGACCAGGTAACCCTGGCCATCGACCTTCTTGAGGAAGGCGAGCAGGAAGAGGCCGTTGAGGTTTTGAAGGGGCTGGAAGAGGACCTCTTCGACTTCCTTGGATACGAAGAGATGGAAGAGGGCGAGGAAGAAGAGGAGGAAGAGGAAGAGAAGGAAGAGGAGAAGCCCAAGAAGGCCCCGGCCAAGAAGGGAAAGAAGTAAGGCCGCTTAGCGGCCAGTAAACCGTTTACCTTTCCTATTCTATCAGTTCCTGTCCCTGCATATAGGGCTGCAGGACCTTGGGTATACGTATGCGCCCCTCCCGGTCCTGATTGTTCTCCATTATGGACACCATCGTCCTGGGCAAGGCCAGTCCGGAACCGTTCAGGGTGTGTACGAACTCGCTCTTCAGGTGCGGCTCCGGACGATACTTGACACGAGCGCGCCTGGCCTGGAAGTCGGTGAAGCAGCTGCAGGACGATACCTCGAGCCAGCTTCCCGTTCCCGGGGCGTGCGATTCCAGGTCATAGGTCTTGGCGGAGGCAAAGCCCATGTCCCCAGTGCACAGCAGCAGGGTGCGGAACGGCAGCTCCAGGCCTCGCAGCACGTCCTGGGCATCATTGAGCAGTGTCTCCAGTTCTTGGAAGGAGCCTTCGGGGAGAACGAACTTCACCAGCTCAACCTTGTTGAACTCGTGCACTCGGATCATCCCCTTCATCTCCGCGTGACGTCCAGCCTCCCGTCTGAACGAGGGAAGGTATGCCGTGTAATAGATGGGTAGGTCCTCCTTGGCTAGAATATCGTCCTGCAGCAGATTGGTGACCGGCACCTCCGCCGTCGGGTTCAGCCAGAGGTCGTCCCTCTCGCACCAGTACATGTCGTCCTTCATCTTGGGGTACTGTCCGGTACCGATGACCGCAGCGCGGTTAACGACCACCGGTGGAAAAACCTCGGTGTAACCCTGACGGTGATGTAGGTCCAGCATGTAGTTGATCAGCGCCCTTTCCATTCGAGCGCCGTCACCCTTCAGCACGAAGAAGCCGCTGCCCGCCACCTTCACCCCGCGCTGGAAGTCTATTATGTCCAGGTCCTCTCCCAGAGCGATGTGGTCCTTGGGCTGGAAATCGAACTTGGTGACCTTCCCATGTTCCATCACCACGCGGTTCTTCTCGTAGCAGTCACCCACCGGAACGGTGGAATGAGGTATGTTGGGGATGAGCAGGATGACCTCGTCCCTCTGGGCCTCCAGCCCGGCGGCCTCGGTCTCCAGCTCGGAGATCCTGGTGGCGACGACCTTCATCTCCGCCACCGCATCCGCCTTATCCTTGCCGCTGAGCTTGGCGATGCGCAGGGAGGCCTCGTTCCTCTGCTTCCTGAGGCGATTTCCCTCCTCCACCGCCGCCCGCCAGGCCTGGTCCAGCTCCAGGAACTTGTCCAGCACGTCCTCGCTGTAGGTGCGGTTCCTGAGCATGGTCCGGATGGCCTCTGGATCTTCCCTTATAACGTTGACGTCCAACACTGAGCTCACCCTAGAAATCTATATCTCCCTTGCCTTCCAGATATTTGCGGTCGCAAAGCAGCACGGTATGGCCCACGACCTCTATCAATACTGAGTTTGACCGATTGGCCAGGTCCTCGGCCACCTGCTTGCGGTCCTCCTCCACGCTGGGGAGCAGGCGCACCTTTACGACCTTCCTGGACTTGACCTGCTTTGCGATCTCCTCGATCAGGGTATCGGTCACCCCTTCCTTGCCCACGTGCACGGTGGGTCGCAGGCCATGCCCGACCCTCTTAACATCCTTCATCGTCCTTGGCGGCATGTCCTTCTCTCCTTTATCTCCATTAGATATGGCGTTCTCCTGATATTATCGCATTCCAGGCAATGGGTGCCTACGCGATGGTTCCGCAGCCGCACCCGGCAGTTCAGTCCCGGGACCAGCGGCGTCGAGCAGCGCCGGCAGTACAGCGCTCCTTTGGGCATGGGAACCTTATTGCGTCCGGAGATGCGCCTGGCGATGGTCATGTAGCGCTTGGCCCTCGGCATGTTGCCGCCCAGGGCCTCCTTCTCCGAAAGCCGGACCAGAATGTCCATCCTCTTGCGGGCGATGCCCCGCACCTGGTTGCTCGACACCTTCTTCCTGCTCAAAGGGCTCTCCTTCAGGTGCGATAATGCCCTCTCGTTAAATATGTTTGTCCGACCTCTTCCCGCCAGGCGCCTGGGCCTGTTCGAGGATGACGCTCCTGGGCAGGAAGCCGAAGCGGGCGTAGAATGCGTGGACCTCCTCATTGCCGACTATGGCCAGAATTATCTTGCGTTTGGCCCCCAGACCATCCATCCATCGCAAGGCCCCCTCCATTAGAGCGGTGCCGATCCCCGTTCCCCGATAGGCGGCGGTGACGAAGATGGAGTCCACTTCCCCGGTCATGTTCGGTCCCAGGCTGGAAACGCAATATCCCACCACTCGCCCATCCTCGGCCCTCGCAAGCTCCACCCTCATCAGTCCGCCGGCGGCCTTTTCCAGGAGCTCCTCTCGTCTTTCGTCGAAACTTTTCGACCCCAGCGCGGCCTTGAAATGGGTAGACCTGGCCCGGTGCATCTGCCTCAGTTCCAGCCAGACCGGTGCGATAAGGTCCAGCCCCTCCTCGGTCATGACCTCGTAGTGAACGCGCATCTATAGACAGATATCCTCATATGCAAGAAGCTTTTTCCCTCTGGTCAGCGTGATATGGCTCACCTTCGCATCCATCAGCCTTATATAGGAAAATATGAATGTAGCCATCCCGTCGCATTGATAGATAACAGGTGATATGATATGGCCAGAAAGCCGGCAAGGATGTACAGGAGGCTCACGGGACAGGCCTACACCCGCAGGGAGTACATGGGTGGAGTTCCAGCCCTGAGGATCAACACTTTCGACCTGGGGTCCACCAATGGTGACTTCCCGATTACCATCAACATGAAGGTCAAGGAGACCTGCCAGATCAGGCACACTGCCATGGAGGCCGCCCGTATCGCCGCCAACAGGGTGATGTCCAAGACCCCCGGCAACAACTACCACATCAAGTTCAGGATCTATCCCCATCACGTGCTGAGGGAGAACAAGCTCGCCACCGGCGCCGGTGCCGACCGTGTCTCCAGCGGAATGAGGGGGGCCTTCGGCAAGAATGTTGGCACCGCAGCCCGCGTGCACGCCGGTCAGGTCGTCCTCACCATCAGGGTGCCGGTCGCCAACTTCAACAGCGCTAAGGAGGCTTTGTGGAAGGCTTCCCTGAAGCTGCCCACCCCATGCTTCATCGAAGTGGAGAAGGGCGCTGAGCTGGTGAAGTGAAAACCCACTCCAAAATCCCTTATTTTTCCTCACTTTTCTGCAAGCATTATTTATCCATGACACTTTTACACACCGAGGTGTGATTTGGACGCGGACACGCTATTCCTGGCCGCCGGGGCGGTCATCTTCATGGGCTTCATATCCAACTACCTGTTCCGCCGTTTCAAAGCACCCGACGTCCTGATCCTCATGGTGCTCGGCATCGCCCTGGGCCCGGGAGGTATCGGGCTGATCAACTCCGAGGCGGCCCAGGGGATAGAGTCACTGACACCCTACGTGGCCGCGGCCGCGTTAGCCATAATCATGTTCCAGGCCGGCATGGACCTGGCCTTAGGCGATGTGGTCAAATCGTTCAGCAAATCCCTGGTCCAGACGGTCATTGCGTTCGTGGCCTCCATGCTCATAACCGCACTGGTGCTGAGCCTGCTCACCGACTGGCGTCTGGAGACGTGTCTTCTGCTCGGGTCCATCGTAGGCGGCACCAGCGGCGCTATCGTCATTCCTATCATCTCCGCGTTGAAGATATCCACCAAACTCAAGATGGTCCTGACCCTGGAATCGGCGATCACCGACGTGCTGGTGATTGTCGTGGCCACCTCGCTGATCGTCTTCATGAGCCAGGATACGGCGGACATCATGAGCGCGGTGGAGCTTCTGGTCAGCTCGTTCATGGTCTCCACCATGATCGGGATAATCTCCGGTATACTGTGGACCAAGATACTGCAGCGACTGAGCAAGCAGCCTTTCTCATACATGATAACCATCGCCGCCATGCTTATCGTGTTCTCGGTCACCAACTTCCTGGTGGACAAGGCCGGGGGAGGCGCCATCGCGGTGCTCGTGTTCGGTCTGACCATCGGCAACTGGGATGAGATAGCCAAGGTGCTAAAGCAAAAGGGCGAGCAGTTCGCCCTGGGGGACAAGGTCAAGCGTTTCCACGACGAGATAGCTTTCCTTATCCGAACGGTGTTCTTCGTGTACCTGGGCTTGGTCATCACCACCATCCATTTTACTGCCTGGTACCTGCTGCTTGGGCTGATCGTCTTCTTCGGGCTGCTCCTCGCCCGCTACATATCGCTGCTTCTGGCGGATAAGTATATCGGACTGGACGCCAGCGACGAGATGGGACTTTTCTACATGATGCCCCGCGGGCTGGCCGCGGCGGTCATGGCCTCGATCCCGTTCTCATATCCGCTGGTCTTCGACAACGAGACCGCCACGGCCATCTTGGGGGTCACCGTGGTGGTCGTCCTGCTCTCCACGGTCCTGGCCTCCATAGGCGCCTTCTACATGGAGATACACGCCAAGCGTAACGGGAACGGCGTTCCGAACGGCAATGAGAGATCGTCCGAACCGGACGAAGGCAGGGCGTGAGCGATGGACCTGCAGATGGAAAGGGCGGTCTCCGAGGTCCGCTCAAGGAAGGCCAAGCTGGTCGGGCTGCAGATGCCCGAGGGTCTGAAGACCAGGGCCAGAGAGTTCGCCGGCCATCTGGAGGATTCCACGGGCTGCCAGGTGATCATACTGGGCGATCCCTGTTACGGGGCCTGCGACCTGAGGTCGCTGAAGGGATTGGACCTGCTGGTCCATGTAGGCCACGCCCCCATACCCGACCTCAGACCTGAGGTGCCAACGGTGTTCCTGGAGGTCCGCATGGACTTCGATCCCGTGGGCGTCCTGATGAAGGACCTGGACAGGGTCAAGGCCAAGATAGGTCTGGTGGCCACCGCTCAGCACGTCCATCTTCTGCCGGTGATGCAGAACGCCCTTCTGGACTCTGGCCGGACCGTCCTGATCGGCAGGGGGGATTCCCGCATCGCCGCTCCCGGCCAGGTGCTGGGGTGTAACGTCACCTCAGCACTCAGCGTCATGAAGGACGTCGAACAGTTCATCTTTCTGGGAAGCGGTTACTTCCATCCTCTCGCCGTATCGTTGGGAACCGGCCTTCCAGTACTGTGCATAGATCCCTACCGAGGGGTGGTGGACGACATTTCCTCCGCGAAGGAGAAGATCATAAGGCAGAGGTATGCGGCGATGGCCAAGGCCATGGCGGCCAAGGATTGGCTGGTGCTGCTCTGCGACAAGCCCGGTCAAAGGAGGTATGAGCTGGCGGTCAGGTGCCGGGACGTCCTCCGGGAAAAAGGGATGAGGGCGGACATCGTTCAGCTCAACGAGGTAAGGGCCGAGGCCCTCCTGCCCTACCGGGCGGAAGCGGCGGTCAGCACGGCATGTCCTCGCTTGGCCATTGACGACGGTCCGCATTACCCAATCCCCTTGCTCACCCCTTGGGAGATGGAGATGGTGCTAGGGCTCCGCAGCATGGACGACTATCATTTCGATCAGATAAAGGCGGGAGAGACCCCCGACTAGGTTTTATATCTCCAACCTGTTGAGGTTGGGCGTGCGGACATCGCCGAACGGACCGTCTACGCTGAAAGGCGAGATCGAGCTTTTTCTATCCAGACGCCCTGAGGATTTCGAAAGATCGCACCTTGAGATCCTGAACAGAGAGGTGGAAAGGGCCAGGGCTTCTCCGGTCTACGCGCAGGACATGCCGGACATAGGTTCCTGGGACGATCTGCAGAGGCTCCCGGCCATCGGCTACGACCGGATGGACGAGGCCTTCAAAAAGTATGGGCTGGAAAGATCGCTGCTGGCGCCCGCCGACCGTTATTATCACACCTCCGGTTACACCGGGGTCTCCAAACGCGTATATTACAGTGCCAAGGACATCGAGCGCATGGCCAACAGTTATGCTCTCTTCGGCCACCTCATCGGGGTCAGGAGGGGCATGACCGGCTGGAGCATCGCTGGCGAGGAGCCCCTGGTGTCCGGACCCACACTTCACAACGCCAGCAAGGTTCTGGAAGCGGACCTGATGTCCACGCTCCTAGCGCAGGACACCGACCTGCGCAAGGCGGTGACCAAGGCTTCCCGTGCCCAGCGCTTCGACGTCATGGCCGGTACGCCCCTGCTATTCTACGTGATCGGCCGCATCGCACACGAGGATGATTATTTTCGAAGTATGATCGAACGGGCGGCAAAGAACAATTACCATCTGCCGGGGCCCCTGGCCAGGCTGGCCGCAACGCTCATGCTGGCCGGTATTGATCTGGGCCGATTACGGGAAAATGTCCGGGCGGTGCGAATCGCCATCACCTATGCCGAGCCGCTCAGCCCCTACCTGGGCTCTCTGATGGACTATTATCCCGACATGAAGGCCTATGACGTGCTGGGAAGCACGGAGTGTCCGCTCATCGCCTCACAGTACTCGCCGGGTCAGAAAGGTCTTCAGCTGTTCCTGCCCGGGGTCATCGCCGAGCTTGCCGACCCTCAGGAGGTGCAGCGGTCCAAAAAGGAGAGGACCCCTCTGCAGGCCATACCCTGGACGGAGTGGAAGACCGGGATGACCGGGGAGCTGATCATAAGCCGTCCCGGGGATTGTCTGCCCCTCCTGCGTTACGCCACCGGGGACCAGATAGAGGTGGTCGACCCCAGGTGCTCGACCGAGGTCATGCTGGAGGACGGTGTCCGCCAGTTGGTATCCCCGTCCATCAAGGTCATGGGCCGCTCGGTGGACACCCTGGACTTCGATGCCCAGGACGAGAGCGGCAACTACCTCGGTTGCAAGATATACTCCAGACATATCCAGGAGGCGTTGCAGCGCTCCGACAACGTACGGTGGTGGGAGCTCTATGACGTGGGAGGCCGACCCTCGAGACTGGTGTTCCTGATAATCCCGGAAAGGCCGGTGGAGAACGAGGAGAACTTCCGCCGACTGGTGGAAAGAAAGTTGCTCAACGAGTGCAATGACCTGCTGGGAACGCTTAAGATGGGCCGGGACCTGGACCGGCTGCAGGTCCTGGTGGCCAAACCCTCGGCGTATGTGCACGTCCAGGCCGAGATCGACGAGAGGGCCAAGGCCGGCCGGTCGCTGGGACAGCTCAAACCGAAGCACATCTACCGATACGAGGACGAGTCAAAGTTCCAGGAGCGGTTGAGGGAAAGGATGGCCTGAACGCTACCCTGTGGTTCTGATGAAGATAATATATCGGTTGGGGCGAATCACCCTTTCATGCTGACCCCCGAGCACATATTCCAAAGGGCCGCGGCCAACCATGCCAGGGTAGGCATCGGGCTGGGGGAGGACTCGCGGAAGGTCAAAAAGAGCGCCCGAGGCGCGGAAAGGCACGGTTACGCTGAGGTGATCACCTTCGATACCGCGAAAGGCATGATCGACGCGCTGCGGCACGGCGAGGTGGACGCGGTGGTGCGGGGCGACCTCAGCGCGAACCAGGCCATGGCCGAGGTGAAGACCCAGTTCTCCCTGGACCATCTTCTGCGGGCCGCGCTGATGCAGCCCAAGGGCGGCCGCATGTTCTTCCTGGCCCCGGTAGGGGTCGACGAGGGATGGAGCGTGGAACAGAAGCTGGAGTTCGTACGATGCTCCGCCCCGCTGTTCCGACAGCTCGGAATCCCGATGCGGGCCGGGGCGCTCTCCGGCGGCCGGATAGGCGACCTGGGAAGGAGCGCTGAGGTGGACCGTAGCATTCATGATGCCATCAAGGTGGAGCGTCTGGGCCGGGAAGAGGGGTATGACGTCGAGCACTGCCAGATACTGATCGAGGAGGCGGTGCGCACCAAGAACCTGATCATCGCCCCGGACGGGATCACCGGAAATCTCATCTTCCGGACCATGCACCTGGTGGACGGCTGCGTGTCCATGGGCGCCCCCATACTGAACCTGGGCAGGGTCTTCATAGATACCTCTAGGGCCAAGAGGTGCTATGAGGACTCCATCGCCCTGGCCTCCGCCCTGGCCAACCAAGGAAAATGATTATTGCTAACCGGGGCGATAGGGAGAGGGCGATAACATGAGATTGGAGATCGACGGTGAGTTCGCGGGGATCAGGTTCTCGGCCTGCCATTTCATAGCCGGGCACAAGAAGTGCGGTCGCCTTCACGGTCATACCTACGTGGTGAGCCTGAAGCTGCACGGTGACATGGGCAAGGACGGCATGGTCATGGACTTCATACCCCTGAAGAAGGAGCTGCGGGCCATCGCCGAGGAACTGGACCATCGCGTCCTGGTGCCGGCCAACTCCAAAAAGATAACCTTGGCGCTGGGGGAGGAGGTCTTCATCAAGGCCGACGGCAAGAAGTACGCCCTGCCCAAGGAGGATGTCGTTCTGCTTCCCACGGAGGAGAGCAGCGCCGAGGAGCTTTGCCATTTCATCCTGGAAAAGGTCATCGAGAACGTCGATTTCCCGGACAACGTCAAGGAGGTCGAGGTGGGGGTGCACGAGGAACTGGGCCAGAGCGCCTGGGTGAGCAGGAAGCTGGGAGGCAGGAAATGAAGGCCATATGTCTGTTGTCCGGAGGACTGGATTCAACGGTCACCCTGGCCTACGCCCTTCACCGGGGTTTCGAGGTCACCGCCCTCACCATAAACTACGGCCAGAGGCACAAGCGAGAGCTGGACGCCGCCAAGGCGGTCGCCGCTCACTACAAGGTGCCGCACATCATCATGCAGTTCCCGCTCACCGGGTTCCGCAGCGCTCTGACCGACGAGTCCATTCCCGTGCCGGACCGAAAGCCGGAGGAGATCGGGTACGACATACCGGAGACGTACGTTCCAGCCAGGAACATCGTGTTCCTGAGCCTGGCCGCCGGCCTGGCCGAATCGGTCGACGCTAGCGCGGTTTTCATCGGGGCCAATGCCATCGATTACAGCGGCTACCCGGACTGCCGGCCGGAGTTCTTCCAGGCCTTCGAGGACATGCTCGAGGTGGGAACGAAGAGGGGCGTTCTGGGTCATCCGGTGCGCATCGAGCATCCCATACTAAAGAAGTCCAAGGCGGAGATCGTGAAGATGGGATTGAAGCTGGGCGCGCCTCTCCACCTCACCTGGAGCTGCTACCGCGGCGGTGAGAAGGCATGCGGTCACTGCGACTCCTGCGTTCTCCGGCTCAAGGGCTTCAAGGAGGCCAGGTCCAAGGACCCCGTCCCCTACGAGGGCTGAGGATGCTGGTCAATGAGATGTTCCTCTCCATCCAGGGGGAGGGGAGGACCATGGGCCTGCCGACGGTGTTCGTCCGCCTCAGCGGCTGCAACCTCGATTGCCGCTGGTGCGATACGCGTTACGCGGAGGAGGGCGGGTCGGACCTGTCCGTGGACGAGGTGATGGCCGGGGTGAACGGTTACCATATCAGACATGTATGCTTGACCGGTGGCGAGCCGCTTTGGCACGCCGGGATCCCAGACCTCATCTCCAGGCTGCTGGAGGAAGGGAAGCACGTCTCCTTGGAGACGAACGGCTCGCTATCTATATCCGGTCTGCCCGAACATCCGGAGCTGATGGTCAGCATGGATTACAAATGTCCCTCCTCCGGAATGGAGGACAGAATGCTCAGGGAGAACCTCGGGCATCTGAGGCCGAAGGACCAGCTGAAGTTCGTGGTGGCCGACAAGGAGGACCTGGAGAGGGCGGAGGAGGTACTACGTAAATATCGACCGGACTGCCCGGTGATCTTCACCCCGGTGGGCGGTCTCACCCTGGCCCCGGTGGTGGAGTTCGTCCTCGGTCACCATCTGGAGGTGCGGGTGCTGCCGCAGCTGCATAAGCTGATCTGGGGAGAGCGGCGCGGCGTCTGAACCGTGTCAGACCTTAGCAATGATTATATAATATGCTTCTAGTTTCCCTCAACTACATACGAGGTATGACGATGAGCATCATTATCGTGGCGGAACACGGTCTTTTGCGTGCTTAAATCGGCTCATCGCTGCGACCTTGGATGTGAGAGTTGGTTATCATGACCGAACTTCGATCGTCGTGCAGTCAGGACCATAGCGCCCGTGGCGGGCAAGAGGCGGAAAGGATATTCACCAGTCACTTCAACCGCTTGGCCTTGGACCCCTGCACGCCAGAAAAGGTGGAGATACTGGACACCACCCTTCGTGATGGCGAGCAGACCCCCGGCGTCGCCCTGTCCATGGACGACAAGGTGCGGATAGCGCAGCTGCTGGACGAGCTCGGCGTGGACGTCATCGAGGCCGGCTTCCCCCGCACCTCCAAAGGCGAGCAGGAGGCCATCCGCAAGATCAGCTCCCTGGGACTGAGGGCCAAGGTCTGCGGCCTGGCCCGCTGCTCCCGGGAGGACATCGATTCCGCGGTCGACAATGGCGTGGATTACGTGCACACCTTCATCGCCACCTCCGAAGGGCACATGAAGAACAAGCTGAAGATGACCAGGGAGCAGGTCAAGGCCCGGGCGGTGGACGCCGTCGAGTACGCTCGGTCCCGGGGGGTCACCGTGGAGTTCTCCTGCGAGGACGGCACCCGGACCGAACTGGACTTCCTGAAGGAGATGCATGTGGCGGTCCAGGAGGCCGGAGTTCACAAGATCAACCTGCCGGACACCGTAGGCACCATGTCCCCGGCGGCCATGGAATACCTGGTCTCGGAGGTGATGAAGGTGACCAAGGTGCCGCTATCCATCCATTGCCACGACGATTTCGGCCTGGCGGTGGCCAACTCCATGGCGGCGGTCCGCAAGGGCGCTCGCCAGGTGCACGTCTGCGTGAACGGACTCGGGGAGCGGGCAGGGAACGCCGCTCTCGAGGAAGTGGTGATGAGCCTGCTGGCCTTCCTGAACGTGCGCACCAACGTGGACACCCGGAAGCTCGGGATGACCTCCCGGGCGGTGGCCCGCATGACCGGCGTACCTGTCCCGGACACCAAGGCCATCGTCGGCAACAACGCCTTTGCGCATGAATCGGGCATTCACGTGCACGGGGTGCTCAAGGACCCATCCACCTATGAGGCCTTCTCCCCGGAGCTGGTGGGCATGCAGCGCAACATCGTGATGGGCAAGCACACCGGGGCCCACTCGGTCAAGGAGAAGCTGGGCGAGTATGGCGTCTGCCTTCCCGAGGATATGCTGGCCACCGTCGTCGAGAAGATCAAGACCCTGGCCGAGAGCGGCAAGGAGGTGGACGACGCCGAACTGGTGGCGCTCGCCCTGCACATCCAGGGCCAGGCGGACCAGGGGCATCAGCACGTAAAGCTAAAGGAGTTCACGGTGTTCACCGGCATGAACATCACCCCCACGTCGACCGTGGTCATAGAGGTGGACGGCAAGATGGTCCGTTCCTCGGACGTGGGCATCGGACCGGTGGACGCGGCGCTCAACGCGATACGTACCGCGGTGAGCGAGAACATATCGCTGGTAGAATACCGCCTGAACGCCATAACCGGGGGCAGCGACGCCCTCTGCGAAGTTACCGTCAAGCTAAGGATGAACGGTGACCAGAAGGTGATGTCGGTGGGCAAGAGCATCGGCTCGGACATCGTGCTCACCAGCGTGAACGCTGCGATGGCCGCGATAGACCGCCTGCTGGCCAGGCACAGATCCTAAGGTGAACAGATGAGAACGGATCCCAAGACCATATCGGAGAAGATACTGTCCCTGAAGTCCAGAACGGACGCCAGGGCGGGGGACATCGTCGAGGCGGACGTGGACCACGTCATGGTGAACGATGTGACCGGGCCGCTGGCCTTCCAGGAGTTCGAGGCCCTGGAGTGCGAGCCGGTGCGCGAGAAGATCGTGCTGGTTCCGGACCACTTCGTGCCCAACAAGGACGTCGCTTCGGCCAAGCAGGCCAAGGAGATGCGCGATTTCGCCAAGCGCTGGGGCATCAAGAACTACTTCGAGGTAGGTCGTGGAGGTGTATGCCACCAGGTCATGCTGGACAACGGCTTCGCTTATCCCGGGGCCCTCGTGGTCGGGGCGGACTCCCACACCTGCACCTACGGCGGGGTCAACGCCTTCGCCACCGGTGTCGGCAGTTCGGAGGCGGCGGCGGTCTTCGCCACCGGCCAGCTTTGGTTCAAGGTACCCGGGTCGATCCGGATACTGCTGAAGGGACGGCCGTCCAAGTACGTGGGCGGCAAGGACCTGGTGCTCAAGCTGATTAGCGACATCGGCGTGGACGGCGCCACGTACAAGTCCCTGGAGTTCGGAGGCACCGGCGTTTCGTCATTGACCATCTCCGATAGGCTTTCCGTATCCAACATGGCCATCGAGGCCGGCGGGAAGGCCGGCATATTCCCGTGTGACGCGGCCACGGTGGCCTACATGAAGACCGTTCGGAAGGAAGGGTTCAAGGCGACCCTGCCGGACGACGGCGCGTCCTACGAACGTACCCTGGAATACGACCTATCCTCCTTGGAGAGCATGGTGGCCATGCCACATCTGCCGTCCAACGGGAAGGTGGCCAGGGACGTCAAGGTCCAGATCGATCAGGCCTATCTTGGTTCGTGCACCAACGGTCGCATCGAGGACCTACGATTGGCGGCAGAGATCATGCGCGGGCGGAAGGTGCACCAGGACGTGCGAATGGTGGTTGTTCCCGCCTCGGTCAAAGTGTTCGAGCAGGCCATGGCCGAAGGGCTGCTGGCCGAGTTCTCCAGGGCCGGGGCGTTCGTCTCCGGGCCTACCTGCGGAGCATGCCTGGGCGGGCACATGGGTATACTCGCCCCCGGGGAGAGGTGCGTCAGCAGCACCAACCGTAATTTCATCGGCCGTATGGGGCACCGGGATTCCGAGGTATACCTGGCCGGGCCGGCCGTGGTGGCCGCTTCCGCGGTAACCGGACGCATAACCGACCCCCGGGACCTGGAGGCGGTCCAATGAGGAACGTGAAGGGCAAAGTGTGGCGCTTCGGCGATCATGTGGACACCGACCAGATAATTCCGGCCGAACGGCTGACCAGCGATAACAACGACAAGCTGGGCACGTTCGCCTTCGAGAAGGTCCGGCCAGAGATGGCCAAGCAGGTCGAGAAGGGCGATATCATAGTCGCCGGTCGCAACTTCGGCTGCGGGTCGAGCCGGGAGCACGCTCCGCGGGCGCTGCTACAGATGGGCATATCCTGCGTGGTGGCCGAAAGCTATGCCAGGATATTCTACCGCAACTGCATAAACACCGGTCTGCTGCCAGTGGAATGCACGGTCGAGGCGGACGACGGCGATGTGCTATCGGTGGACCTCGCCAAGGGGATCATTATCAACCACAGCAAGGGGAAGGAGTGGAAGTTCGCCCCCTTCCCGAAGTTCGTCCAGGAGCTCATGGACAAGGGCGGCCTCATGGCCAAGATCAAGGAGGAGAAGAGATGCACAAGATAGCGGTACTGCCAGGGGACGGCATCGGCCCGGAGGTCGTGGCCGAGGGCCTGAAGGTTCTGAACGCCCTTTCCGAGAACTACTCGGTGAAGTTCGACCTCCAGGAGTTCAACATCAATTCCGAGAGGTATCTGAGCACCGGGAAGCTGGTGACGGAGGAGGACATCGACCAGCTGCGCAGGTTCGACAGCATATTCCTAGGCGCGATAGGCGACGACCGGGTGAAGCCGGGAGTGCTGGAGAAGGGGATACTCCTGGCGCTCCGGTTCAACTTTGATCAATACATCAACCACCGGCCGGCCCCGCTCTGGAAGCCATTCGGGCGGTTGAAGAGGGACGTCGACTTCAACATAGACGTGTTCCGGGAGAACACCGAGGACTACTACATCGGCGCTGGAGGTCGGGTCTCCAACGGAAAAGGCACCTTGGACCTCCGGGTGAAGCGTCAGCTGTACGATATGAAGGTCCGGCTGGACGCGAACGCCGATGCGGCTGACGACTTCGCCTTCGAGATAGGCATGATGTCCCGCAAGAACATCGAGCGGTTCGCCGACCATGTCATCGATTTCTCCAACCTCATCGGGGAGAACTACATCACCGTGGTGGACAAGGCCAACGTGTGCAGCAACATCTACTCCCTGTGGAGGGAGGTCTGGGACGAGAAGTGCAAGCGGGCGGGCAAGGAGCACGGCTACATGTACGTCGACGCCATGACCATGGCCCTGGTCAAGAATCCGGACAAGTTCCGGGTGATCGCCGTGCCCAACATGTTCGGGGACATAATCACCGACCTTCTGGCCGAGGTGACCGGCGGGCTTGGCTTGGCGCCGGGGGGCAACATCAACCCCAAGGGCATATCCATGTTCGAACCCGTTCACGGCTCCGCACCCAAGTACAAAGGCATGGACCGCATCAACCCAGTGGCCACGATACTTGCGGCCAAGATGATGATGGACAACCTGGGCCGCCGGGACCTCGGCGACGTGATCTTCAAGGGCGTCAGGGGCGCCTTCGACAAAGGTGTCTACACCCAGGACCTGGGAGGCAAGGCCACCACCAGGCAGATGGGCGACGCGGTGGTCGCGGCCATGCACGCCCTGAAGTGACGATCGGTCCGTTCAAACCACTTACCTTATTTTATATATTTTGAAAAATATTGCTTACCCATGGCCAAGGCGGGGAATTGGGCGTTCGCCATGGGCGTGGCGATCCTGATGCTATCCAGCGGACTGGTGGGATACTGGATGGCGCCTGGTGGTGATGACAGTTCAGCGATGGACCCATACTACCAGGTGTCGACTTACGGGCGCCTCAGCCAAGGTCACTACGAGGGAGTGATGACCCTGGACCGCCTGCTGGAGCACGGGGACTTCGGCATCGGGACCGTGGAAGGCATAGACGGGGAGATGATCATCCTGGACGGGAGGGCCTACCGGGCCGGGACGGACCTGGTCCCGAAGGAGGTCCCCTCGGGCACCATGATCCCCTTCGCCATGGTCACCAGGTTCTCCACCGATGCCATCTCCGTCATGGCGGACATTGACGATTACGACGAGCTGAAGGACCTGTACGGCGGAATGGCGGACCGGCCGCGTCCCTGCGTGGCCGTGGCGGTCATGCTGGAGGCGGAGTTCGATTCCATCACCATTCGAAGCGTCCCAGGGCAGGAGGTGCCCTATCCACCCCTGGTCGATGTGATAGCCGAGCAGAGCACCCTGGTCCTCCATAACGTCCAGGGAAAGCTGGTGGGGTTCATAATGTCCAGCGGGCTGGGGGAGATCAACCTGGCGGGATTCCACCTGCATTTCCTGAGCGATGATCTGTCCTACGGCGGTCACGTTCTCGAAGTGAGCTTCGGGCAGGGGCGGATGTACACGGACGAAATGACCAGTATGACGCTCGTTCAGCTCTGACCTTCAACGATGTCCTGATAAACGAGCAGGGTGCGCCTGGCCACCTCGTCCCAGCTGAATCCTCTCATCCTCTCCCTGGCCGCGCCGCCCAATGCTTGACGTTTGTCCGCGTCTCCGTCCAGGGCGTTGATCGCTTCCGCCAGGGCCCCATCGTCCTGCGGCGGGACCAGGATCCCGGCCTCGCCCACCACCTCCGGGAGACCGCCGGTGTTCGAGGCTATGACCGGTTTACCGTAGGACATGGCCTCCGCGGCGACCATCCCGTAGGCCTCGTGCACCGAGGGGATGACGAACATGCGGCACTCGCAGAGCATACGGCGCTTCTCCTCCTCGCTGATCCAGCCCATGAAGTCGATGCGGTCGGTCAGGCCCAGATGCTGCGACAACTTTTCCAGGTTCCTGCGTTCCGGGCCCTCGCCGCAGATGCGCAGCTGGCATTTGGTGTGTCGCATCGCCCTTATCAAAGTGTCCAGTCCCTTCAGCCGGACCAGCCGTCCCAGGGACAGAATGTAATCGCCGTCCTGGCAGGGTACTTCTGGGATGTCCACGCCATTGTAGATGGTCTGCAGCCGGTCCTCGGAGAAACCGCGGGCGGCCACGTCCCTCTTCATATAGTCAGAGACGCAGATCACCTTATCGAATTGGTGCAGGTGACGCAGGAACATGCGATCGTTCAGCTCGCTGGCGTAATGGGTCAGGCCGACGCCTTCCCCCAGGGTGTTGTGGCAGGTGTAGACCTTCGGTCCATCGTAACCGAGGACGCCTTTGATCAGCGAGCCGGCCCAGCGATAATGGAGGTCCACGATATCTGGTGCTATATCTTTCAAAGCCTCGCGCACCTTGGCAATTCGGACGTAAGGCGGATTGTAGATGTTCAGGTATCTCGAGGGAAGGCGGATGACGGTGTAGTTGTCCATCTTCTCCCTCTCCTCCGTTCCCGGCAGGCGGCTGGTGAGCACGAACACCTCGTGCTCCTTTCCAAGCCTCCGGCAGACGTGGTGCAGGCGGTTCTCTATGCCGCCGATAAAAGGATAGTGGAAAGCGTTTACCTCGACGATCCGCAACTTACGACCTCACATATCTACCCGGCGGCTCAGCTCGCTGGGGAGGTACATGGGCCTGAACGGCATATCGCCGATCTCGCCCCTGACCCGCTCGATGAGCTGCTCCACCGTCATCTCCACGTTCTTGTTCTGCGAGCGGTCGTAGACCGTCAGAACGTCGGAGGTCATCTCCTTGTCCCCGATGACGATGGCGTAGCCGACCCAGTCCTGCTTGGCCTCCCTTACCTTCTTGCCCACGGTCTCGGAACGGTCGTCCAGTCCCACCCGTATCTGCGCCTTGCGGACCCGGTCGGCCAATTCTCTGGCCTTCTCCAGATGCGGTTCGGAGACGTTCATGAAGCGCACCTGCTCCGGCAATACCCACGTCGGGAGCGTTCCCAGCTTGCCCTGGGTCTCCATCTGCACCGCGGTGTCGAAGAGCATGTAAAGGTAACGCTCCACCGTGCCGATCACGGCGGTGTGCAATATCACCGGGAACACCTTCTTCCCCGATTCGTCGGTGTAGGTGATCCCGAAGCGCTGGGCGTTGCCCACGTCGATCTGCACCGTGCCGATCTCCCTGGCCCGCTTGAGATCGTCCAGGATATGATATTCGATATTGACCGTCCAGTAGTAGTTGATACCCTCGGGGTAGAAGTGCAGCAGGGCGGGCTTGTCGTGCTTGCGCACGATGTCCATCAGCATCTCCTTGTGGTTCTGGTAGGCCTCCCAGGAGGAGAAGTTCACCAGCATCTCGTAGTCCCGCCCCAGGTCGTTGGCCTCCTTGTATATCCTGGAGTCCAATCGCGTGAACCAATCCTCCGATTCCGGGATGTCCCTGCAGACCACGTGCAGGTCGGGCATGTTCATGCGCCTGGTGCGGAAGCAGAGCATGGTCTCACCGGACTGTTCCAGGCGGTAGGAATCGGCCACCTCGAAGGCCCCGAAGGGCAGGGTCTTGTAGCTGATGTTCCAGAGGCGCATCATGGCGAACTGCTGGTGGCAGGCGGCATACCGCATCACGAAGTCGCGTTTCTCGCCCTTGATGACGTACAGACGGTCACCGAACAGCTTGGCATGCTCGGCCACCGGGCCCTCGTCCAGGCTGAACATGTTCGTGCCGCGGACGGTGTACACCGGTAGGGTCATGTCGTTGACTATGCGTGAAGAGTAGTCGGCCACCAGGTCGAACATCAACGCCCCTTTCGGAGAGAAGCACATGTGGCCGGAGTCGCTCATCGATTCCCAGTTTATGCCGAACTTCTTGCAAAGGCGGGTGTACTTGACCTCGCCGGTGGATGGCCAGTCCTTTTTCAGGGCCTCCTTGGCCATCATGATCTGGAAGCACTCGGTGCCTTTCTTATAGTCTACCGGGTCCACCTCGCTGCCGTCCGGGAGCAGCACGATGAAGCGCTCCTCGCCCTTGGGGGTCGGGGCGGTCTCCTCGCCCTCGATCTCCCTTGACAGTTCGGAAAGGGGGTGTCCCTTGCAGCTGATCTTGAACGCCTTGTACCATCCGAAGGGGGCGCGGTGCACCTGCCACCCGCCCTCGGTCACCAGGCGTTCCATCTCCCTCAGCACCTTCTTTCCCGTCTCGGCGTCGGACAGCTCCGCGCTGAGATGAGCGTAGGGGTACAGCATGATGCGCTCGGCGCCGACCTTCTTGGCCGTTTCCATGATGTCCGCCGAGGCCTGGGAGGCCACCGCCTCGAACCTGTCCTGGTCCTTCTTCTCCACGGTGAGGAAGGCCACCAGCACCTCGTCCATCCGACCGGTCCTCTCCTGGTCGGTGATGGCTTCGGCCAGCGGGGTGGGCTTCTTAACCTCGAACTCCATGAAATCGGCGTGTATGTAGAGCGTCCTCATCTTATCGCCTGATAGGGTGTGGTTGGTAATGGTCCACGTGTATAAATAAGCGATTCCGGGACTTCCGCATGGCCAGCATCGCTTCGCCAGTCCTCTCCCATAAGCAATGTTTAAATTCAAGAAAAGGTTTGCCTGATTCGCATCTTTATGAGGTCATTCAGGCTATCCAGGGATGTCACGGGGGCCGTGAACGTCCTGCTCATCGTTCTGATCGCCGTTCTGATGGTGAGCGCCAGCACGGTCGTTATTCTGATCTATCAGGGCGGCCAGTCCGAGGAAAGCTCGACCGATGTGGTCGCCGCCGGGCAGATCATCAAGGTCAACTACATCGGAAAGCTGCCGGATGGAAGGGTGTTCGACACGTCCCTGGTGTCGGTGGCCAATGATGACGCCGCATACCCCAAGTCCTTGTCGTTCACCAAGCGCAGCAATTCATCGTACACTCCGCTCAGTTTCGAGGTCGGGGCGGGAAAGATGATCTCCGGTTTCGACGCGGCGGTGGTAGGGATGAAGGTCGGGGAGACCAAGACCGTCACCCTGACCCCTGCTGAAGCGTACGGGGACATGGACCCTGCCAAGCTGGTCACCTTCCAGCTGACCGAGACGGCCCCGTTGCTGAGGACCATGACGGCCAGCGCTTTCAAGGCCGAGTACGGGACGGACGCCGTATACGGACTGACGGTCTACGATCCCCTCTATGGCTGGGAAGCGACCGTTTATGAGTACGACACCCAGGCCGACCGGGTCACCGTGAAGAACGTGCCCACCCTCAACGCGCTCTACCACATCTACGGGGAGGGCAGCGTCGGCTGGGACGTCAAGGTCACCGGGATCGACAGCAACGCCGACCTGATCACCGTGGAGCACCAGCTGGACAACGAGGACAGCGATATGATCAAGGGACTGGATGGCACCAGCACCTTCTTCATCATCGACGTGGACGAGACGAACGGCACCGCGGTGCGCAACTACAACACCGAGCTGCTCGGCAAGTCCCTGGTGTTCACCATAACCATAGTGAGCATCGTCGAGTGATCCTCAAACCCCAACCCCTTCCCCTTTCTTCTATTTCGCCGGGTTATCTCCGCTCTCCCCGTCCGCCTTACGCTTTCGGTAGCTGGAGGCGATGAAGCTGAGGACGATTATCGCCACCACCATGACCAGGGTGACGTCGGCGGCCACCCCTTTCTCCATGTAGATCAAGAAGTAGTTGCTGGCGGCCAATATCAGCCCGTACTTGACGGTACCTCCGAGCACCAGGTAGAACAGGGACCTGCGGTAGGACCATCCGGACAGGGCCACGAACGCCCCGGTGAAGGGGAGTATGGGGGCCACGCGGTTCAGGAGTATCATCCGCTCGTCCTGAAGCAAAAGGAAGCGGCGATATCGGTCTACCACCTTGGATATCTTGGGCGGGACCTTGAGGCGTTTGACCACCAGGTAGAGGGTGGTCAATCCCAGCACCTCGGCGATGGCTATTATCAGCACGAAGAGGGACCACAGGGCCCAGTCGGGCATGGTCCCGTATCCGGCGATGAAGAAAAGGACGACGAACAGCTCGGGGAGCGTCGGGAAGACAATGGCGTCGATATAGAACAGCAGGAAGGTGCAGAGCAACCAGCCGGCCAGGCCCAGGGGTGAGAACAGAGTGTAGAAGGCCTCGCCGACGGAGAACATCCCTTCTCCCAAGGGCTAGTGCTTTAAAAAAACTTTGTTGTTGACCCGGCCAGCCTTGGACTCGATGGCGTATTGGTAGATGTCCAGCAGCCGGGTGGCCCACTGTCCGGCCGAATACTCCCGAGCCTTGGCCAGGGCGCCCTCCCGGTAATTGAGGGGGTTTCGAAGCAAGCGGCCGGTGGCCTGCGACCAGCTGTACGGGGTCTCCTCGAAAAGCTCCCCGTTCTCCCCTTCCCGGATCAGCTCGGCCACCGCCCGGTAACGGATACCGCTGACCGGCTTCCCCACGGCCATGGCCTCCAGTATGACTAATCCCTGGGTCTCGAACTTGCTTGCCAATGTAAGGACGTCACAGGCGGCGTAGAACTGCGGCAGGTCCGAATCGGGCACGAAGCCGGTGAAGGTCACCTTGTCCGCCACCCCCAGCTCCTCGGCCAGCTTCATCAGGTGCTCCTTGGCCGGGCCCTCCCCGACCAGCACCAGACGGGCCTCCGGCTCCTGTTTGCTGAGGATGCAGAATCCGCGCAGCACCAGTTCAATGTTCTTCTCCCAGGCGATCCGACCGAGATGGAGTATGACCTTCTTTCCCTCCAGTCCGTAACGTCTGCGGACCTCGCTCCCGTCCAGGCGCGGATTGAAGCGGTCCAGGTCCACCCCGGTGGGGATGACCTCGAAGCGCTTGATGTGCGGCGCGTAGCGTTTTATCTCGTTCTTGATGGCCAGGGTCGGCGCTATCACCACCTCGGCCCGGTTCAGGATGGTGCGCAGGTAGGTCCACATGCCGAGCTGGATCACCCACTCCGGGAAGGGGGTGAAGTTGTAGAACCTGGCCGCCTCGGTGACCATGGTGTGGAAGGTCAGCACCACTGGCTTCCTCAGCGCCCGGCCGGCCAGCATGGCCCGTACCGCCTGGAACATCAGACCGTGGACGTGTATCACGTCCACCTCCAGTTCGGACAGGATATGGCATTTGTCGGTAGGGAACATGGGGATCCGGTAACCGGAATACTGCTGGAAACCGATGGAGCGGAAATAGTAAACGCCCTCCTCCCTCTGCGACGGCTCGGCCGGGTCTGGAGCCAGGACATAGACGGTGTGCCCCATTCGTTCCAGCTCCCTCTTGGTCAGCAGCAGGGAGGTCACCACCCCGTCACGGGTGGGCAGGTATGAGTCGGTGAACATGGCGATCTTCACGGCCTATCCTCACCTTGCATGAGCCCGGCTATCTTGCCCAGGACCTCTTCCGGGTCGCGCCCGAGCACCCTGACCATCGGTTCCTTTCCCACTCCCCCGCGGTCGAAAATCACGTCCGGAACATGGCCGTATCCCAGGATCGCCTGGGAGGTGCCCCACTCCATGGAGGAGACGCTCTCCGGCTCCTCCGCCCGGTCAAAGCTCCCTATCTCCAGGCCGAAGGATACTAGGTCGGCCAGGGTCTCTTCCGAATATCTCAAGTTCATAACGCAACGCATCTCCGGGTCGGCGGCCGCGGCGGCCATGACCACCCGGGCTATGTGCCGGCTCCCTCCGAATCTGACATCCCCGGCCCGGCGTATGCTATCGCCGACCCTCACCAGCCGGCCCTGGACGCCACATATCTCCCGGTATCCCTGGGGATATGGCAGGGCGAAGGCCAGGTTCATCCCGACCTCCGGCACCAGCTGCGGAGGCAGTCTCCGTTCGATCGTCTCCACCGCTGAACGCACCTCCTCGATCACCCGGGCCCGCATGGCCTCCTTGTACAAAGTGGCCATGGGGTTGATGGCCAGCAGCCCCTTTCCCACCGGCAGGGCCATGGCTATCGAGTCGTATATGCGGCGCTTGGCCTCCTGGACCGCCTCGCGGGGGTCCATTCCCAGCCCCAGTCCGGTGGCGATGAAGGAGGACAGGGTGCAGCCGGCCCCGTGCACCTTTCGGTCCAGGCGGGGAGAGACCATCTCCAGCACGCCCTCGGCGGTGAACAGCAGGTCCCTGGCCACATTCCCCTCCAAATGGCCGCCCTTGAGCAATACCGCTCTTGGGCCAAGGTCCAGGAGGGCGTTCCCTATTTCCTCTAACGAGACCTCGTTGGTGACCTTGATCCCCGAGAGCAGCTCGGCCTCCTCCCGGTTCGGCGTGACCACCGTGGCCAGGGGAAACAGGTCCTTGGCCAGTGATCCCGCCAAACCCTCCGTGTGCAATGACGCGCCCACCCCGGCGAAGAGCACCGGGTCGACGACCAGCGGGACCTTCAGCTCGGTCAGCAGGGAAGCCACCGCCCTTACCGTGCGGGGCGAGAAGAGCATCCCCGTCTTCACCGCGGAAATGCAGACATCCTCGGCCACCGCGGTTATCTGGGCGGTGACCTGCTCCGGCGGCAGGGGGAATATCTCCCTCAGTCGGGAGGTGTTCTGGGCGGTGACCGCGGTGAGCGCGACCGCGGCATGGGCGCCCATCGAGGATATGGCCTTGATGTCGGCCTCCACGCCCGCCCCTCCCACGGAATCGGAGCCCGCGACAGTGAGGATGATTGCCATAGATGGTGTAAGGCGGGCCTTCCTAATAATTGTAGCAGGAACGGCGTCGAGACCCTCCGCCACCAAACATTATATATCGAGGGGCGCTGTTTGAAAAATCCGATGAAAGCGAGCAGTGGGCACTTGGTGTTGAACGACCGCACGGAATATCAGGAGTTGGCGGAGGTCTTCCCCGAGTTGCTCAAACTATTCTTGGAAGAGACGGACCAGGTCCCTGAGGACCCGGAGATCATGCAGATGTTCATCCACCTAAACCAGAAGGACCTGGAGGCCAACCGTAAGCCGGAAGGCTACAACCGCAAGGGACGGATGCGCCTGATCTTCCCTACCAACCGCATGGAGTTCTACGTTAAAGGTTCGTCCAAGAGCGGTGAGGTGGTCCGTGTGGCCGAGAAGATCAGCAAGCTGCTGACCCGCAACGGCCTGGACCACGAGCTGGAGTGGAACACCCTCTCCTGCCTGGAAAGCTGAACTACTTCCTGAGCTCTTCCCACACTTGGTCCAGCCGAGCGATCTCGCCCTCGCATTCCGAGCGGTGCGATCCCATTATGGCCCGGGCCGAGGCGATCTGCTCCTGCACCCTCTCCGGTGCCGTGCCTCCGGCCGAAACGCGCCGACGCAGGCAAGCGTCCAAAGCGATGTACTCCAGGGATTTTTTGTCCAGAAGATCGGAGAATCCCTTCAGCTCCTTTACGGTCAGCGATTCCAGCCTCTTGCCCTTCTTGGCGCAGTATTGAACGGCCGCTCCGACCACCTCATGCGCCTCTCGGAAGGGCATCCCCCGCTGGACCAGATGATCGGCCAGATCGGTAGCGTTAAGGAAACCGTCGGCGCAGGCGTTGGCCATCCGTTCCCGGTCGAACGACAGGTCCCGGTACATGGGGCCGACCATGGACAGGCACGAGGTCAGCGTCTCGTAGCTCGAGAGGACCGATGCCTTGTCCTCCTGCATGTCCCGATTGTAGCTCAGCGGCAGTCCCTTCATCACCGTCAGGAGCTGCATGAGGTTGCCGATGGCCACCGAACTGCGTCCACGCACCAGCTCGGCCACGTCCGGGTTCTTCTTCTGTGGCATGATCGAGCTTCCGGTGGCGAAGGCGTCCGGCATCTCCGCGAAGCGGAACTCCGGGGATGTCCACAGCACAAGCTCCTCGCCCATGCTGCTCAGGTGCACCATGGCCTGGGCGCAATCGTAGGCGAATTCCAGGGCGAAGTCCCGGTCGCTCACGGTGTCCATGGCGTTGTCGGTCGGGCGGTCGAACCCCAGCAGGGTCGAGGTAAGCTCCCGGTCCACCGGATGCCCCGTGCCGGCCAGGGCACCAGCGCCCAACGGGCACAGGTTAAGGCGCTTGTAAGTGTCCAGGAACCTCTCGGCGTCCCGTTGCAGACGGAACACGTGGGCCAGGAGGTGGAATCCCAGCGATACCGGCTGGGCGTGCTGCATATGGGTGAAACCGGGCATGATTGTCCCGGTCTCCTTCTCCGCCCGGTCTATAAGCACGTTCTGGACCTTCAGGAGGAGGGACACGATCTCCAGTATGGCGTCCCTGACGAACATCCGGAAGTCCGCGGAAACCTGGTCGTTCCGGCTGCGGGCGGTATGGAGGCGCTTCCCGGCCTCCCCCACCATCTGGGTCAGGATGTGCTCCACGTTGGTATGCACATCCTCAAGTTCCGGGGAGAACTCCAGCTCCCCCGATTCCAGGTCCATCAGCAGCTGCTTCAGGCCGTTCTCCAGTACTTCGGACTCCTCCTTACCGATTATTCCTGAGTCGCCGAGCATCCTGGCGTGGGCCAGGGAGCCGGCGATGTCGTACCAGGCCAGCCTGGTGTCCACCGATAGGGAGGAGGTGAAGGACAGGGTCATCTCGGACGGGCCCTCGGCGAATCGACCTGACCACAGCTGCTTCTCGACCATTCGTATCACTTCTTCTGGGCCTTGGCCACGCTCCGCAGGGGGAGGCCCCAGACGTAGATGAAGCCCTCCGCGGACTTGTGGTTGAACTGGTCACCCTCGGCGTAGGTCGCCAGTCCCGTATCGTAGAGCGAGTACGGTGACGACCGCCCTACTATGGTGGCACTGCCCTTGTACAGCTTGACCCTTACGGTCCCGTCGATGTATTCCTGGGTCTTATCGACGAAGGCGGTCAGGGCCTCCATCAGCGGCGAGAACCACAGGCCGTCGTAGGCCAGCTCGGAGAAGCGCTGCTCCACGCCGCGCTTGTAGCTGAAGACGTCCTTGGTCAGCACCATCTTCTCCAGGTCCTTGTGGGCGTTGATCAGGATCATGGCCGCCGGTGACTCGTAGATCTCCCGAGACTTTATGCCGACCAGGCGGTCCTCTATATGGTCGATGCGACCGTAGCCGTGCTTCCCGCCCAGCTGGTTGAGCTTCTTGACGATGTCGGTCAGGGACATCTTCTTGCTCTTGTTCAGGCCGACCGGCAATCCCTTCTTGAAATGGATATCGACATACTCCGGCTTATCAGGGGCGTCCGCCGGGTCCACCGTCCACTCGTAGGCGTCCTTCGGCGGCTCGGCCATGGCGTCCTCCAGGATGCCGCACTCGCAGCTGCGGCCCCAGATGTTCTCGTCCGTGCTATAGGGGCATTCCTTCTTGACCTTGATCGGAACGTCGTTCTTGCGAGCGTACTCGATCTCGTCCTCCCGGGTCATCACCCATTCCCTCATGGGGGCAATGATCTTGATCTCCGGCGCCAGGGCGGCGATGCTCACGTCGAAGCGCACCTGGTCGTTGCCCTTGGCGGTGCAGCCGTGGGCGATGAACTTGGCCCCCTCCTTCTTGGCGATGTCCACCATGATCTTGGCTATCAGCGGCCGGGCGATGGAGGTCGCCAGGGGATAGGTTCCCATGTAAAGCGCGTTGGCCTTCAGGGAAGGTCCGATATAGTCCTTGACGAATTCCTCCGTGGCGTCGAAAGCATATGCCTGCACCGCGCCGATCTTCAAGGCGCGGTCGACCGCCTCCTGGAGGTCGCCGGGCTGTCCGACGTTGATACTGACCGCGATGACATCCAGATCATAATTCTGCTGCAACCACCGGATGGCCACGGACGTGTCCAGACCGCCGGAGTATGCCAGCACCACCTTGTCACGAACCTTCTTAGCGCGAGCTACCATGTGAATCTGCGCCGATGAAGCGACCATGTATATTAATCTGAAGTGGCGGAAGGGGGACAATGTTCGTTCCTTGTGTTCGTAATCGGACAGCCGGACGAAGGCTATGTTCGGAAAAGTTTCCCGGGCCGTGGCCAGGCATGACCCATTTGGAACATCCGCAGGGTAAATGTCCCGTTTCAGGCATAATGCTTAATAAACAAACTCTTAATTCGGCAAACTCCCATATCGGGCGAGGAAGCAGAATGATAAAGGCAGCTGTGGTCGGGGGTTCCGGTTACATAGGCGGGGAGCTGGCGCGCCTGCTCAGCCGCCATCCCAAGATTTCCCTGGAAGCGATAACCTCCAGGCAGTTGGCCGGCCAGCAGGTGTCCGACACCCACCCCTTCCTGCGCGGCTACGTCGACCTCAAGTTCACCGAGTCCGTCAGCGGCGAGGGGTTGGACGTGGTCTTTCTGGCCACGCCGCACGGCGCCTCCATGAAGCTGGCGCCGGAGATCGCCCGCAGCGGGGCCAAGGTCATCGACCTCAGCGGCGACTACCGGCTCAAGGACCCGGCGACCTACCAGAAATGGTACGGCCACGAGCACGCCGACCTGGAGAACCTGGGCAAGGCGGTCTATGGTCTCAACGAGCTGTACTGGGACGAGATCGCCGAGGCCGATTTCGTGGCCAATCCCGGCTGTTATCCCACCTGCTCGACCCTCGGTCTCGCTCCCCTGTACGCCAATCACCTGGTGGAAGGCGGCGTGATCATCGACGCCAAGAGCGGAACTTCCGGCGCGGGAGCCGAGCCGACCAAGGCGACGCACCATCCGCAGTGCGGAGCGTCCGTCAACCCTTACAAGGTCGGAACCCACCGCCATACGCCAGAGATCGCTCAGACCCTCACCAGGCTGCAGGGCAGGCTGGCCGAGGTGGTCTTCACACCTCATCTAATTCCCGTGGTGCGCGGGATGCTGTGCACCATGTACCTCAAGCTCAACGACGACCTTACCAAACAGGAACTGCTGGGGGTGTACACCGAGTTCTTCCGTAGGAAGCGCTTCGTGCGCATGACAGAGGTACCGTGGATGCAGGCCGTGATCGGCTCCAACCATTGCGAGGTGGGACTGGAGATGGTTGGCGACAGGAACGTGGTGGTCATGAGCGCGATCGACAACCTGGTTAAGGGAGGGGCCGGGCAGGCGGTGCAGAACTGCAACGCCATGTTCGGATGGCCTGAGGAAACGGGATTGGATTTCCCAGGATTGGGGGTTTGAAGATGGAGGTTTTTGAAGGGGGGATAACCTCGCCGAAGGGGTTCAAGGCGGCCGGGGTCCATTGCGGAATAAAAAAGGAAAAGCTCGACCTGGCGGTCATCTATTCCGAGGTGCCTGCCAAGTGCGCCATCGCCTACACCCAGAACAAGGTGAGGGCGGCGCCCATCGAGGTCATGATGAAGAAGGACCCCAAGACCCTGCAGGCCCTGGTGATCAACAGCGGCAACGCCAACGCCATAACCGGGGTGCAAGGGATTTACGATTCAAAGCAGATGGTCTTCCTCACCGCTCAGACCCTGGGCATACGGGACACCCTGGTGGGCGTGGCCTCCACCGGGGTGATCTCCCGCTTCCTGCCCATGGAAAAGATCTCCGCGGGCATTCCCAAGGCGGTCCAGGCCCTGGGCAAGGGGCCGGAAGCCGACGATACCGCGGCCAGGGCCATAATGACCACCGACACCGTGAAGAAGGAGGCCGCCTGCAAGGTGACCCTCAAGGACGGGACGGTGGTGACGATAGCTGGCATAACCAAGGGCAGCGGGATGATCTCCCCAGCCATGAAGGTGTTGCACGCCACCACGCTGACCTTCATGGTTACGGACGCCCATCTCACCAAGAACTTCAACCGCCGCTGGCAGGACATGATGGACGTCAGCTTCAACGTGATAAGCGTGGACGGCGACCAGAGCACCAATGACATATCGGTGTTCCTGGCCAACGGAATGGCCGGCGGGAAGGCCGCTGACGACGATCCAGCCTTCTGGGAAGGCGTGCGCTACGTCGCTCAGCAGCTGGCCAAGAAGATAGTGATCGACGGCGAAGGCGCCACCAAGTTGATCGAGGTGATGGTGCACGGGGCCAAGAATCCCGTTCAAGCTCGCTCGGCCGCCAGGGCCATCATCGCCTCGTCCCTGGTCAAGACCGCGATATTCGGGGCCGACCCCAACTTCGGTCGCATTCTAGCGGCGTTAGGCAACTCGGACGCGGAGTTCAACCTGGAAAAGGTCAAGCTCGTCCTCCGCTCCAACGGCGATTCGGTCACCCTGTTCGAGGACGGGGCGCCCATGCTGATCGCAGGCAGCGAGGTGGAGGCCGCCGCCCGGCGGGTCCTCTCGCACAAGAAGATCGTCATCGACCTGGACCTGAACAACGGCTACTCGTCCGGGGAGGCCTGGGGCTGCGACCTCAGCTATGACTACGTCAAGATCAACGCCATGTACACCACGTGATGAGATGGCACACCAAGCAGACATCGGCGCCCCGTGCCAAGCGGGGAAGGTGGTAGTGAAGTTCGGAGGCTCATCCATCGGAGGGATGGAGCAGATCGACGCCTTCGCCAGGCAGATATCCGAACTCAGGGAGCGCGGTCTGACGCCGATCGTCCTTCATGGCGGAGGGCCGGAGATCACCGACGAGATGAAACGGTGCGGTCTGCCGGTCAAGAAGGTGGCAGGGCTGCGCATCACCGACGATGTGACGTTGCAGATAGCCAAGTCCGTGCTGTCCCGCATCAACGACCGGGTGGTGGTATCTCTGCGCCACGCCGGGCTCAAGGCCATAGGGGTGGCCGGAAGCGAAGCGGACACCCTGGTGGCGAAAAAGATGGACCCGGTCAAGGTGGACGGGCCGAACGGCAAGGAGCCGGTGGACCTCGGCTACGTGGGCGAGGTGGTAAAGGTCGATCCACGCCTGGTCAACGCCCTCTGCCAAAAAGGCTTCGTACCGGTGGTCTACTCCATATGCGCTGACGAATCAGGAATGCTCATGAACGTGAACGCCGACACCGCCGCGGCGGCGCTGGCGGCCGGCGTGGGCGCTTCGGATATGATTCTGGTAACAGAGGTCCCAGGAGTGCTGCGGGTGTTCGAGGACCTCGGCTCGACGATACCGGAGATAAGAGAATCGGACCTAGCGCCCCTGACCTCCTCCGGCATCCTCAAGGACGGGATGATCCCCAAGGTCGAGGCCTGCTTCATCGCCCTGCGGGGCGGAGTGGGAACAGCACACATCATCTGCGGAACTACCCCCAACTCCATCGTTGACCAGTTGTTCAGCGGCAGGAATCTGGGGACCAGGTTGACCCGGTGAGGTTTTGACATGGACAGCAAACAGGTTGCGGAACTGAGCTCTTACTATCTATTCCAGAACTACGGACGCGAGACGATATGCTTCTCCCACGGCCAGGGGGAGCACCTCTGGGACCTGGAAGGCAACCGGTACACCGATTACGTCGCGGGCATCGCCGTCAACTGCCTGGGGCACGCCCATCCGGAGCTGGTTAGGGCCATCTCGGAGCAGGCCGCCAAGCTGATCCACGTCTCCAATCTCTACCAGATCAGGGAGCAGGCGGACCTGGGCGAGGCATTGGCGTCGATAGCCCCAGCCCCGCTTGGTCGTTCGCTCTTCTGCAACAGCGGGGCGGAGGCCAACGAGGCGGCGCTCAAACTGGCGGTCAAGCACACCGGCCGCGGAAAGGTCATCGCTTGCCGTAACTCCTTCCACGGAAGGACCTCCGCGACCTTATCGGTCACCGGCCAGGTGAAGTACCAGGCCGGGTTCGAGCCGTTGCTCTCCAAGAACGTGGAGTTCGTCGGCTACAACTGCCTGGAGGAGCTGAAGTCCAAGATCGACCAAGACACCGCCGCGGTGATCCTGGAGCCGGTGCAGGGCGAGGGCGGCGTACTTCCCGCGGGCCCGGATTACTTCCGCGCCGTGCGCGATCTCTGCACCGACGCCGGGGCGCTCATGATCGTGGACGAGGTGCAGACCGGGATGGGGCGCACTGGCAAATGGTTCGGCTTCCAGCATTTCGGCGTGGTCCCGGACATAATCTCACTGGCCAAGGCCCTGGGGGGAGGAGTGCCCATCGGGGCCATCATGACCTCGCCGGACATCGCAAGGACGTTCACTCCCGGGACGCACGGGACCACCTTCGGCGGCAACCCACTGGCCTGCGCGGCCGCCAACGCGGTCATCCGCACCATGAAAAAGGAAAAGCTGGTAGAAAGGGCGGCCGAGCTCGGAGAACGCTGGAGGTCCGAACTGCGCAAGATCGCCTCCGGCCATCCCGAGGTGGCCGACGTGCGCGGCCTCGGCCTGATGATCGGGGTGGAGATGGGCGACCTGGCCAAACAGTTCCAGAAGTATGCCTTGAACAAAAAGCTCCTGGTCAACGTCAGCGCTGGAAAGGTGGTGCGCCTGGTGCCCCCGCTCATAATATCCGAGGGGTCCATCAACGACCTGAACTCCACCCTGCGGGATTTCCTGAAATGATATGTCTGAAATAAAACAATAAATATCCCGCTCGAAGTATCCCGCTCGATGAAGGAAGCCCCTCAGAAGGAGAGCGTGGCCGAGCGGACCCGGGCCTACATAGATGCGCATCCCTCGGTCAAGGACTGCATGGCCAAGGACCTGATCAACTACTCATCCCTGGCCAGGTTGATCATGAAGGATCTGGGGATAAAGAACGAGGAGGCGGTCATGATCGCCTGCCGCCGCTACGCCCAGAAGCTCTCCAAGCGCGATCACGAGGGGGACATTCTGGCGATCCTCGCGGACAGCCGTCTGGAGGTCAAGACCAAGATATGCATCGTCACCGCCAGTAACGACTGGACGGTGCTGCAGCGTTTGGAGCGCCTCTTCACCAAGCTCATCAACCAGAAGGCGCTCATGCAGGTCATTCAGGGCGCCCAGGCCATCACCATAATCGCCGACGAGAAGCTCCGCAACGAGGTGGTGAACGACGTCGGGGAGACCAACGTGCTCAAGGTGCGGGAGGACCTGGTGGAGATCACCGTAAAAAGCCCTCAGAAGATCGGAGAGACCAGCGGGGTGTTTTCGTACCTGGCCTCCAACCTCTCCGAGCAGGGGGTGAACATGGTGGAGACCGTTTCCTGTTACACCGACACCATCTTCATCGTGCATGAGAAGGACATGATACAGGCCTATTCACTTCTCTCCAACCTGCTGGAGAGCGCGGAGAAGGCCACCGAGGCGGCGCATTAACGCCACAAATCCATTTATGCGGCGAAGCCTTATTGATGGATGATGAAAGGCAACACCGATGATAAGGTGCCCCTGGTCCGGACGGACATTCCAGGTCCGTCGGGAAGAGGCATAGTCGATCTTGACGAACAGTATCTGGCCACGGCTACCAAGTCGGCGCCCCTGGTCGTCGACCGCGCCTCCGGAGAGATGGTCTGGGACGTGGACGGCAACCTGTTCCTGGACTTCTCCAGCGGGGTGTCCGTGCTGAACATAGGGCATTGCCATCCCTCGGTGGTCCGGGCGGTGCAGGAGCAGGCGGCCAAGGTCATGCACTTCGCCGGCACCGATTACTATTACGACGTGCAGTCCCGTCTGGCCGAACGGTTGGCGAAGATCGCCCCCGGCCGCGGGGAGAAGAAGGTCTTCCTGAGCAACAGCGGGACGGAGAGCATCGAGGCGGCGATGAAGCTGGCGCGCTGGTCCTCCGGACGAAAGCAGTTCATAGCCTTCTTCGGGGCGTTTCACGGGCGGACCATGGGCGCCCTGTCGCTCAACTGCAGCAAGCGGGTGCACCGCGCCAAGTACTTCCCGATGGTGCCGGGGGTGACACACATCCCGTACGCCAACTGCTACAGGTGCCCGTATCACCAGGAGTACCCCTCCTGCGGGCTGTGGTGCGCCAAGATACTGGACGAGGTGTATCTCGACGCCCTGCTTCCGCCGGACGAGGTGGCCGCGCTGTTCTTCGAGCCCATACAAGGGGAGGGCGGTTACATCGTGCCGCCGAAGGAGTTCCTGCCTGAGATATCCCGTATCTGCAGGTCCCACGGGATACTCACCGTCGATGACGAGGTGCAGGCGGGCATGGGCCGGACCGGCAGGATGTGGGCGGCGGAGCATTTCGGCCTGGAGCCGGACATCACCTGCATGGCCAAATCCCTCGGTTCGGGAATGCCCATCGCCGCCACGGTGTTCCGCAAGGAACTGGACTGGGGCGTTCCCGGGGCGCATTCCAACACCTTCGGGGGGAACTGCGTGGCCTGCGCCAGCTCGTTGGCGACTCTGGACGTCATGGAGAAAGAGAAAGTGATAGAGCAGGCGGAGCGCAAGGGGCTGCTCATGCAGAAGCGCCTGGAGGAGATCAAGGACCGCTTCGAGAACGTGGGCGACGTGCGCGGCCTGGGGATGATGAGAGCGCTAGAGCTGGTGGAGGACCGGAGGACCAAGGTCCCCGCCATCAAGATGAGGAACGATATCGTATCCGTAATGCTTAGAAAAGGCGTCATCGCCCTAGGCTGCGGCAGGTCCAGCATACGTCTGATACCTCCGCTCACCATAGGCGAGGAGCACTTGGACACCGGGATGCGTCTGCTCGAGGAGAGCATAGACGCTGTCGTGAGGGATAGGAAATGAAGCATCTGCCCAGGACCAACTACAAGGAGGTCTCCGGGGACGGTTACCTGAAAAGGATCGTCCTGGAGGCGAAGGACATAGGCTTGAAAGACACCCTGCTGCAGGAGGTGCAGTTCACCGCCGGGGAGAAGGTGGCGTTCCACTTCCACCAGGTCACCCGAGAGATATTCTATTGTCTGGCGGGGCCGGCGCCGTTCGTGATCAACGGGCAGCCGGTGGTGATGAACGAAGGGGACTGCCTGATCTGTGAGCCAGGCGATGTCCACGGTAACCCGGTCATCGACAATGACTTCCGGATACTGGTGCTCAAGGTGGGGTTCCGGGAGCACGATACCATTTGGCTGGAAGGATGAAAAGACGTACCGGGTGGACCGGGGATGATGGAGCCACTAGGGAGATTTGAACTCCCGGCCTGCTGATTACAAGTCAGCCGCTCTACCAGCTGAGCTATAGTGGCCTGTCATCTGGAACGGTGTTCTGGATTTAACCGTTTTTATGCGTGGCCGGTCGTCCAACAACGGTTCGGTGGAAAAAAATCGTTAAATAAGCTGGCGGCATCTGACAGTAAGGTGCGCCCTTGGACGCCGATCTCAACGACAAGCCGGAAAAGAGAGTGCTGATGGACCTGACCGCCAACCCCGCGCCGCTGGGGCTTCTGGGGTTCGGCATGACCACCGTGATGCTCAACCTGCACAACGCCGACCTGATACCGCTGGTCAGCGTGATCCTGTCCCTAGGGATATTCTATGGGGGATTGGCGCAGCTGCTGGTCGGGCTCATGGAATGGAAGAAGGGCAACACCTTCGGGACCGCCGCGTTCACCTCGTACGGCCTGTTCTGGCTGACCCTGGTGGGCATCTGGACACTGCCGACGCTGGGGCTGGGGGAGCCGACCGACAAGGCGACCATGGGCTACTTCCTGGCGATCTGGGGCGTTTACACTCTGTTTTTCTTCGCAGGGACCCTCCGCAGCAACCGGGCCACCCAGTTCATATTCGGCTCGCTGGCGGTCCTTTTCTTTGCCCTGGCCATCGGCGACCTTACCCTGATCAAGGAGGTCACCATCGCTGCCGGCTACATCGGGCTGGTCTGCGGAGCGTCGGCCATATACACCGGACTGGCGATGGTGGTCAACGAGGCCAACGGGAAGACCATGCTACCGCTAGGCGAACGAAGATAGGATCGAAAACCATTTTCTTCCCCTCTTTCCCGAGCGTTAACGACGCTTCTTTATACGCCAAGCTGCGATGAACACCGGTCTCGCCGGGATTGGCGTTCAGGTGACGTTCATGGACAAGGACTCATGGAAATTCCTGCAGGAGCTTTGCGACATCCCCGGGCCGCCCGGCTTTGAGGCCGCGGCGACCAGATTGATGAAGGACTACGCCGAGGGCTACTGCGATAGGGTGTTCACCGACAAGCTCGGCAACACCATGTTCGAGAAGGTGGGTCAGAAGGATGGGCCGATCGTGCTACTGGCGGGACACATCGACGAATGCGGCTTCATCATAACCGGGGTCAACCCGCAAGGATATCTGGCCTTCAGCCAGCTGGGGGGATGGTTCGACCAGGTGCTGTTAGGGCAGAGGGTGCTCGTGCACACCAGGAAAGGAGCATTGAACGGGGTCATCGCCTGCAAACCCCCCCACCTCATGGAGCCTGAGGAGGCCAAGAAGGTAGTGACCAAGGACAAGATGTTCATCGACATCGGGGCGAGCAACAAGGATGAGGCGCAGGCCATGGGCGTGCGTCTAGGGGATGCCGTAACCCCGGATTCCAAGTTCTTCACCATGGAGAAGCAGGCCTACAAGGACGGAAAGCCGGCCGGTAAGCGCACCATAGTCTTCGGAAGGGCCTTCGACAACCGACTGGGGGCTTTCGCGTCGGTGGAGCTGCTGAAGGCGCTGAGGAAGGGAAAGGTCAAGCACCCTAATCGGTTGATCGCCGCCGCAACCGTGCAAGAGGAGGTCGGATTGCGGGGAGCAAGGACCGTTGCCGCCTCCACGAACCCCGACGTGGCCATCGTTCTGGACGTGGACATAGCCGGGGACATCCCAGGCATCGATCCGTTGCAGGCTCCCGCAAGAATGGGGGAAGGCATCTCCATAACTGTGTTCGATGGCAATATGATACCGAACCAGCCGCTGAAGGAGCTGGTCATCTCGATATGCGAGAAGAAGAAGATCCCGCACCAGTTGGCCTACGTGATCAGAGGAGGGACCGATGGAGGTTTGATCCATACCTCTCTCACCGGCGTTCCGACCATAGCCATCGGCGTTCCCACCCGGCACATACACTCTCACGTGGGTCTGTTCGACACGGCCGATCTGGACGCATGCATGAAGCTGGTCATCGAGCTGGCCAAGGCGCTTGACCGGAAGACCGTGGACTCGCTCACGGCCATCTGAGATGGTCAGGATCCCTTCCCCGGGCTGTGCTCTTTGGTCGCACGTCCAGATATTGCTCTGTCCCTGCGCTGACGCACCACGTTCTCCTCCCGGAGCTCCTTGGTGTACTTCATGTGGCACTTCGAGCAAAGCGTCCGCAGGTTGGCCGGGTGCTCGGTCCCTCCCCTCGATCTGGGAACGATGTGGTGGATCTCGTAAGGAACGCGCCTTCCCTTCACCTCTATGCCGCATTCGGTGCAGCGTCCTCCGTCCCGGCGTTTGACGTACCGGCGGACCCTTCTCCACAGCCACCTGCGCACTGGCTCATAGAGCCCCGATTCCGGCCCGATCGACAGGTAATCCTCGGTGGTGCCTTCGGGGCGCCAAGCCTTGGTCTCCTTTGAGCGGTAGAGCCTCAGGAAGTTGTGCCACGAGACGCAGGTCTGATGTGCCTGCTCCTCCCGGTGCTGCCTGCCGCAGCCCTCGCACTCGATCCAGAAGTTCCTGGCCGGCTCGCTCTTCAGCTTCGGCGCCCATTGCCGGAAGGGACAGGCCTCGGACATCTCCTCGTCGCAATGCAGATGGATGGGGAGGTCCAGACCGCGAACCCGGTCATCCCTGAACAGGGTCCGGTGCTCCCTGTACCGTTCCCTGGAGGTATTGTGCAGATGCATTAGGTAGCAGGACGAAGGACGGTTCCTGACCAGACGGTGATCGCAGAGCTTCATGGGACCCCGAGCGCAACTATCGGCTCAACGCCGAAGCCATGCCCTCAGGGTCTTTTACACCTTTTCCCCGCCGCTCTGAAAATGCCCCGGCCTCCCCGAGCTCCACGAGGTCATGCTCCGCCTTCCTGGACAGCATTGACCGCTCGGTTCCCCATATCTTCCTGAACGTCCGAAAGATATAAAAAGAGGGAATCAATCAACCAGTTCGCCTAAATAGCATTACTGGTGAATTTCATGACCAAGGAATCTTCGACCGCAAAGGTCTCCAAGGGTGACATTGTCCACGTTGAATACAACGCCTATCTCGCCGAGAACGGCATGCTCTTCGACACGACCAGCGCGGACAAGGCCAAGGAGGCCGAGATCTTCAACGAGAACCTGACCTACAAGCCCCTGCCCCTGCTGGTCGGCGGTGGAAGGGTCTTCCCCGGTCTGGACGAGGCCCTGGCCGAGGCCAAGGTCGGAGAGCTGACCACCGTGGAGATACCCCCGGAGAAGGCCGCTGGCGCCCGGGACTCCAAGCTGGTCGAGAACATCGCCCTGCGCGAGTTCTTCCGCCAGGAGATCCGCCCCGAGATCGGGATGGAGGTCAACATAAAGAACCGCGTGGGCACCGTGGTCACCGTGACCAACAGGATGGTCCGCGTGGACTTCAACCGCCGCTTCGCCGGTTCCGCCCTGAAGTACGAGTTCACCGTCCTGGACAAGGTCGAGGGGGACGAGGCGAAGGTCATGGCCATCTGTGAGATGGACTACGGCTCCGCCGAGGGCTTCCGCGCCACCATCGCTGACGGCAAGGTCGTTCTTTACCTGCCGGACGTCTGCAAGTACGACCAGAAGTGGCTGCTCACCAAGTACAAGATCGTCGCTGACCTGCGCGAGGTCTTCGGCGCGGTCACCGTCGAACTCGTCGAGGAGTACCTCAAGAAGGAGGATAAGCCCGTCGAGGAGAAGCCCGCTGAGGTCGTCGAGGAGAAGGCCCCAGAGGAGCTCTAAATCTCTTTTTTTAAAACATTTTAAATATCTTATTTCTAATCAACGGAACGCACGGGCGGGTGGCCTAGTCTGGATATGGCAGCAGCCTCCTAAGCTGCAGGTCGGGGGTTCGAATCCCTCCCCGCTCGCTTTCTCGTTCAAGATCAGTTCTGCCGATTCACCCAGACCGCCCTGCGGGGGATGGCGAACTCCATTCCGCTCTCCTCGAACACCTTCACCAGGTTCCGGCGGTACTCCGTCCGGGCCAGGTGCCGGTTCGCCACGTCGTCTATCCAGATGAAGATGGTCAGCAGCATCCGGCCCTCCTTGACCTCCGAGACGCGCACCACCGGGGCTCTATTCCCCTGCAGTATCTGCGGGGTGCGGCGGGAAGCCTCCATCATCAGCTCCTCGACCTTGCGGGGGTCCCGGTCGGAAGGCACCCTGACCTTCACGTTGGACTTCCAGCTCAGGTCCGGGGAGTTCATGTTGACGATGACCTGGTTCTCGATCAGGGAATTGGGGACGATGACGTTCTCGAAAGTGTCCAGATCCAGGAAGCTGGTGGTCAGCAATCCCACCTCCATGACCTGACCGGTATGCCCGTCGCTCAGGGGCACCCGGTCCCCGGGTTTGAACGGGCGGTCGAAGAGGAGCTGCATCCCGGCGAACATGTTGCTGAGGGTGTTCTGGGTGGCGTAACCGACCACCAGTCCAAGGAATCCTATCCCCAGGATCATGTTCCCCAGGTTCACCCCGAGGAGCCCAGCGATCACGAAGACCGCGGCCACCGGTATCACGACCTTGCCGACCAGTGAGACGGCGTCCACCAGCAGGTCCTTGGCATTGTCCTTGCTGTCATCGCAGATCTCCTTGCCCCAACAGGCCACCACCCTCACCAGTATGCGGTAGGCGACGACAGCGGCCACCACGGTGAGGATGATCAGGTAGGTCAGCTCCAGGTCGGCGACCAGGGAGGACGGCAGCGCCAGTATCTCTAACGAGGATATCATCCCAAAGGCGATGATCAGCACGGTCAGCGGGAGCCTGACCACCTCGATGGCGATGTCGTCCCACTTGCTCTTGGTCCTGCGGGTCAGGCGATGAACGATCGGACCTACCACCTTCATGACCGCAAGGCCTAGCATCACCCAGATCAGGAGACTGAGGGCGAAGGCGCCCCAATGGTTGTCGAAAGGCGAGGGAAGGAAGTTGTCCCATACCCCCATGATCCGGTTCTCCCGGTCCAGGTGACCGTAGAGGGACTCGGCCCTCAGAATGGTGCGGTGCTCGATCTGGCCGGTTTCAAAAGTGCTCATGTCGGTCACCCTGAAGACTATGTCCAGCGGCACCACGTCGGTGTACAGGTCGGTACCCGCGGAGAGGTTCAGGTAGAAGCTGCACCCGCTCCCACCATCGAGAACGGCGTAACTGGGTTCCAAGGTCCAGGTAATTCGCTCCGGCATGCCTGAGGACAGCTCGGGGATGATAAGGAGGCGGTCCGCTCCATCATTATAAGCGACCCATTCATACGAAACGGCCGTGCCCGCGTCCAGGGTGAGCGCATCGCTGACCTGGAACACCGAGACGTCGGCCGGGGCGGAACAGGCGACCGGGCTGATGCACACGAGGAACAGTGCCGCGAACAGCACGAAGAACCGGCCGAAACCCCTGCTTGGCATGGTCGAATCCCTCCATGCCCCCCGAGAATAAAACTTTTATTCCTCAGAGGACCAGGCGTTCGCCGGGGGCCAGCGCATAGATGGAGAACCTCTCTCCATGGCCGGCCGAAGCCAATGCCTGCGAGTCGACCGCTATGGCTGGCCAGGTGCCGTAATGCATGGGGACCAATGCCCGGGCGCGGAGGAGTCGCATCGCCTTCACCGCGTCTCCCAGCCCCATGGTGTAGATTCCCCCGATGGGGAGCAAAGCCACATCGATGTCGCCTTCATCGGCCACCAGGGACAGGTCGCTGAACAGGGCGGTGTCCCCAGCATGGAACACCGTCCTTCCACCCATGCGTATCAGGAACGAGCAGGCCGTCCCTCCGTAACCGCCGTCCGCGAAGGACGAGGAGTGGATGGCCGGGAAGATCTTCACCCAGCAGAAAGGAAGCTCGATCTCCCCGCCGATGTTTCCCTGCAGCACCCTCGCCCCCCTCTCCTCCAGGTGGTCGTTGATCTCGGAGACGGACAGCACCGAGCAATCGAATCGCTTGGAAAGCTCCAGGGCGTCACCGAGGTGGTCATGATGGGCGTGTGTCACAAGTATGAGGTCCGGCCGCACGTTCGCCGCTGACGAGGGCGCTTTGGGATTATCGGTCAGGAATGGATCTATGAGGACCTCCCTGCCATCGTTCCTTATGGCGAAGGCCGAGTGGCCCAGGTATTCGATCTCCGTCATGTCACCTCATCTCCCCTGCCGGCTCTTCAACCTTTCCTGGACCGCTTCGCTCCGCAGCTCCCTCAGGGCATCGGAGGCCACCCATTTGGATGACCGATCGCCCTTGGCCATGGCCGTCTCGGCCGCCTCGATGGCCAGATTGTTGGAGCGCTGGTCCCTCTTCCCTATCTGTCGCAGCGCCCAGTTCACCGCCTTGCGCACGTAGTTGCGCTCGTCGTGGCTCTCTCTGACCACCGCCTCCAGTAACAGCGCGAGCTCATGGTCCCCCAAGCCCTTCCGGTGAACGGCCAGGGCGGCCATGGTGGCGAAACCCGCCCGCTTCTGGTACTCATCCTCCCTTTTTGACCATTCCAGCGCCTTCCCCACGGCCAGGGGGGAACGGCTGAAGAGATTGGAGCAGCACTGGTCGCAGACGTCCCAGGAATCCAGGTCCCGCACCATCTCCTCCATCTGGTCCTCGGTGAGCAGCTTGGGATCGGCCAGAAGGCTGGCCATTATCCGGGCCTCGTGCACCCCGGTGCGCCAAAGGTTCATGGCCAGACCATGGTCCTTGCCCAGGGATCTGGCGAACGACCTCATCTCTGGCATGCTCACGCCCAGTGCGAGATTCACCTTTATACCATATCTGGACATTCCCTCGAGACGGGTGCGGTCGGAAATGGAGTTCAAATGGGCGAGGACCTCTTCCGCGTTCATTGAAAGGGATCAGGGAATGAAAAAATAAAAAGGGGAGGTCCCGGAGAGATTCAGGCGCTCCCTTTGCTGCTCTCACCGGTCCTGATCCTGATCACCTCCTCCACCGGATACACGAATATCTTCCCATCGCCGATCTCCCCGGTCCTGGCCTTCTCGATCACGACGTCGATCACTTTCCTGGCATCCTCATCCCTGACCACGATCTCGACCTTGACCTTGGGGAGGAGGTCTACCCGGTACTTGCCGGCCCGGTGGGTGAACTCTAGTCCTTTCTGCTCGCCGCGGCCGAGCACGTCGGTTATGGTCATGGCGTTCATTCCCAAGGCTTCGAGGCCGCATTTCACCGAATCCAGGGTCTCGCTTCGGATTATCGCTTCTATCTTCTTCACTTCCCTCACCTCAGGTAGTAGGCGCTCTCTCCGTGCTGGATGATGTCCGCGCCTATCCTCTCCTCGTTCTTGGTCATGCGCAGGGGCATCACCTTGGACAGCACCTTCAGTATCACGAAGGTCGCGCCGAAGGCGAAGGCCCAGACCACGGCCACCGAGATCAGCTGCGCCACCAACAGGTCGCCCCCGCCGCCGTAGAGAAGACCGTCCTTACCCGCGGCGTTCACGGTCGTGGTGGCGAAGAGCCCGGTAGCGATGGCCCCGAACGTTCCTCCCAGGCCGTGCACTCCCCACACGTCCAACGCGTCGTCGAATCCCAGGCGCTTGCGAAGCAGGATGCCGCCGTAGCAGACCACCGCCGCGCCCAGTCCGATGAACAGCGCCCCGGTGGGGTTCACGAAACCTGCTGCCGGCGTTATGGCCACCAGCCCGGCCACGCCGCCGGAGATCAAGCCCAGCACGCTCACCCGTCCGGTGTCCAGCCAGCTAATGAGCCCCCATACCGCCGCGGCCATCGCCGCGGAGATGTGGGTGACCACCAGGGCGTTCGCGGCCAGTCCGTTCGAGGCCAATGCGCTCCCCCCGTTGAAACCGAACCAGCCTATCCAAAGCAGTGCGCCGCCCAGCACGACCATGGGGATGTTGTGCGGCACCTCCTGTCCTCCTTTGACCTGGCTTATCCGCTTTCCCAGGACCAGCGTCGCGGCCAGCACTGAAACACCGGCGGTTATGTGCACCACGGTACCGCCGGCGAAGTCGAGCGCCCCCAGGTCGTATATCCATCCTCCTCCCCATACCCAGTGCGCAACCGGGATATAGACCGCCGCGGTCCATATGGACAGGAACAGGATGAGCGAGCCGAGCTTCATCCGTTCCGCCACCCCGCCGATGATCAGTGCCACGGTGATTATGGCGAACATCCCCTGGTACATCATGAACAGGATGTGAGGGACCGTGGGCGCGATCGAGCTCGGGGAGATGTCCACCCCGTTGAGCATAAGGTACTCGGCCCCGCCGATCAGCCCTCCGTTGTCAGCGCCAAAGGTGAGCGAATAGCCGAAGACCACCCAGATGATGGTCACCACCCCGATGATCAGTATGCTCTGCCCCAGCATGGACAGGAAATTGCTCTTGCGCAGCATTCCCCCGTAGAAGAAGGCCACCGCGGGCGTCATTATGAACACCAGTCCGGTGGAGATCATGAGCCAGGCCGTGTCTCCGCTGTCCACGTCGCCGTCCGCCGCCGCCACCGGGGAGGAGAGCAGGGGAAGCGCCACCAGGGCCAAGGCCAACAGGAGCGCGAACTTCGAACCCATTCCGCGTTTCATCATTTGCATCCTCTTTGTCCTTTTAGACCGACATATAATCGGTTACTTCGTCGCTTCAATAGATAATTAACTAATAAAAACTTTCTATACGCAACAAATGAGTATGTTTACGATTGAAAAGTGTATAAACGTATAGTTAGACTCAAAAGATGCCGAACAGAATCAAAAAGAAGAATGCGCGAAGAAGGGTTTGAATGGTGCTTCAGTTCCTGGGCAGGACGTCCAGACACAGACGCACGGCACGGTCCACATCCTCGGGGGCGTGGCGAAGATCATCGACCTTCCTCAGGCCGAGGTCGGTGATAAGGACGTGATGCGTCGGGCCGATGCCCGCCTTCTCCAGGGTCTTGGCCGCGCACTTGACCGGGCACCCGTCGATGACCAGCACCATCTTGGACTGCTTCGCGCCCGTGATCGGTCCGGGCGCGCCCGCGGAAACGGCGGCAAGGCAGGCCATCTTTCCGGTGCCGCCGGTGGCCAGTCGGTAGGCGGCCGCGTTGGCGATCTGTCCCACGTTGCATCCTCCGGAGCAGGTGAACAGCATCAGTTCCTGACCGCTGCATTGGCAATCCTCGTTCTCGGACATGGTGCTATCCTCAGATTACCGCTCCGTGATGATAATCGTTCCGCCTCTGGAACATTATTTTAAGGGAGCAGCTCCCTAGGTGAAAGGGGTTCTGCATGAAGGAGTACGACCTGATAGTCATCGGTTCCGGCGCGGGGTTGAACGTCGTGTCCAAGGCCAGGCGGAAGGGCATGAAGGTCGCGCTGGTGGAGAACGGCCCCATGGGCGGGACCTGCCTGAACCGGGGATGCATACCCAGCAAGATACTGGTGACCCCAGCCGAGCTGGTGAGGGTGATGGCCGATGCCAAGCGCATGGGCATCCACGCCAAGGTGGAGAGGACCGATTTCGAGCTGGTCAGGAAAAGGATGTGGGACCTCATCGCCCCGGACCGGGACGGGATCCTGGAGAGCGTTAAGAGCGATGACGGGATAGATCTCTATCAGACCACGGCGTTCTTCACCGCAAAGAACACCCTGCAGGCCGGGAACGAGCAGATCACCTCGCCCAGGATAATAATGGCCGTGGGGACCAGGACCAAGGTCCCCGAGCTGCCGGGCCTTCTAGATGCTGGGTTCCACACCACCGAGGACTTCTTCGATATCACCGAGCTGCCTAAGAGCATGATGATCCTCGGCGGAGGCTACAAGGCCTACGAACTGGGCATGTTCCTGGCCTCCTTCGGATGCCGGACCACCATCATCGGCAGGAACGCCCGTCTGCTGAAGAACGAGGAACCGGAGATCAGCGACATCGTGCTTCGCAAGTCCCGTGAATACATGGACGTGCTGGTGAACACGGACGTGACCGTCGTGCGGGAGGAGGGCGGGGAGAAGGTGGCGGTCTGCAAGGACCGTGCCGACGGCACGGTCCGGGAGGTCCGGGCGGAGAAGATACTGGTGGCCACGGGGGTGCAGAGCAACGCCGACTGGCTGCGCCCGCAGAACTCCGGAATAGCCATGACCAAGGACAACTACGTCGTGGTGGACAAATACCTGGAGACCAACGTTCCTGGCATATTCGCCATCGGGGACATCATCGGCAGGACCATGTTCCGCCACACCGCCAATTACCACTCGGAACTGGTATGGTACAACATGTTCGGCGGGAAGCGCGTCGAGCTTGACGAGCACGCGGTGCCGCACGCCGTGTTCGGTTATCCCGAGGTGGGAAGCGTCGGGCTAACTCTGGAGGAATGCAGGAAGTTGGGGTACAAAGTACTGGTCGGCTACAGCGAGTACATCGACTGCGCCAAGGGATACGCCCTGGCCGAGGAGGAGGGGCTGGTCAAGGTCATAGTCGACCAGGGAAGCCGTCGCATCCTGGGGGCGCATATCGTCGGGACCAGCGCGGCCATACTGGTGCAGCAGATAGTGTACCTCATGAACGCCGGGGATCAGACCTACATGCCGCTCGCGCGCAGCCAGTGCATACATCCTGCCCTCAGCGAAGCGGTGGTGAGGGCCTTCGGGGCGCTAGAGGACCCCGACCACGAGCATCATCACGATCACTGACGGTCCGGCCCGGTGAAGCTGTTCGTCCGGTTCAGCCTCTGCATGACCTTCATCCCGGTGACACCGGTGAGGATGGGTATCGGGGGCGTGAGGAAGATCGAGGACGATATGAGGGCCACCAGCTTGTTCTCGCCGCGCATGATGTTGATCTTGTTCAGGAGAGGATCGTCAGGATAATCCAACTTCAGCGGGCCGAATAGCGACAGGAAGATGAGCAGGTCGGTCTTGAGCACCACCTGGACTATCCATTTGATCCCCATCTGCAGCGTGGACACCTCACCCTCCGCCGCCGTCCTGCGTTCCAGGACGGCCTTGCGAAAGTCCTCGGCGGTCTCACCTTCGAAGGTGGTGTAGCAGCAGCCTATCTGGGCCGAGGCGTGGGCGTCGCTTCCGGCCAGCACCGCCCATTTACCGTTCCCGGCGTACTTCTTGGCGGCCTCGTTAGCGTATCCATCCACATGCCCGCCGTTGAGCACCTCCAGACCATCGATGTCCAGGTCGTCGACCAGCTTCCCCAACGCGGGAACATGGGCGCTGAAGGGATGGGGCGCGATCACTAGTCCTCCCTGGGCCCGGATGCGCTCGATGGTCTCCTTCACCGGCAGCCCTTGGGGAATGCCCTCGTTCAAAAAGAGGCCGATGATCTCCCCCTCCTCGGCGGTGATCTCCTCCCCCACCACCACCTCGATGTCCGGGAACCGCTTGGCGTATTCACGGGCGCGCAGCGCGCCCAGAACGGAGTTGTGATCAGTTATGCACAGCACCCGGATGCCTTTCCGGCGCGCCTCGTCCACCACGTCCTCCGGGCGGCAGATGGACTCGGGAAAGGTTATGGCCTTGTACTGACCAAAGCCAGAATAACGGGTGTGTACGTGCACGTCGGCCTTGCTGAGCACGGAGGAATGAACCACACAACACATTTAATTAGTTTCGCACCCAGCAGAAAAAAGGTATATGAAGGGGTAGCGGCTCAGCCGCTGACCTTGTTCATGTCCTGCCCGCAGCACACCAAGGTGCCCCCTCCGGCCTCCACGACCTTGACCTTGTTCCCGCAGACCTCGCACTCGTACACCTCGCCAACGTTGGTCATTTTTACACCTGTCCCGAAAACGCAGCCCTCAGTTCTTAAGGCTTTTCGCGATGTCCGCGCCGTAGGCGATGCATTTCTCGATGCCGTCCTTCATCGGGGCGAACTTCAGGTCCAGGTCCGGATAGGGAAGCTCGATGCCCCCGGCGGTCAGGTTCTCGCGTATGGCCTTGGTGGCTCCCCCTCCCCAGCCGTAGCTGCCGAACACCGCGCCCCGGCGCCCCTTGGGCCGGAGGCCTTTGATGTAGGTGGTGATATCGGCCACCGTTGGGAACATGCCATTGTTCATGGTGCAGGAGCCCACCGCGACCACCTTGGAGCGCAGCACCTCGCGCATGACCATGGAGCGGTCGGTGTCGGTCAACCGCATCACCACTGCCGGAACGCCTTGCGACATCACCCCCTCGGCGATGGCCTCGGCCATCCTCTCCGTGGAACCCCACATAGTATCATAGATGATCAGCACCCGGTCCTCCGCCGCGCCCTCCGCCCAGCCCAGGTATGCCGTCACGATCTCCTTGATGTTCGTTCTCCAGATAAGCCCGTGAGAGGTGGCCAGCATGCTGATCGGCAGGTCCTTCACCTTGTCGTAGGCCTTCTTGACCTGGTTGCCGAACGGGAGCACGATGTTGGCGTAGTAGGTCGCCGCCTCCTCCATGAGTATGCCCCGGTCCACCTGGTCGTCGAAGCGTTGCGAGCTGCAGTAATGCTGACCGAAGGCGTCCATGCTGAACAGCACCTGGTCCTCCTTGACGTAGGTGAACATAGATTCGGGCCAGTGCACCATGGGCGTCTCGATGAAGCGTAGGGTGCGTTTACCTATGGACAGCTCCTCGCCGTCCTTCACCTCCCTCATACGCATCTCGCCGTAGTTGGAGCGCAGCGCCTCCACGCCCTTTTTCGAGGCCAAGATCTCCGCCCCGGTGAGATGCTGGATCATCGGCAGTCCGCTGGCGTGGTCTCCCTCGGCGTGATTGGAAACTATGAGGTCGATCTCCTTGGGATCGATGACCGAACGGACCCGGGCCATCATCTCTCCCAGGAAGGGGGTCTTGACCCCGTCGATCAGCACGTTCCTCTCGTCCAGGATGAGATAGGCGTTGTAGGACGTGCCCCTCGGGGTGGCGAAGCCATGAAAGTTTCTGCCGTTCCAATCCAAGGCCCCCACCCAATAGATGCCTTCCGATATCTCCACCGCTTGCATGATGGACCATCAACGATTCCGTGGTGATTTATACGTTATCGGCAAAGCTTTTTGTGCCGGTCCGAACGATGACCGGACGATGCACGAGGTCCTGCGGTTGGTGGTGGAAGCGCTCGGCGAGGTCATGGGCGAGGGGCGGTACACCACCAAGGAGATGGAGGATATGCTCTTCACCTTCTACGCCTACCGCTGCCCGGACGACCTCTCCAGATCGCTCAACAAGCTGCGGCTGATGGGCGCGCTGTGCGGCGAGGTGGACCGCGAGCAGGGCTGCTGGGTTTGGTGGCTGCCAAAAAAGGATCAGCCCGAGTAGTAGTACTCCCCGCGTTCCTTCTGTTCCCGGTCCAGACGGGAGCCGGGCTTGTTTATGCGCGGGCGGTTGGTGTCGTTGTCCCTGCGGAAAGTGACGTCCACGTCCTTCAGGAAGGCGTTCATGCCGCTACGCATGTTCATAGGGGCTTTGCCCAGCCCTTCCTTGCCGGCGGTCCCCTGGAAGACCATGATGGAATCGGAGACCATGTCCAGGAAGTAGATGTCGTGGTCAACGACCAGGGCGCTGCGGCCCCGCTTCTCCATGACCCTGCGGACGGTCTTGGCCGCCTCCATGCGCTGGTTGGAATCTAGGTAGGCCGATGGCTCGTCCAGCAGGTAGATGTCCGCCTCCCTGGAGAGGCATGAGGCGATGGCCACCCGCTGCAGCTCCCCGCCGGATAGGTTCATTACGTTCTTCTCCAGGAGGTTCTTCAACGACAAAGGTCTGGCGATCTCGCTCTGGAAGAAGCCGGACTCGAAGAAGTCCTTCACCGTGGCGTCGAACATCTCCCTCACCGTACCATCGAAATCAGGGCTGATGTACTGCGGCTTGTAGCTGACCTTGAAATGGGTGTCTATCTTCCCCACGGTGGGTTGCTGAACACCGGCCAGCACCTTGACGAAGGTGGTCTTTCCTATGGCGTTCGGTCCGACCACCCCGACCGTCTCCCCGATCTTGATGGCCCCCGGCTCGACCTTAAGATGGAACGATGGGTATTGGCATTCGATGGTGCCGTACTCCAGGAGATCGAACTGCTCCCAGTTGGAGCGGGGCGGCCGGGACTCGAACACTATCTGGGTGTCCCGGAAGCGCATGTTCTCTTCCTTGGCGTAGCCGTCCAGATAGACGTTTATGGCCTGACGCACCTGTCTTGGCTGGGAATAGATACCGAACGCACCCTCGGAACCGAACACCAGGTAGACGTTCTCGGCAAGGAAATCCAAGATGGCCAGGTCATGTTCGATCACGATGACCTGCTTCTCCCTGGCCAATTTTTCGATGATGCGGGCGACCCTCAGCCTCTGATAGATGTCCAGGTAGGATGACGGTTCGTCGAAGAAGTAGATGTCGGCGTCCTTCATTATCGTCGCCGCTATGGCCACCCGCTGCAGCTCACCGCCGGACAGTTCGGTCATCTGGCGGCCGATGGCCTCGTCCAGGTCCAGGATCGCCACCGCCTCGTCCATGGACATGCGCCCTTCGACCTTCTTGAGCAGGTCGCGCACACCGCCCTTGAACACACTGGGCAGCTTGTCCACGTACTGCGGCTTGATAGAGGTGCGCACCTTCTTGTCATAGACCCGTTTCAGATGATCGTGCATCTCGGTCCCGGCGAAGTGGGCGAGAACATCGTCCTTGCTGGGAGGGTTCTCGTAGTTGCCCAGGTTGGGAACCTCCTCCCCGGAGAGCAGTCGGAACGAGGTGCTCTTCCCTATGCCGTTCGGACCCAATATCCCGGTGACCACTCCCTCCTTGGGCACCGGCAGACCGTAGAGGCGGAAGGAGTTCAGGCCGTACTGGTGTACGATGTCGTTCCTTATCTCGTCCGGGAGCTGGATGATCTTCAGCGCTTCGAACGGGCATTTGTGAACGCATATGCCGCAGCCCACGCACAGCTCCTCCGAGACGATCGGACGGTTGTCCTCGCCTATGACGACGGCCTCCACTCCCGTACGAACCTTGGGACAGTACCTCAGGCACTCCTGATTGCACTTCTTGAACTGACATCTGTCCCGCAGCAGGACCGCTATGCGCATGACCCCACCTAATGAGCGGGGGCATAAAAAATTAATGGACGGACGCCAGCCCCTCCGGCCGGTCTAAGATCGTCCGTCCAGGCTTCGGTACAGCGCGCGCACCCCGTCGACGTACGCTCCTTTCGAGCCCACGATGGGGCTCAGGTCCGGCTCGTGCTCCAGTACCAGGTGGTCCCAGGGAAGCTCGTGCACCCGGTCAAAGGAAGCCTCGGGGATGTACCGGCGGACCTTGTCCCGGTCCGCCTTTCCCTGGCATCGGTTCAGGACCAGGTCCACCCTGTTCATCCCCAGCTCCCGGGAGAGCTTCTCGATGCGCGCCGCCACCTGCAGGGAGTTGAAGGTCGGCTCCGACACCACCAGCGTGTTGCCGAAACCCTCGGCCACGGTGCGCCCGAAGGGCTCCAGCCCGGCCTGGGCGTCCATGACGATGAGGTCGTCCTCCCTGGAGTTTAGGAAGCGGACCAGGGCGCCCAGCAAGGAGTTCTCCGGGCACAGGCAGCCGGTGGAGGCCTGGACCACGCCGCCCATGACCAGCAGGTGCAGGTTGTCCCTTATCCGAACGCCGAAGCGCTCGGCCACGTCCGAGACGTCGGGATTGAGGCCGATGATGCCGCCCCAACCGCTTCCGGGGCGGGCTCCCACCTTCTCCTCCACGTAATCGAGCTCCTGGGTTATCGGACGCAGCAGCGCGGCCTTCTCCGGCGGGTAACCCAACGAATAGGCCAGGTTCTGCTGGGCGTCCTGGTCCACCGCCAGAACCCGACGTCCGTCTGCCGCTCCCAGCAGGCACAGCGCGGCGGTGAGGGTGGTCTTGCCGACACCCCCCTTGCCGGCGACCAGTATGCGCTGGCCGCCGTCATTCCCCGGGTTCCGTCTCAGCTGTCTGGTCAGTTCCTTGACCTCCGTGCGGCTCATAGCCCCAGGTCCGCCCGCTTGGTCTCGATGTGGTCGAACAGGATGGCCGCCGCCTTCTTCGGGTCGGGTTCCACCCAGAACTTCGCCTTTACGGCTCCCTGGATGTCATCCGTGAGCAGCTGAATGACGTTCGGCGAACCGCTGATCTTCGGCATCACTCCCAGGGAGACGCTTATCCCGCTGCCGACGAAGTAGCAGCCGATGGCGACGGCCTTCGGGGAATACCATTCCGGAGCGGCCCCGGCCACCGGCAGCTGGTCCATGCGGACGCCGGCCAGATTGGCCAGCTCGGCCGCCAGGGTCAGGATGCGGGTGTTGTCGACGCAGGAGCCCATGTGCAGCACCGGCGGAATGCCCAGAGAACGGCACACGTTGCCCAGGGACTTACCGGCCAGGTCGGCCGCCTCCGGCACCATCAGTCCGGCCTCGGCGCAGGCGATGGCCGCGCAGCCCGTCTCCACCACCAGGATGTTGCGGCGGATCAGTTCCTTGGCCAGGGTGATGTGGCCGTAATCGTGCTTGATCTTGGGGTTGTTGCATCCGACGATCCCCACCGCTCCCCTGATCTTACCCTCCAGTATCAGGTCCAGGAGGGGCTTCAACGTTCCTCCGAGTGCCGCCCGCAGAGCCTCCACGGAGAAGCCCACCACCGCGTCCACCGGGTGGTTGGGTATGACCACCCGTTCCGGCGAACGGTTCTTGAAGTTGTCCACGGCGATGGCGACCATGCGCTTGGCCTGCTCGAAGGCGTTCTCCGGGTTGACCTCGAGATAGTACCCGCCCGGTATCTTGGCCTTGGGGGAGGTGGTGATCACCTTGGTGTGGTAGCAGGCGGCCGTGTTAGGCAAGGACGGGAATATGCACTGGTAGTCGACGATCATCACTTCCAGGGCGCCGGTGGTTATCACCAGTTCCTGGCTAAGGTGGTTTCCGGCCTGCGGTATCCCTTTGCGCATGAGCAGCTCGTTGCCGGTGCAGCACAGCCCCACCAGGTTGATGCCCTTGGCCCCTACCTCCTCAGAGCGTCTCTTCATCTCCGGCAGAGAGGCCGCCCGGACCACCATCTCCGACAGCACGGGGTTGTGTCCATGCAGGGATATGTTCACCTGGTCGTGCTTGAGCACACCCAGGTTGACCTTGCTGTTGCGCACCTGGGGCGTACCGAACAGCACATCGCTGGCCTCGGTGCCGATCATGGAGCCGCCCCAGCCGTCCCCCAGCGACGCTCGGACGCCGTGGGTCAGTATGTTCCGGTAGTCCGCCCCTACGCCCATGTGCACCCGGTGCATGGCCTCCACGATCTCCCGGTCGATGGAACGGGGGAGCATCCCTGCCTCCTTCAGCATGCTGTAGGTACCGGCAGGAAGGCGCTTGGCCATGCTCAGCTCGCCCTTCATGGTCCCATACTCATCCAGCATGGCCATGGCCAGCCTCTCCGCCACCTTCTCCACCGGCCCCTCGGCGTCCAGACCGTACTCCTTGGCCAGGGACCTCAGCTTTCCCTCGTCGGCGATCCCGTATCCAGGCGCCTTCCCCCGGGCGGTGAGCAGCAACGTCTCCGCCACCTCCCTTCCGTGGTCGGAGTGGGAGGCCGCCCCGGTGGCTATCTGGTCCAGCAGGTTCCTGGAAACTATCAGGTCGGCCCCGGCGCCGCAGACCCCCCGGCTCTTGCCCTCGCCCATGATACGGCAGGGGCCCATGGCGCACCTTTGGCACGAAAGTCCCGCTTCGCAGAACTTGCAATGCGGCTGCTGCTTCTCCAGACGGTCCCAGACCGTCTCCACCCCATCCAGCATGGTCTTGGACAGGACCTCCTTGACCGTGGGGTCCATGGCCCGCTCCTCCACCTTGGCCGGGACCTTGTCCGGCGTGATATGCTCAGGAGGCGTTCGTATGCATTCCACTGTTATGATCTCCAGTTCCGGATCTTCTGACATTGGACCACCTTGCGCCATCCTAACGATGGTTACTGGAAATCTTGTCCCTCAGCCTATAATAAGCTGTCCATTTTTCCTTTTACGGCAAGGTTATATTGAACGAACCCATTTCACGCCCGATGGAGCGATCCAAGGTATTCATAGGAGTGGCCTGGCCCTACGCCAACAGCGCGATACACCTGGGGCACGTGGCCGGTTCGTTGCTTCCCCCCGATATATTCTCCCGCTATCACAAGCTTCGCGGTGACCGGGTGCTCATGGTCTCCGGTTCCGATCAGCACGGCACGCCGGTGACGGTGCGCGCGGACAAGGAGGGTTCGACCCCGGAGCTGGTGGCCGACCGCTATCACGAGATCAATAAGAAGGCCATCGAGGACCTGGGGATCGAGTTCTCGCTCTTCACCAAGACCCACACCGACAACCACGTCAAGGTGGTCCAGGAGATATTCACCAGTTTGCTCAACAAAGGGCATCTTGAACAAAGGGAGACCCTGCAGTACTATTGCCCGACATGCCTGAAGTTCCTGCCCGACCGATACGTGGAGGGGCGATGCGTCAAATGCGGCAACGAGAGCAGCCGCAGCGACCAGTGCGACAAGTGCGGTACGACGTTCGAGGTGGGCGAGATAGCCGACCCGACCTGCATCACCTGCCGCAGCCGGCCGGAGATGAGGACCACCAAGCATTACTTCTTCAAGCTCACCGATTTCGAGCGGCCTCTGCTCTCGTACGTGCAGGGTAGCAAGCACTGGCGCTCCAACGTCCAGCTGTTCACGCAGAACTGGCTCGAGTCGGGTCTTAAGGACCGGGCCATGACCAGGGACATGTCCTGGGGCGTGCCCGTGCCTCTTCCCGGCTCCGAGGGCAAGGTCATCTACGTCTGGTTCGAGGCGGTGATCGGTTACCTCTCGGCAAGCAAGGAATGGGCCAAGCTCACCGGGAACGAAGATGCCTGGAAGGAGTTCTGGACCGATCCCTCGGTGAAGGGCTACTACTTCCTGGGCAAGGACAACATACCCTTCCACACCATCATCTGGCCCTCCATCCTGATGGGGTACGGCGGGCTTAACCTGCCGTATGACGTGCCGGCCAACGAGTTCCTGACCTTCAAGGGGGAGAAACTGTCCAAGAGCAAGGGCCCGTCCATAGATATCCCCAGCATCCTGAAGATGTTCGACCCCGACCAGCTCCGTTACTATCTGGCCAGCAACATGCCGGAGGGTAAGGACGCCGACTTCTCCTGGGAGGACTTCGAGACCAAGGTGAACAACGAGCTGGTGGCCACGCTCGGTAACTACTTCCACCGGGTGCTCAGCTTCACCCACAAGAACTTCCGCGAGGTCCCACCGATGGTGGATGGGCTGGAAACGGAGACCAAGCAGGTGGAGGATGCCATCGCTCTGGCTATGGCCGAGGTGGAGGCCAACGTTTCCACCTGCCAGTTCAAGAAAGGCCTCAAGGCCATAATGGACCTGGCCCAGTTCGGCAACCGCTTCTTCGATTCATGCGCTCCCTGGAGCCTGCTCAAGACCGACCGGGCCAAATGCGGCGGCGTGCTGCATCTGAACCTGAAGGTGGTACAGGACCTGGCCGTGCTGGGATTCCCGTACCTGCCGTTCACCACCCAGAGGCTGTGGGGGTACCTGGCCAACGACGGTCAGCTGGGTGAGGGGTCCTGGGAGCTCCTCCAGAAGGAGCTCAGCGTGGGCCGGCCGCTTCCGGAACCGAGGCCGCTCTACCGCAAGGTGGAGATCCAGAAGGAGGAATCGCCGTTCTCCGCGTTCGAGTCGCTGGACCTGAGGGTCGGCCTCATCGAATCCGTGGGCGACCATCCTAACGCGGACAAGCTGATGGTGCTCAAGGTGAACATCGGCCGCCCGATCCAACTGGTGGCCGGTCTCAAGGCATTCTACAGCAAGGAGGAGCTCACCGGCAAGAAGGTGGTGGTCATAACCAACCTGGCTCCGGCCAAGCTGCGCGGCGTGGAGTCACAGGGGATGGTCCTGGCGGCGGAGTCCGGTGAAAAGGTAAAGGTGCTAACCCCGTCCGGTCCGGCCGAGCCGGGCGACCGGGTCAACAGCGGACTGGGCTCGGGAACCAAGGTTCTCTCTTTCCAGGAGTTCCAGGCCTTCACCCTGAGGACCGGGACGGTGCTGAACGACCAGGAGGCCGACCTGGGAAAAAAGGTCAAGGCGGACACCTCCGGGTTGGTGAAGGGCGTGCAGGCCGCCTTCTTCCTGCCCAAGGAAGGGGCGGAGGTGGCGCTGCCTCTGTACACCGAGAAGAAGGTCAGCATCGGTGTCGACGGGGAATTGGACAACGGGGCGAAAGTGAGATGAAGTTCGACCTACACGTGCATTCCAGCCATTCCGGCGATTCCAAGAACCAGATCGAGGAGGTGCTGGACGCATGTGCGAGGAGGGGCCTTTCCGGCGTGGCCATCATGGACCACAACTCCCTGGAGGGTTCCCGCTACGCCCTTTCTTTGAAAAGGGAGGACCTCCTGGTCATCCCGGGAATGGAGATCTCCTCGGCCAAGGGCCACATACTGGCATACAACATCCAGGAGGAGGTGCCCCGCGAGCTGGAGGTGGCGGAGACCATAGACCTCATCCGGGCCCAGGGCGGCATCGCCGTGGCCGCTCACCCCTACCGCATGTGGTCCGGGCTCGGCGAAGAGGTCACCCTGGCCAACGATTTTGATGCCATCGAGATACATAACGGCAGGTCCACCCACGGCCATAACGACCTGGCGGCTAAGCTTGCGGTCAGGATGTGCAAGCCCTTCACCGCCGGCAGCGACTCGCATGAGCCGTCCACGGTCGGCAAGGCTTACTTCGTGACGGCAAAGGACTGCCATACCGTAGAGGACGTGGTCCGGGAGGTCCTTTCCGGCCAAGGTAGCACCGGGGGCAAGCACCGGCCGAAGGCCGATTCGATATCCTACGGTGTCAAATGCATCGGCGAGTGGTTCGGCCGCGGCTTCAAGAAGATGTGATCAGGCGATCATCGGACGGACCTTGTCCAGCACCAGGTCCGGTTCCACCCGACCGTCTATGAGCAGTCCGAGCAGATGGCGGGGACCGAGGTCCACCACCAGCAGGTTCTTCTCGGAAAAGCGCAGGGACACGTAGCGAAGGTCGTCGTTCATCTCATGCCCGACCTGCTCGGCAGTGCCATACGCAAGCGAGGTTATCGCCGAGTACATGTTCCGGTCGGCGTACCTGGGCGTATTGCCCAGGACGAAGTTACCGGCTCGGGAGCAGACATAGGCGGACACCACTCCCTCGACGGCGGACACCTTCTGCAACATCAGTTCGAAATCCTTCTCCTCCAACCCACGCATCTCCCGAAAGAAATATGGCTGACGAAAATAAAACCTTTGCCCATATTATGACTGGTGTTTGGAACAAAAGGATTTATTGGACCTTCGCCATAATACATGCATGTCCCCGGTGTCGCTTCGCAGCATCCTGCCCATATCCGCCAAGGGAAGGACCGAGGCCGACCGCATAGAGCCCATTCTGCTGGATTCACTGGCCTCGCCGCTCTCGCTGGAGAGGAAGCGGATGGAATCCAGGGTCCTCAGCGTGGCCAAGGACGAGACCGAGGGGATGGTGGCGGTACTTTTACGCTACACCGACGCCAAGAACGACAACGCCCGGGAATCGGTCCTCAGGCTGCTGGACCAGATCTCCATGGACCGGGAGGGCCGGGCGGCCATCCTGGAGAACCTGTCCCATCCCGACCAGGAGGTGAGGAAAGGGGTCAGGACCATGATGGCCCGTGTCTGGGGCGAGGGTACGGACTCCTTTGCCGCCGATTATGAGCAGGCTCTGCTGCTTATGAACCTGGCCAGAAGCCGGGACATCTTCGTTGACGATATCGTGACCTTGGCGGAACTGGTCAAGGTCACCCTTCTGGAGGGCGATCGCGATAGGGCCCTGGAGGACATCGCCCTGGTGGTCGAGCTGTTGAAGCACCGCTACCGGGCGGTGGAGACCATGAAGAACTACCTGGCGGACATGCTGAAGATCACGCCGGAGCTCTCCAAGCTAGGTATGATGAGCGGTCGGATCGAGGAATCGCTGCGGGTCGCCTCCCGGGCCAACAAGCAGCGCTCGTTCGATTACACCAAGGACCTCATCGACGAGAGACTGCGCGAGGTGGAGACCATTGATGAGATGCGGTCGCTGGGGGTGTCGATAAAGGAATTGCTGACGGAGGCACCGCACGTTCCCCTGGAACAGCTGAGCGGCATGGACGTCTGGATGATCGCCCGGCTCAAGGAGCTGGTGGCCGAGGGCACCAACCTGAACGTGACCTCCCGCCGCAGCGACCTCATCGACCTGGTCGGTTCCTTCCTCAAGGGCGAGGTCTTCCCCTATCTGCGGGACAAGGCCCAGGACCGGCTCCTGGCCAGGGACCCATCGTTGCTCTTCGCGCTGTACACAGCCGGGCTCACCTGCCTGAAGCTCCTGCACGAGCCGCTGCCCAAGGTGGCCGAGGAGCTCTACGTCGCCTACTTCCGCGACCTCGAGGGCGCCCAGACCGTCAATGACGTCTCCTGGCCCTCGGCGGTCATGTGAGCCTGTCACCGGTTCTCACGTCTGACATCCGTCATCCGTTGTCCAGGTCTTTAAAATTCAGTAAAATATATATTTGCGTTTTTCGTTATCCTTACCAGAGGGATGCACTTATGACCAGTTCATTGGTTAAGAACGCTTTAGCGAACACTAAGTACGAGAACACGAACAATGGTAAGGCCGAGCCCGTTAAGCAGGAGCCCGCCCCGAGCCAGCCAGCCCCCAAGTCCAACATCGACGACGAGCTGTCAAAGATCGCGGCCCAGCTGGATGTCTGCATCAAGATCATCGGCTGCGGCGGTGGCGGATGCAACACCATCAACCGCTGCTGGGAGGCCAACATCAACGGCGCTCAGCTCTGCGCCATCAACACCGACGCCAAGCACCTGCTGACCGTCAAGGCCCCGCGCAAGATCCTGATAGGCAGGAGCGCCACCCGCGGTCTGGGCGCAGGCGCCAAGCCGGAGATGGGAGAGGCGGCGGCCCGGGAGAGCGACGGCGAGATAAGGGAGTTCCTTAACGGTTCTAACATCGTCTTCGTCACCGCCGGCATGGGCGGCGGCACCGGTACCGGTTCAGCTCATTATGTGGCCCGCATCGCCAAGGAGCAGGTGCGCGCTCTGACCATCGGCGTGGTCACCATGCCCTTCAAGGCCGAAGGCACCGTGCGCATGGAGAACGCCTTGGATGGCCTGAACAAGATGAGGCTCATCTGCGACACCACCATCGTTATTCCCAACGACAAGCTCCTGGAGCTGGTGCCCAAGCTGCCGGTCGACGCCGCCTTCAAGGTGGCCGACGAGGTGCTCATGCAGACCATAAAGGGTCTCACGGAGATCATTACCAAGCCCGGCCTGGTCAACCTGGACTACGCTGACATCATGACCGTCATGAACGAGGGCGGAGTGGCCTTCGTAGGTATCGGAGAGGGCAACAGCGACGAGGACGACCGCGTCAAGTCCGCGGTGCACGAGGCGCTGACCTCCCCCATGCTCGGCGAGATCGAGCTGAAGGACGCCAAGGGCGCGCTCATCCGCGTGGTCGGCGGCCCGGACATGACCGTGGGCGAGGCCCAGCGTGTGGCGGAGATAGTCACCAACAGCGTCTCTCCCCGCGCCCGCATAATATGGGGATGCTCCATCGACCCCGAGCTGGAAGGAGTGGTCAAGGTCCTGCTCATCATCACCGGCGCCAAGTCCAAGTACATCATGGGCAGCCGTGGCGCACCGGTCGGAATGCAGGGAAACCAGGGCTATCAGCAGTACCAGCAGCCGTACCAACAGCAGCAGTACCAGCAACCCTACCAGCAGCAGAGGCCGCGGAACCGGGACGACGACATCGACTTCGTGCGCTGATGCGGAGGGGGTCAACGAGGGCTGCGCCGACCGACCTGGTCACCGTCCACTGAATGTCGCCGGTGGCCTTTAAAAGTCAAAAGCGGCGTCGCCGAAGCTGATCGCCGGGCAAGGCTCGAAGCAATCCCCGCAATGGATGCATCGAGTCGCCTCGACGCGAACCTTCCCCTGCATCAGCACAAGTGCACCCTCTTTGCATCTGGCGATACACACCCCGCACCCGACGCATTCCTCGGCCTTAACCACCGCACGGCGAACCCTTTCCACATCCTTTTTTATTTTTTCCTGGTCCGCCCCTTTGGCGATCAACGCGCCCTCTCGGAATATAGTTACGTTCCCGACCGCGCACCATCCCTCGTCGGCCCCGACGTCCACCGCTCCGACCATGTTCAGGACGCTGCTCACCTGTTCCAGGTCCAGGTCCCTCGAGAACGCGCCCTCTATGCTGAAGCCGAGCGTGCATGGCGAGAAACCGTCCTGCATCCTCAGCCGCAAGTTCCCCTCGCCGGTGCGCGGTACCTCCTTCCTCACCAGTTCGAAGCCGGGGATGTTGCGCTTGAGCTCCTCCATGACCGACGGGGGCACCCTCTTCCACCGCCAGAGCCCGTGCTCCACCCATTCCGGTCCCAATCCTTTCTTCTCCGCGTAATCGCTCAGGAACCGTTCCCATCTTTCGTAGCTGGGACTGGTCTTGGCGATGTCCAGGTCTCCCATGTCCGAGGCCGGGCAGAGGAAGCAGCCGATGCGGTCCAGACCGTTCTCGTACCAGGGGTTGCAGCTGACCCCGCTCTTGAAGGTGTATAGCCAGACGTGCAACGAGGTCCAGTCCTGAATGGGCGAGGCCCCGATCTGCCCGGGGGTCCAGGGATTGCGCCAGACCCGAGGTTTCGCCGAGCGTTGCTCCGATTCGTAGCGCCGCTGCCCGATGAAGGAAAGAACGCCATCAGGATAGTGCTCCACTATGGCCTTTACCGTAGGACCGAGCTTGTTGGTCTTGCAGCACCAGCGGTAGTCCTTCCCCGGAGGCCCGAAGAACTCCAGGTTGCCGAAGAAGGCGTCCTCGTCCGCCTTACCCAGCACCAGGTCCAACTTTAGCTCGTCCTTCAATCGGTGAACGTATTCTACCGTCTCCGGAAACTCCAGGCCAGTGTTGATGAAGAACACTGGAAGGTGCAGACCGGCCTCCCTCGTCAACAGCAACGTCGCCAGGGAGTCCTTCCCTCCGGAGAATGAGACCACCTGTGGGATGTCCGCATGCTCCTCCGCGAGCTTAAGGATGAAATCCACGCTCTCCTTCGCTCGCCTATCCATTACCTTGGCGTTGGCCTCGATGGCGATGTTCCAGTCGGCCCTAGGTCTCTCTGTCTGGGCAGCATAGCGTCCAGACCATCGGACCTTGACCGCCGCGCCCCGTTCGGCGTTGCGCATCTCCTCCGAGGACATGCGGGCGACGCCAGTGGCCAGGGCGTTGCCCTCCGGGTCCAGGACGATCACTTCCTCGCCCTTCTGGAAATCCCCGACCACCTTGTTCACGCCCGGCGCCATCAGGCTCTGGTTGCCCAGCACCGGCTCCACCGCTCCCTGGTCGGCCCAGATCAGGTTCTTGCTCGCCCTCTTTACTATCTTGGTCGCGGCCCTCACCCTGGGCAGTGCCCTCCAGCCGATCCCCAGGTCGTAGCGCATGGTGACGATGACCTCGCCGTCGGCGATGACCTCGTCCATGCGGTCCAGGGCCGGTACCTTGTTGAACAGGTAAACGGAACCGTCCGGCAGGAGCGCCTCCCCGGCGCCCGCACCGAACTGCCTGTCGATGTGCTTTCGCACGAAATCAATATCACGCTGGAAGGCCGGCCTGGCATCCCCCGGAGGGGTCATCTCCACTTGATGCGTGGCGTTCCCGCAGCGGGCGCAATGGGTCTCCTCCAGCACCGGTACGTTACAGTGGTCGCACCACCGAAGGTGCATCTTTCCAAGCCGGACCTCGGCCATGCCTGCGGCTAGTGCAGGAACCCCTATAAAATGTATGTTACCCGGGAACGGAGGAAGAATGTCGGCCCTGGCCCCTTGTTCCGGCATAGTGTCAGAGAATCGAAGGCTAATATAGCAGTAATTTCATCATCCCGCCTGATACCATGAAAGCCACCGCGCGCACGATGGGTATCAGCTACGCGATCCGGGAGATGCTGCTTCCAGCGAGAGAGCTGGAGAAGCAGGGTCACAAGATCATAAAGCTGCATATCGGGGACCCCAACAAGTTCGACTTCGAAACGCCGAAACATGTAAGGGACGCCCTCTGTGCCGCCGTGGAGAAGTGCGACAACGGCTATGAGGAGTCCGAGGGCAACGTCGAGCTCCGCAAGGCCATCATCGAGAAGGAGAAGAAGAAGAACAACCTGGACCTGAGCCTGAAGGACATGGTCGTGACCAACGGTGTCACGGAAGCGCTGCAGATGATCTGCGCGGCCACCATCGACGTGGGCGACGAAGCGCTCGTTCCTGGCCCAAGCTACACCTCCTATCTCGAGTTCCCCAAGTTCTTCGGCGGCAATGCCATCACCTACCGGGCGATCGAGGAGGAGGGCTGGCAGCCGGACATCGACGATCTCAGGAAGAAGATCACCCCGCGCACCAAGTTCATCGCCGTGATCAACCCCAACAATCCGACCGGTGCGGTCTACAGCCAGAAGCGGCTCAAGGAGATCGCCGATCTTGCGGGCGAATACGGTCTGTTCCTGATCTCCGACGAGATCTACGACCTGATGACCTTCGAGGGCGAGCATCACTCCCCGGCCACATTGGCCAAGGACGTCCCGACCATCCTGGTGAACGGGTTCTCCAAGGTCGACCTGCTTCCGGGCTGGAGGCTTGGTTACGCCGCATTCCACGATACCAGCGGCCAGCTGGACGAGATCGAGGAGGCGGTGCACAAGCAGGCTCGGCTCCGTTTGAGCGCCAATGCGCCCTGCCAGATGGCGGTCATCGAGGCGCTGAAGCACCCCAAGGACCACCTTGAGGGGATGCGCAGCAAGCTGAAGGCCCGCGGCGAGTTCGCCCACAAGCGGGTGAACGAGATACCCGGGTTGAGCTGCGTGAAGCCCCAGGCCGCCTTCTACATGTTCCCCAAGATCGAGTCGAACCACTGGAAGACGGACAAGGAATTCGTGCTGGACATCTTACACCAGGCCCACGTTCTCCTGGTCCCCGGAAGCGGTTTCTGCCCCGAGTACGGAAAGGGACACTTCCGCATGGTGTTCCTCCCGAACGAGGATATCCTGGGGCAGGCCTTCGACCAGATCGAGACGTACATGAGGAAGGTGGCCTGAGCCCCTTTAAAAAACCTTTTACCTTTTTAAAAAAGTGATGATGGAAGTCGTTTAGTAAAGGCGTTTCAGCATCTTGACGCAAGCTTCCATGGCGTTCTTGGCGTTCTCGATGCGGTCCTCCGCCTGCAGCCTGGTCATTCCCGGTCCGGTTATTCCCAAGGCCACCGGTTTAGTGAACTCCAGGGACAGGTCGGTTATCTTCCGGGCGGCGTTCTGGATGACGATCTGGTCATGTTCCGTCTCACCCTCGATGACGCAGCCCAGGGTGACCACCCCATCCACGCTGTTGTCCTTCAGGAGCACCTTGACCGCCAGCGGTATGTCGTACACGCCGGGGACGTTGATGACCTTGACCACGTTCGCCCCCAGGAACTCGGCGTGCGATTTCGCCCTCTCCAGCATCATGCTGGTTATGTCGTAGTTGAACTCCGAGACCACTATTCCGATGTTGTACCTTGTCATTTTCATCTCTCCCTTACCGGGCCCACGTCCGCGTAGCCCTGCCTAAGTCCCCGGCCGGCGTTCTTGATCAGCCGCTCGGGCTTGAATATCATGTCGTAAGCGTTCCGGGCGTGCTCCCTGGCTCTCTGCTCCATGAGCCAGGCCAGTTTCCCCTCCTCCGCCTCGTCCTCGTGCACGAAGACCTCGATGATGTGCTTGTTGGTCGCCAGCTGGGCGGCGATGATGCCGGTCGAGGCCTCATGCGCGCACATCTTGTCGGTCGGTTTGGAGCCAGGCATGCCCAGCGCCATCACGATGTCGCACCCCTCGTCCAGAAGTATCTTGGCCGCCACCGGCAGGTCCTTGATCCCAGGCACGGTCCGCCTGATTATCTTGTACCCGGTGCCGTAGTTCTTCAGCTCGTCGATGGCCGCGGCTCCCATGTCCGTGCGGGCGAAGGTGGTGTCCACGATGCCGATGGTCTTCATCAGTCCTCCTTGACCTTGGACTGGTTCTTGCTGTACCAGTCGATGATCTTGCCGATGATCTTGCGCGTCCCGTTGAGGTCCTCGCCGTGCTTGGAGAGGCGGACGACCTTGACCTTCATTCCGCGCTCGCGAAGCGCCTCCTCGATCTTGCGCTCGTCGAAATCCTGGTCATAGCCCAGGGCGATGATGTCCGGGCGAATGCGTTCCACGACACCGAACATGTCCCCGTCGCTTCCCAGGTAGGCCCGGTCGACCATCTTCAGGGCGGAGATGAGCTCCAGCCGCATGTTCTCCGGGGTTATCGGCTCATGCTTCCTCCGGCGCACCGTGGCGTCGGTGGCCACCACCACGACCAGCTCGTCGCCCTGGTCCTTGGCCTCCTGAAGATATCTCAAGTGCCCCGGATGCAGGATATCGAACACACCGCTGGCCATCACCCTGGTCATTTCCCGTTACCACCCTTCTTCCAGAACTCTATGATGTCCTTCCCTTCCAGGAAGCAAAGGTCAAAACGGTCGGCGTACCTTTTAGCCTTTTCTTTGCTCAGCGCGTTTCCATCGTCACCCATCATCTCACAGATGGTCGCGGAAGGGGTGACGCCAGCCATGACCATCATGGCCGTGGCCAGCTCGGTATGTCCCTTCCTCTTGCTGAGCAGCTGAGGGGTGGAGTTCAAAAGGTGTATGTGCCCCGGTGCCCGGAAGGATTTGCCGAAAGCGCTCCTGGCATCCTCGGCGCTCAAGGAATAGGAATCCTTGGCCAGCTTGGCGAACTCCGACACCGTCAACGCGCGATCGTTGTCGGTGATTCCGGTGAACGTCCGGCGATGATTGATGGTGATGGAGAAAGCGGACTTGGTATCGTAAGGAATGTCGTTCGGCGCCAGGTTCTGCAGCACCGGGTGGCGGTCATGGTTGCACTCCAGGACGTCCGCCAGGAACGGCAGGTCCAGCTTCTGGCATATATCGTGATGGGCGGTGGTGCAGATCAGCCCGCCGGCGTTCTTGCGCATCTCCCGGATGGAGGCCGGGGTGACGAACTGGGAGGCGACGGTCATGTCCGTCTCCCGCTCCCGGTCGTCGGAATCGAATATCAGGACCATCTTGCCTTTGCGTATGTCCTGCAACGCTCTCTCGATCAACTCGTCGCTCATGATGGCCACTCCAACACGGAGGTAATAGTATATTTCTTGCGTTACTACAACTCAAATGGTAATCGAACCTGGCCAGGAACGGGTCATTATAAAATATCCATAACCCTTTCGGTAAACGATGGCAGAGCGACTGGACGACATCAAGGGCATGAGATCGTTGGACCCATCCGGCCTACTGGACCAGCTCAACGCGTTCCCGGACCAATTGGAGTGGTCCAGGGGGAAGGCGATGCCCGACCTGAGCGGTGCCAATAAGGTCGTGATCTGCGGGATCGGCGGTTCGGCCATCGCCGGGGACGTCCTGATCGACCTACTTTCGCCCAGCATATCCATGCCGCTGCTGGTCTCGCGTGATGTGGTCCTACCCGGTTTCGCCGACCAGGACACCCTGGTCATCGTGGCCAGCTACTCGGGCAACACCACGGAGAGCCTGGACCAGTACCACGACGCCATGCGCCGGGGATGCCGGGTCGCGGCGGTCACCTCCGGCGGGAAGCTGGAGGAGCTGGCGATAAAGAACTCCCAGCCCATGGTCAAGGTCCCCGGGGGGAACCAGCCGCGGGCGTCCCTGGGATATCTCCTGGGCTCATTGGCCCTGGTACTGCAGAGGGCCGGTCTCGGGAAGCTGCACGACGAGCTGCTGGCATCCGTTCCCTCCCTGCGTTCATTCTTAGATACCTTGGCGCCGGACGTTCCCTCGACCCGGAACCAGGCGAAGCGGATCGCCAAGGCCATGAGCGGCCGCGTCCCGGCGATATACGCTCCCCGTTCCGTCCGCTCCGTGGCGCTGCGATGGCAGGGCCAGGTCAACGAGAACGCCAAGATGGTGGCCTTCAGCGGCGAGATACCGGAGATGGACCACAACCAGCTGGTGGGGTGGCTGGAGGGCGGGACGGGATGCATGTGCCGCCCGGTGCTGCTAATGCCCTCGGAGATGAGGCCGACGGTGAGGCGCATGGCCGAGGTCACCCTGCAGATGCTCAACGAGCGCGGGCTGGACCCGGTGTTCGTGACCTTGCCCGGGGATGATCTGCTGAAAAACGTGCTGCAGGGCATAGCCCTGGGGGACATGGCCAGCTATTACCTGGCGGTGCTGAAGGGCGTCGACCCCGCCCCGGTCACTCCCATCAAGGAGTTCAAGGCCCGCATCAGCCAGTAGGTCTTACCGAGCCCAGCGCCTCCTCGATCCGGTCCAGCTCACCCTCGGGATTGCGGAACCATTCCACCGACCACACCCGGTGCAGCTTCCATCCCAGCCGTTTCAGCTGGGCCTGCCTGGTGCGGTCCCGGTCGCGCACGGTCAGTCCGGAAGCGTAATGCGCCCCGTCGCACTCGATGCCCAGCAGGAACCTGCCTTCCTCACTGGGGTCCTCGATGGCCAGATCGATGCGGTAATCCGACGTGCCCACGTTCATCCGCACCTTGTGCCCCCTGGCCTCCAGGGCCATGCGCAGGTGCTCCTCGAACGGGGTGGCGTCCTCCCGCTTTCCCGGCGAAGTCGGCAGGGCCCTCCGGTCCCCACCGGACTCCGCGAACGCCAGGTACTGCTTCAGCAGCAGGGCGCCTTTGCTCCTGGACCCGGAAAGGTCGATGTCCTCCGAGCGTATCGACGACACTATGTCCAACGACGACTTGGCCCTGGTTATCGCCACGTTCAGGCGGCGTTCGCCCCCGTCCCGGTTCAACGGCCCGAAGTTCAGGGCGAACTTGCCGTTCTCGTCCTTCCCGTAACCGACGCTGAGTATTATCCGGTCGCGCTCGTGCCCCTGCACGTTCTCCAGGTTGTACAGCAGAAACGGCTCTCCTTCCTCGGACGAAAGCACGGCGTCCAGCTCCCGGTCGTCCTGGCGCATCTCGTCCAGCGCCTGGTCTATAGCCTCCATCTGCGCCTCGGAGAAGGCGATCACCCCCAGGCTCTTCCCGTCCTTCCTGGCGTAGTGGTCCCGGACCATCTTGGCCACCACCTCGGCCTCGACACGGTTGGTCCTGCTCTTCCCCCGGTCGAAGACCCCCGATGGAACGTGCACGTGATGAAGGCCGAAACCCTCCCTCCCGAATATGGAGCTGGGGAAGGTGTTCAGCCTGCCGCCATAGAACTGGTGGTTGGAGAAGGCGATCAGCGACTCGTCCTTGGACCGGTAGTGCCACATCAGCATCCGGCGGGACATGCCACAGGTCTCGCATTCGTCCAGTATGCTCTCCAGGTCCGGCTCCTCGTCCTCATCCTCGGACGATAGGGCGAAGAAGGAGGTGGGCGGCATCTGCTTGCTGTCCCCGACCACGATCACCTGGTCCCCGCGGGCTATCGAGCCTATGGCGTCCTCCGGGCATATCTGGGACGCCTCGTCGAAGATCACCGTGTCGAACCTGGTCCTTTCCCGGTCCAGGAACTGGGCCACGGACAGAGGGCTCATGAGCATGCACGGTTTGAGCAGCCCGATCAGGTCCCAGCACTCGCTGAGCATGGCCCGCATGGCCTTACGCTGCCGCTTCAGTTTGGCCAGCCGGGCGATCTCCGTCTCCTGCTTCAGCAGCAGGTTCCTGTCCGCGCCGTCCCTCCTTCTCCGGAGGTTCTCCTCCACCCGGGACTGCACCCTCTGCCTCCCTCTCTCCACATGCAGCCGGTCCAGCTCGTTGAATCGATCTATCAGTCCCATCTGGTGGTCCCGGCGGAAGCGGCTGAGCACCGGGTCGGAGGCCAAGGCCTCCTCGGTCCACAGCCGGCGGAAGCGCCTCTGGAACGCTTTCACCGTTCCCTCGGGCGGCACGTCCTTCTCCCTCAGCTCGCGGATCAGGTCCTCCAGGCCCAAAGCCCTCATCCCGTCCAGGAGCGAGGCGAGGTCCAGCCATTCCTGGAATCGATAACGGGAGACCCAGGCCTGTTCGGTCCATCGCTCGATATCGCCCAGGCGGGCGTCGCGCAGCGGACGGCCGTTGAGACGATGCTCCTGGGAGAAGCGGCTGGCCAGTACGTTCAGGGCCGAATCGAAGCGGCCCAGGTACCTCTCCAGGTCAACCGCTCCGTCCTGGATGTGCTGCGGAACGCTCTCCGAGGAGAGGTCGTCCATGACCTTGGCGTTCAGGAAGAGGGCGTGGGACGAACGGAACCTCCTGGTCCAGTTGATCCTCTCAGACAACGAGCGAAGCTCCTCCCCTTCGCCGGTGAAGGCGCCGCGATGCGCGGTCATCAGCTCGTCCCGCCGGACCTTCCAGTTGGCCAGGGAGGTCTGGTAGTCATCCACCGCCCGGACCATGAACTTAGCTTCTTCATAACTGAGCTGACGGCCGGATATGGCCCGCAGGATCTTCATGTCCCGGCGGAAACCCCCGTTCAAGGCGCGAAGCGTACCGGCATACTGCACCTCGAAGCGGTGGCGGAAGGTCTTGCCGTCCAGGTCCAAGATGTCCCGAGAGCCCATGCCTAGCAGCCCCTTCTCCCTGGTCATCAGGTCCTGATAGGCTATCAGCCCTTGGTCGGTCATCGCCCCCAGGGAGTCCAGGTCCCCTTCCAGCCACTCCCGGCGCACCGTAGGCCGCTCGGCCATGTCCCGGTAGAGCTGCCTGAGCCTCCGGAGGTCGGGAAGCGATTCCACGTCGGCGAGGTCCAGGGCGGAGGTTAGCGCCGGTACCGCCGCATACAGCTTCTGGCGAGCTTCGATGACCGAGGACAGCTCCTCCTGGACCTTCGCCTGCAGCCGGTCGCTCCACTCGGTGACCAGGGCCCCGGACCACGGATGGGTCGCATCGCGGAAGGCCGAGCTCATCTGGGACAGCCTGAGCACCATCCCCTCCATCCGACCCAGGCGGTCCTCGTCGACCTCCAGGACCGAGGGCAACTTGAAATTCAGCTCCCTGGCCCCGCTGAGCGAGACGTACTGCCCTATCATCCTGTAAACGTCCGTGCCAAGACGTCCGCGGGGGGCGTGCACGGCCTTGACGTAATCGTTCAGTTCCTGTCGCACCGCGGCCAGGTCCCGGACGTCGGACGCCGGTCCCAGCGGCCGGGTCTGGTTCTCCAGGCTGGCCGCGATCTCCTTGATTATGTCGGCCCGGTTCTTCTTGGGGTCGTGCAGCTCCAGGCAACGGTCCCCCAGCCCGCATCTCTCCAGGTTGCCCTGCACCACGTCCAAGGCGGCCATCTTCTGGGATACGAACAGAACACGTTTGCCGTTGGCCATCAGCTCGGCGATCATGTTGGTGATGGTCTGGCTCTTCCCGGTTCCCGGCGGACCCTGCAGCACGAAGCTGACCCCGGCCAAGGCGGCCTGCACCGCCTCCTGCTGGCTGGAGTCGGCATCCAACACCTGGAAGGAGTCCTCCGGTCTCAGCTTGGAGTCGTACTCCTGCGGTCTCGGCAATCCCGAGGGCTCGGGCGGGAGCGCCGCCGGGTCCCCGGCCAGGGCGCGTATCACCGGCTGCGAGGACAGGGCGGGCAGCCCCTGGTCCAGATCGGAGTACATGAGGAGCTTGGAGAAGTGGAACAAGGCCAGATGGCAGGAGGAGTTCACCTGCCAGCCGGAGCTGGGCGGGATGGCCTTGCGGATCTCCTCGAAGGCGGCCGGAAGATCGAAGCCGTTGTCCAGGTCGAACTCCGGCAACTTGAGGCGATAGTCCAGCTCCAGCCTCTTCCGGAGGGTGGGATTGAACACCGTGTCCTCGTCCAAAGGCTGCAGATGGTATGGTGAGAAGGAGTTCTGCCTCTCCAGTGACACCGGCACCAGGAAGAGCGGCGATTCGTTGAGCTCCTCGCAGCCCACCTCCTTCCAGAGCAGCGAGCCGACCGCCACGTAAAGGATGTTCACCCCGTGGTCGCTGCGGTAGGTGCGGGACCTGCCTCTAAGGTTGTAAAGGACCCGGTCCACCGGCTGCTCGGGCACCTGGGCGCTGAGCAGTAGCCTTCCCGTCCCGGTCTCCTCCCGCGCCTGGGGATCGGACACCACGGTATACTGCCTCCCCTGGTCCAGCTCCCTGAACAGGGTGGCGGCGTCCGGCAGGGCGACGGTCAGCACGGAGGCTTTGTGCTTGCGGAACCGGACCAGTGGGTTTCGGTTGGAAACGTCCAGTAGTTTGCCTTTCCACACCTCGGCCTTCCTGGACACCAACTGCTCCGGTCCGTTCATCGCCATCCCAGCAAGTCAGGGCTTGCCAGCTAATAAATGATTACCTCTCTGATTCTTATTGAAATCGGCCAAGGCCAAGCTATTTAATCCCCCCTTTTAATGGGGTTGCAAGTGACCTTATGAAAGAGGACGCCTACTGGATCCGGGACCAGGTGCAGCAGCACAACAAGTGGTTCGAGGAATCGATCCCCATGATCGCCTCCGAGAACCTCATGAGCCCATTGGCCAAGGAAATGATGATCTCCGACTTCCACGACCGCTATGCCGAGGGACTGCCTGGCAAGCGCTATTACAACGGCAACATATTTGTCGACAAGGTCGAGATAAAATGCCTCGAGCTGGCCCAGCGCATTTTCAAGTGCCAGTTCGCCGATGTCCGCCCCATATCCGGGACGGTCGCCAACATGGCCGCCCTGATGGCGCTCATGCAGCCGGGCGAGACCATGACCTGCACCTCGCTCGATCACGGGGCGCACATCTCCACCGCCAAGTTCGGGGCGGTGGGGTTGAGGGGGGTCAACACCGCCACCTATCCGTTCGACACCCATGACATGGTCATCGACGTGGACGGGGCGGCCAAGCTCATCCGCGAGGTCAAGCCGAAGGTCGTCCAGTTCGGCCTTTCCGTGTTCCTGTTCCCTGCTCCGATAAAGGAGCTGAAGGACGTGGCGGCCGAGGTCAACGCGCCGATCTGGTACGATGGTGCGCACGTTCTCGGTCTCATCGCCGGCGGCAAGTTCCAGGACCCCCTGCACGAGGGTGCCAACGTTCTCACCGCCTCCACGCACAAGACCTTCCCCGGCCCGAACCATGGCATCGTGCTCGGGAACGATCTGAACGAAGAGCTGGGCAAGAAGCTGAACTCGGCCGTATTCCCCGGTGTCACGTCAAGTCACCACCTGCACGCCATGGCCGCTCTGGCCGTGACGATGGCGGAATGGGAGATCTACGGCGAGAAGTACGCCGCCCAGGTCTGCAAGAACGCCAAGGCGCTCGGTTCGGCACTGCACGAGCTGGGCATCGAGGTTCTATGCGCTCACAAGGGCTTCACCGAGAGCCACACCATAGCCGTGAACGTCGCCCCGTACGGCGGCGGCGCCGAGGCGGCCAACCTCATGGAGAGGGCCAACATGATCGCCAACAAGAACATGTTGCCCGGGGACAAGTCCTCCGTCAAGCCCTCCGGCATAAGGCTGGGGGCGCAGGAGATGACCAGGGTGGGGATGAAGGAGAGCGAGATGAAGGAAGTGGCCGCTCTCATCCACCGCGTGGTGGTCAAGAAGGAGAACCCCGAGCTGGTCAAGAAGGACGTCATCGCCCTCAAGCGTAACTTCACCAAGGTGCGCTACTGCCTGCACGAGGGCGAGGAAGGGTACGCCTACCACAAACTGGTCTGAGCGTCCCAAACCCTTTTAAAATCCCTTTCTCATCTTTTCCATCATCTCGCAGGCCATGCATCTCTCGTTGAGCGTCGGCTCGCCGCAGGCGCACTCTCTCAATGTGACCTGAGGAAATCCATCCCTCATCAAGGGGCGCAGCCGGTCATAGGAGCCGAGGATGGAATGCCTGGTCCCCGGATGCCTGAACTCCATGTCGTCGACGATCTGACGGTATTCGTTACGCAGGGCGTGCGCGGCGTACGGGCATTCCGCGTCGGAGAAAGGGAGATCGTTGAGCATGGCGTAAAGGAGCGTCTCCTTTTCCGGGATGGTGCGCAGAGGCTGTATCCGGGGGACGAGCCCTGACTGTACACGATCGTGAGGTCCCAGTCGCGCCAATCGTTCCACGTCCCCCCGCATGAAGTTCATCAGTATTGATTGGGCCATGTCGTCCAGATTGTGTCCCAGCGCCAGAACGTCGACCCCCAGCTCCTTGGCCTTGAGGTTCAGGCACCGTCTCCGGAACACGCCGCAGTAGGTGCACGCCTCCCTTTCGTCCGTCCGGCGAACCATTCCGTCCAGGTCCAGGCCCGCGACCTGGTCGAAGGTGACGATCACATGCTCGACGTCCAATCGCGCGCATAGCTCCCCTACCTTGGGGATCGTCTGAGCGCGGTAACCTTCGATGCCCTCGTCGACGGTCACCGCCGTGAGGCGCACGTTCTTCCGGCAGCCCAGGACCTTGTGCAGAAGGAACAAGGCGGTCTGGCTGTCCTTGCCGCCAGACGCCCCGACGGCGATGTGCGCTCCGCCCTCCAGCTTCAGCTGGGATCGTACCTCCTTCTTCACCCTCCTCTCCACGTACTCGAGGAGATGCGAGCGGCAGAGGTGCGATCCGTTGTATCGGACGTAGGTCACCGCTGGCGAGGAGCACTTGGAACAGCGCATCGCTCAGCCCACGCCGGACGGGCTAATAAAGGTTAGGCCGCACATTCGGTAGTCCCCAGGAAACCTTTTAACTACGGTACATCTTTGATGTGGCCGGAGACCATGCAGGAGATTTGGACCGAGAAGTACCGCCCGCAAAAACTGTCGGACGTCGTTGGCCAGAAGGATATAGTGGAAAGGCTGTCCTCCTACGTTCGATCTGGAAACCTGCCGCACCTCATGTTCGCAGGTCCGGCCGGCACTGGCAAGACCACCTCCGCCCTGGCCATGGCCAAGGAAATGTACGGGGAGTCGTGGCGGAACAACTTCATCGAACTGAACGCCTCGGACGAACGAGGTATAGACGTGGTCCGCGGGAAGATCAAAGAGTTCGCCCGCACCGCGCCGATCGGCGGCGCAGATTTCAAGATAATCTTCCTGGACGAGGCGGACGCCCTTACCCAGGACGCCCAGGCCGCTTTGCGTAGAACTATGGAAAGGTTCAGCCGCAACTGCCGTTTCGTTCTCTCCTGCAACTATTCATCAAAGATCATCGAGCCCATCCAGTCCCGCTGCGCCATCTTCCGATTCCGCCCGGTGAAGGCGGAAGATATCAAGCACCACCTGAAGATAATCGCCAAGAAGGAGGGGGTCAAGATAGACGATGCCGCCCTGGATGCCATAGTCCATGTGGGCGAGGGGGACATGCGCAAGTCCATCAACTCCCTCCAGGTGGCCGCCACCATCGGCAGGGACGTGACCATCGATGTGGTGTACCAGGCCACCGGGAACGCCCGCCCCGACGAGGTGGTGGACATGGTGAACACCGCCCTCGCCGGCGATTTCTCCGGCGCCCGGGCCAAGTTGGACGAGATGATGATCACCTACGGGCTTAGCGGGGAGGACATAATCAAGCAGATCCACCGTTCCTTCTACGATCTGGACATCCCGGACCGGGAAAAGATCCGGCTGATCGACCGCACCGGCGAGATAGAGTTCCGCATCGTCGAGGGAAGCAACGAACGGATACAGCTGGAAGCGCTCCTGGCCTATCTGGCGCTGGTGGAGAAGGACTGAGCATTGCCAACCTATTTATATCGGCTCCATATTTCAAGGCGAGAGGAGTCAAATGGCACGTTTCAAGGAAGCTGACGAAAGGCTGCTGAACAAGAAAGTATGCCTTAGCTGCTATGCCCGTAACGCCGTGAAGGCCACCAGGTGCCGCAAGTGCGGATACACCTCACTGCGCCTGAAGGCCAAAGAGAGCCGCAAGGCTTAAACCAGAATCCCAAACCTCTTCTTCACCATCATTATCCCCAGATTAATTCCAGGGGATAGGATTTTTAATCACCTGAGCATATGACCTGACGTCTTTAGCCTGGGGGAATTCTTATCAAGAAGATTCTGGTCGTGGACGACAACACCGCTATCCTGGAGATCGTATCTGAACTGATCTCCGCCGCGGGTTACCAGCCCATGACCGCCACCGGCGGCCGGGAGTGCCTGTCCAAGATACAATCCGAAAGACCGGACCTGGTGCTGCTGGACATCAACATGCCGGACATGGACGGCTGGTCCGTTCTCCGCACCATCAAGGACAAGGGGATGGCCGAGAACACCAAGATAATGATGCTCACCGCCACCACCGAGATCGGCACCGACATCTTCGGGTTGCAGGACGTGGTCTCCGGTTACATACGGAAACCGTTCAACAACGACGAGCTGGCGGCGCGTTTCCGGGAGATCCTGGGAGACCAACCGCAGGTGAAGGACGATCAGAAGAGCGAGAAGGACCGCAAGGGCCTACGCTCCCTGCTCCGTAAGAGGGAGGAGGAGAGCGGCATGGAGGTGGCCCGCAGCAGCGCCAAGGTGTACGAGCTGCGCCGGGGGTTCAGCTATCTGGTCAAGGAGACCAAGCCGAACAAGTCCTTCGAGATCTTCGTGGACCAGGTCACCCACAACATCCAGGGTCTGTGCGTGACCCGCCAGCATCCCACCATCATCCGCAAGGAGTGGGGGCTGGAGAAGACGCCCATCATCTGGCTGAGCAACCAGCTCGGCAAGGTTTACGTCAACCCGTCCAACATTGGTATCCTTAGCGACACCATCATCCGCTTCGTGGAGAAGAGCGGCGACGGTGTCATCCTCATCGACGGTATAGAGTTCCTGATCGTTAACAACGATTTCGACAAGGTGCTGAGGATGGTCCACCATGTCACCGAGGCGGTGATGGAGAACCGCTCCCGCCTCATCGTGTCCGTCGACCCGCGCACCCTGGAGACCAGGGAGCTGGCGCTGCTGGAACGTAATATGGAGATCATCGAGGCCGAAGAGGCCAAGCGTCAATGACGTTCGGAGCTTGAGATCATGTCAGAACTAACCATTACCAGAGTTTGGAGCAGAGAGGTCTTGGATTCCCGGGGGAACCCCACTGTGGAGGCCCAGGTGGAGACCGAGGCGGTCATGGTCACGGCCATCGCGCCCTCGGGGGCGTCCACCGGAACGTTCGAGGCGTTGGAGCTGAGGGACGGCGACGCCAGGTACGGCGGGAAGGGGGTTCAGAAGGCGGTGCGCAACGTGCGCGAGCTCATCTCCCCCAAGCTGAAGGGCATGGACGTCAGCGACCTGAAGGCCATCGACGCGGCGATGATCGAGCTGGATGGAACAGGGAACATGTCCAGGTTGGGCGGGAACGCCACCACCGCCGTCTCCTACGCCGCGGCCAAGGCCGGGGCGATCCTGAAGGGCGTCGAGCTGCACGAGCATCTCGGCTCTTCGAGCAAGGTCCTACCGGTGCCGTGCATGAACGTCATCAACGGCGGGAAGCACGCCGGCAGCAACCTCAAGATCCAGGAGTTCATGATCGTGCCCTGCGGCGTTCCCAGTTTCACTGAGTCTCTGCGCGTCGGCGCGGAGGTCTATCATTCGTTGAAGCAGGTGCTCAAGAAGGGCATGGGCGCCATGTCCATCAACGTCGGCGACGAGGGCGGGTTCGCCCCGGCCTTCGACACCAGCCGCCAGGCCATGGACGTGCTGCTGAAGGCCATCGAGGCCGCCGGATACGCTCCGGGCAAAGAGGTCTACCTGGCCATGGACGCCGCGGCCAGTGAGTTCTACTCCAAGGGCATTTACGAGCTGGACGGGAAGAAGATGTCCGCTGGCGAGATAGTTGATTTCTATGTCGCCCTGAGCAAGGACTATCCGCTCATAAGCCTGGAGGACCCGGTCCACGAGGAGGGCTTCCAGGACATGGCCGAGCTCACCGCCAAGGTGGGTGGAAAGATGCAGCTGGTAGGGGACGACCTCTTCGTGACCAACCCGCAGCGGCTGCGCAAGGGCATAGACGCCAAGGCCGGCAACGCCATGCTGCTGAAGGTGAACCAGATTGGGACCATATCCGAGGCCATGCGGGCGGCGGAGATATGCTTCGACCACGGCTACAACGTGATGGTCAGCCACCGTTCTGGTGAGTCCGAGGACACCACCATGGCCGATCTGGCAGTGGCCCTGGAATGCGGGCAGATCAAGAGCGGCGCTCCGGCCCGTACCGAGCGCACCGCCAAATACAACCGGCTGCTGCGGGTCGAGGAGAACCTGGGTAGCAAGGCCAAGTTCATGGGCCGCGGGGCCTTCTTCTGAAGAAGGTTCATGTCCGCGCAATATGATGACCTAACGTTCAGGTGATGAAATGAGCAGGTTCTTCTCCGCCGAGCACGAGGATATCCACAAGGGTCTGACGACCGACGTCTACTTCCAGCGCACCGAGGCGATACTCAAGGCCAAGGGATTGCTGGGCACCGACACTCGCTCCGAGTTCACGGTGGCCATGCTGCCTGACGCCTGGCCGTGGGCGGTGCTCTGCGGCACCGAGGAGGTGGTCCGCATCCTGGAGGGAAGGAACGTGGACCTCTATGTCCTGCCGGAGGGAAGCGTCTTCACCTCCCGGACCAAGAAGGGCATCAAGCTGCCAGTGGCCTCCATAGACGGTCCATACGGCGAGTACTGCTCGCTGGAGACGCCCGCGCTGGGCTTCATGTGCTACGCCAGCGGCGTGGCCACCATGTCCGCCCGCTGCAAGAAGGCCGCAGGCGGCCTCCCGGTCATCTCGTTCGGGGTGCGGCGCATGCACCCGGCCATGGCCCCGGTGATCGATCGTTCCTCTTACATCGGCGGATGCGACGGCGTCTCCTCGCTCAAGGGCGCGGAGCTGGTCGGTCGTCCGGCCAGCGGGACCATGCCGCACGCGTTGGTGATAATGATGGGCGATCAGCGCGAGGCGTTCAAGGCGTACGGGGAGATAATCGACCCTACCGTTCCCCGGGTGGCGCTCACCGACACCTTTTACGACGAGAAGGCCGAGGCCCTGATGGCCGCCGAGGAGATGCCCGGGCTGCGCTCGGTGCGGCTTGATACGCCCGGCTCGCGCCGCGGCAACATGGCCGACATCGTCCGCGAGGTGCGTTGGGAACTGGACCTGCACGGGCACCGGGACGTCGGCGTCTTCGTCTCCGGCGGTCTGGACGAGTCGAAGGTGAAGGAGCTGACCGCCGCCGGGGCCAGCGGCTTCGGTGTCGGCACGTCGATCAGCAACGCCCCCACCATCGACTTCGCCATGGACATCGTGGAGAAGGGAGGAAAGCCGATAGCCAAGCGCGGAAAGTTCGCTGGTCGCAAGTACGTGTTCCGCTGCCCCGAATGCCTGGAGTACGAGGTCTCCCTGGACCGCGAGCATCCCCCGGTGTGCTCCTGCGGCAAGGAGATGCGCTGGGCGGAGGTCAAGGTCATCGAGAAGGGGAAACGCCTGGTGCCCGAGGAACCGGCCGAGGAGATCCGCCGCCGGGTGCTGAAACAGCTGGAAAAGATAAACATCTGAGGTGCCGACATGCAGGAGGAGTTCATCACCGATCTGGAGATGCTGCACGACTACCAGTTCAACATATCCTTCGACGATCAGGGGCTGGCGGACATCCGCTCCGACGAACCGGTACCGGTGGGGAGCGGGCAATATCCCAACGCCACCCGTTATCTCTCCGCGGCGGTCGGGAACTGCCTATGCGCCTCCCTGGCCTTCTGTCTTCGCAAGGCCCGCTCCGAGCCCATATCCATCAGGGCCCGGGTGCGCACGGTGCTGGCCCGCAATGATAAGGGGCGTCTGCGGGTGCAGAGCATGCAGGTCACCATATACCCGGAGGTGGACGACCCGGCCAAGCTGGAGCGCTGCCTGCCGCTCTTCCAGGACTTCTGCACCGTGAGCGCCGCGGTGCGCGAGGGGATCGACATCCAAGTGTCGGTGGAAACCCCGAAAAATGAGCAAAGATAATCTAGCGGAAGGTCATTCCCACCATTCATGCTCGATGACAAGGACCGGGCCATTCTGAACGAGCTGGAGAAGGACTCCAGGCGCAGCACCAAGTCCATCGCCAAGGACCTCAACATACCCCGGGCCACCGTCCACGAGCGCATCCGCCGCATGATGGAGCGCGGGATCATCAAGGGCTTCACCGTGGTCCCTGACTTCGGGAAGCTGGGCGAACCGGTGACCGCTTTCATTTTGGTATCCTTCCTACCGAACAACAACCAGTCCCAGAGGGAGCTGGCCGACAAGATCAGCCGTCTGGACGGCGTGCATGAGGTGCACCTCATCTCCGGCGAGCATGATATACTTCTGAAGGTGCGCGGGGAGTCCATGGAGCGCATCGGCGACCTGGTCATCGACAAGATCCGGCAGATGGACGGTGTCGGCCGGACCCTCACCTGCACCTGCTTCGCCACGGTCAAGGACGAATGACCGCGAGCTAACATTTTTTAAGGTAATCATAGGGTTTTTAGGTAGCGACCGTTAAATGTTTTTATATTGAAAAATGGGGTTGCACATTATCGTGCTGGATAGCATAAAAAACGTATAGGACGTTAAGGAAATCTTTAAAATATCTCATCGCCTTAGGCATTTTCGTTCAGAATATTGCGAGGGGTCACGTCTTCCGTCCAGTAACTTGTGGGCTGCTGGTAGAGGGGGCAGCATGCTCTGAATAGGAATGAGTTTATTGCTTAATGGTCAATTAGCGCAAGCTACGTTCAGGTCAGATGGTGAGGGGGTCCGACCTCATCTGGAGGTGCACCTAAGGGAGAGGACCCTGGTGCTGCCCTGCCTGGCCGACGAGGAGCGCATTCACTGTACCTCCCTTTTCGGGGATTGGCACAGCGCCACCGTGCTCTGCGCCTGCGGTTCTTTGGTGCGCCTTGACCAGGCGGCGGTCCATCGCCGGCGCATGCTGGGCAAACCGGTGGAATGCCATCATTGCCGGAACCGGCGGGTGGCGCTGGAGAAGGAAGAGCTGGACAACGAGTTTTACGATCGCGAGGGGTAATTGATCCCCTCCGTCCTTCAACCCTTCCACGGGCAAGTTTATTATACCTCGCCCTGGATTGATTTTTTCCATCCCGAGGTCAGCAAATGGACATGATCATAATCGCCGGATTCCTGGGCAGCGGGAAGACGACGTTAATCCTGAACACCGTGGGCCAGATCACCGAACGCACCGGCAAGAAGGTGGCCATGATAGTCAATGATTTCGGCAACATCGGCATCGACGGCAAGGTCATGGAGAAGTACGGGCTCAAGGTCCAGGAGCTGCCTCGCGGCTGCATCTGCTGCACCCTCGGCCCTAACTTCCTGGACACCGTTCGCACCATCCATGACAAGTTCGACCCTGACCTGGTGATCGTCGAGCCGTCCGGGATCGCTGACCCGGACAGCATACTGGCGACCATGGAGCACTATCAGGGAAGGCCGCTGGGGAAGATCAGCACGGTGATCCTTCTGGACGCGGTGCGCTTCCCCCTGTTGGTCCAAGCCATGAGGATACCCATGACCAAGCAGCTGCACTCCGCCGACCTGGTCCTCCTGACCAAGACCGATGAGGTCGACGAAGGCCGCCTCAAGGACATGGAGACGTTCGTCAGGAGCATTATCGGCGAAAGGCCGATCGTTCCTGTGTCCAGCACCAGCGGGCATAACTTGGATGTATTCGTGGGAATAATAGTGGGAGCATGATCACCGAGGACTTCGCGGCCTACGCCGCCCGCCTGCGCATCGGATTCCCATCGGACGTCCCGGCGGACCAGCTCCAGGCCATGCTGGAATCCTTCATGAGCGGGCTGGCCATGGACTGCCTCGAGGCCGGTACCCGGCTCATCGGTCACATCAAATGCCTGGTGGAGGACGGGAACGAGATCATCGCCTGCAGCGTGACCGACCATGACGCCAGGGTCAGGTGCCGCGGACGGTTCGAAACGCCCCGGGCCAAGGTGGACCTGATCGTCAACGTGCTCCAGTACGGTCTGGTGAAGAAGGACCTGGTGCGCATCGTGGCCGCCTGCGGGAAGCGCAGCTTCACCGCTCAGATCTCAATGAGCATCGAGGACCTGGAGATCGAGGAGAAGGAGCTCATTCAGCTGAGCTGACCTTCTTTTTGGAGGTCTTTGCAGCTGGCTTCTTCACGGTTTTCTTGACGGTCCTCTTGGCCGGCTTCACCGCCTCGGTCTGGTCCTTCTTAACGGTCTTGGCCGCTTTCTTGGTGGTCTTCTTCACCGTCTTCTTCACAGCTACGCCGGTCTCCGTGCCCTCGTCCTCGGCTTTCTTCACGGCCTTCTTGGTGGCCGTCTTCTTGACGGTCTTCTTCGCCGCTTTCTTGGGCTCCTCGCCCTCCTTCTTGGCCTTGGCCCTCTTGCTGGTCGGGCACTCCATGTTGGCGCAGAACTGCCATCCGCCCCGTCCCAGGACCTTCAGGGTAGGCGCGCCGCACTCCGGACACTTCTCGCCCAGGAACTGCAGGGTGCCGAACTGCGGGAGCGGATAGGTGCGCTTGCATTCGGGATATCCGGAGCAGCCGATGAAGCGCTTTCCGGCGCGCGAGTAAAGAACGCGCAGCTCCTTCCCGCACTCCGGGCAGGCCCCGGCGGACTCCTTGCCCTGGTTGGACTGGCAATCTGGGTCTATGCATTGCAGCTTGACCGGAGAGCCGCGGCGGATGACCTTGACCTTGGGCAGGCCGCAGGCCTCGCACTTCTCCTCGGAGGGCTGCACCAGGGCGCCGCCCGGCTTCGGATAGGTGACGTCGCACTCCGGGTAACCGGAGCAGCCGATGAACTCGCTTCCCTTGCGGGAACGGACGATGCGCAGGTCCTTTCCGCACTTGGGGCAGGTACCGATGAAGCGCTGCTCCTGCAGGGCGTTCCTTATCTCGTCGCCGATCTGCTGCCGCTGCTTGGTCATCACCTCCACTATGTCCAGGAGCATGGCCTGTGATTCCTGCACCACCTCCACCAGGGACGAATCGCCGTTGGCTATGGCATCCATGTCCTTTTCCAACTGGGCGGTCATCCGGCTCTCGGTGACTATCTTGGCGTGCTTCTCCAGGGCGTTGACCACGGCCAGCCCGCTCAACGTCGGGACAAGGTCGTTGCCGTTGACGTACTTGCGGTCATAAAGCTTCTGGATGATGTCATGCCGGGTGGACTTGGTGCCCAGTCCCAGCCGCTCCATCTCCTGGAGCAGCGAGCCCTGCGAGTAGCGGGAGGGCGGCCTGGTCTCCTTCCGGTCGTTCCGAACTTCCTTGATCTCCACCATATCCCCGGTCTTGATCTCGGGCAGCAGGACCTCGCTGACCCTCCAGTAAGGATAGTACTTGCGCCAGCCCGGCGAGAGGATGCGGTAGCCCTCGGCCCGGAACGGTTCTCCACCCAGCTCCAGATCGCATCTGGCCGATTCGGAACGGGCGGAAGGCGCCAGAGTGGCCAGGAAACGCCTTACCACCAGCTCGTACAGCGTCCACTTGGCGCCCTTGAGCTCCTTCTTGGTGGCGGCCTCAGTAGGATAGATAGGCGGATGGTCGGTGGTCTCCACTCGGCCGCGGGACGGACGTATGGTCTCCTGCCCCAGGATATCCGCCGCCTCCTTGCCCAGGTCGGATCTCTTCAGCTTCTCTAGGATGTTCTTCAGTCCAAGGGACCGCGGGTACACCGTGTTGTCGGTCCTGGGGTATGAGATGTAACCGGCGGTATAGAGGTCCTCGGCCACCTTCATGGCCAGCGATGGAGAGAGGCCAAGCTTGTTGGCCTCGCTGAGCATGGTGGTGGTGTTGAACGGAGCGGGCGGATACTCGTCCTTCTCCTTGCGCTCCATGCCCATGACCTTGCCCTGACCGCAATCCGCCCTTTTCCGCACCGCGTCAGCTTTGGCCTCGTCCTTGAACGGATTGGCCAGGTGATCGCCGGAGAACTCCTGTCCCTTCTCCAGCCGGGCCACGACGGTCCAGTATGGTTCGGGGACGAACTCGGTGATCTCCTTGTGCCTATCCACGATGAGCGTCAGGGTGGGGCTCTGCACCCTTCCCACAGAAAGGAAGTTATTGCCCATCTGGCCGCTGGCGAGCGAGATGAACCTGGTCAGGACCGCCCCCCAGGCCAGGTCGATGACCTGCCTGGTCTCTGCGGATTCGGCTAACCGGTGGTCGGGGTCGGTCAGCTGCTTGAACGCGCCCTCGATCTCGAACTTGGTGAGGGCGCTGAAGCGGACCCGGCGCACGGAGCGGGGCGGCTTCTCCAGGAGCGATACGGTCTCCAGTCCGATGAGTTCTCCTTCCCGGTCAAAGTCGGTGGCGATTATGACCTCGTCGCACTCCATGGCCAGTTCGCTCAATGTGTGCAGGATGTTGAGGGCGGTGACCCTCTTGGCCGGGTGGGCCTTGACCAGGTCCTTAGGGTCCACTTTAGCCCAATCATTGAACTCCGGGGGATAGTCCAGCTCGATGATGTGGCCGCGCAGGCCCACCACGAAGAACTCGTCCCCGTCCCTTTCAAAATTGAACACCTGTACTCCGCGCACGCTCTTGCGCTTGGCGCCACCGTCGGAGAGGATGGTGGCCACGCGCGCCGCGGCGTTGGACTTCTCGGAGATGACCAGTCTCTTCATCAGGGGGCATCAAGAGTTAACATTTAAAAAGGTTATCTGCACCGATCGTGAAGGCTAGAACCGTTTAATGCTCGTGGACGTGCGTACGCATCGCCTCCTCGCCCAGGCTAACCGGGGTGCGGTGCAACGTACGGTGCGTCACGCCTTTCACGCTGCCCAATTCGTCAGACAATTGTCTGACCTCTTTAACGGTGCCGTTCACGATGAGCACCTCCAGGCACTGTTCGATGTCCAGATGGACGTGTATCGAGGACAGGATGTGCTGATGGTGTTCATGCTGTATCTCCATCAGGCGTTCCTTCACCCCGCCCTTGTGGTGGCTGTAGAACAAGGTGATGGTGCCGAAGACCACGGCGTTCTCGTCCTCCTTGAGTATCTCCTTGGCCAGGGTGCTGCGGATAAGATCTCTTATGGCCTCTGAACGGGTGATGTACCCCTTCCGATCGATGAGCTTGTCGAAGTCCTCCAAAAGGTCCGGTTCCAGAGAGACGCCAATCCTGGTGACGTTGTCCATATGCTCCGGTTGGTATTATCCTAATGATTAATAATGCTATTCAGCCATGCGAGAGCGGATATCTAGGAGCGGGCCCAACTGGAACTTGACGATAGCGTGGAAGAGCTTCAAATTCGATTGACCGGCAGCCTCGAGGTTCTATCGAAAGGCCGGACAGCGGTGCTCTTCTCAGGAGGTCTGGACAGCGCTCTGTTGGCCGCCTTGGCCAAGCCTCTCTCCCAGCTTCGCCTATACACGGTGGGATATCCCGGCTCCCACGACCTCGATGCCGCTGGTAAGGTCGCTGAGGAGCTAGGGCTTCCCTGGGAACCTATACTGATAGATGACGAGATGCTCAGCGGTGCAATTGTCCATATCAGGGACCGCATGGGCGTGAACGACCCGGTCACCATCTCCTTCGAGGTGCCGCTATACCTGATCTGCACCAAGGTTCCAGAGCGTGTTCTGCTGAGCGGGCAGGGCGCCGACGAACTATTCGGCGGGTACGCCCGTTACGCGTCCATGTCCCCCACGGAACTGGACGAGGCGCGGACGGTTGACGTTCAACGCCTGCTCTTCGAGGGTTTTCTCAGGGAGGTGCGCCTGGCGCAAGGTCTCGGCAAGACGCTGGTCTGCCCGTATCTTGATCTCAACGTTATCGAGGCGGCCCTGTCCATACCATCAGGGGAATTATTCGGGGAGCTGGGTAACAAGCAGCCGCTGCGTATCATCGCCCGTGGGATGGGGCTGAGCTCGGCCAAGGCCCCCAAGAAGGCGGCACAGTACGGCAGTGGGATCATGAAGGCCATGAAGCGCATGGCCGCGGCGAAGGGGATCAGCCTGGGAGAATGGGTGGCCGGGGTGAAGGGATGAATCCCGCCTCCCGTACCGACCTGGAATGGCTCTATTCCCTGGAGAGCACGGGGATAAAGCTGGGACTGTCCAACGTCCGCCTGTTGCTGAAGGAGCTGGGAGACCCCCAGGACCGCTTCGGCGCGGTCCACGTGGCCGGCTCCAATGGAAAAGGTTCCGTTTCCGCCATGGGGGCGTCCATATTGCACAGCGCCGGTTTCCGCACAGGTCTATACACCTCCCCGCACCTGGTACGGTTCACGGAAAGGATGACCGTGGATGGAAAGGAGATGTCCGCAGCGAGGCTGGCGAAGTACGCCTCGGAGATGCGCGAGCTTGCCGGTTCCGGAAAGTTCCCCCGGCCGCTGACCTTCTTCGAGATAACCACCGCGATGGCCTTCCTGCATTTCGCCGAGAGCAAGGTGGAGGAGGCGATGGTCGAGGTGGGCATGGGCGGACGCCTGGACGCCACGAACGTGGTTCGTCCGCGATGCTGCGTCATCACTCCGATAAGCGTGGAGCACACGGGGTATCTGGGCGACACGCTCAGCAAGATAGCCTACGAGAAGGCGTCGATCATCAAGGAGGGGGTGCCGGTCATATGCTCGCCACAATCACCGGACGCCAAGCGGGTGATCTCCTGGATGGCCGAGTGTAGAGGTTCGGAGATAAAGTTCCTGGGACGGGATTTCCATTCTGATTGCATCTCCCGGGACCTAGATGGGGTAACGGTGCGATTGAACTTGCTTGGGACGGAGGTGAGGCTGGGCATGCTCGGGCGCTACCAGTGCCAGAACGCGGCGGTGGCCGCGGAGATGGCCTTGGAGCTCGGAAAGAGCATCTCCATCTCCCGGGACCAGATCGTGGAAGGCCTCTCCAAGGCCAGATGGCCGGGGAGGCTGGACGTGGTCCGCCGTTCTCCGTTGACCGTCCTGGACGTCACACATACACCGGACGGCGCGAAGGCGGTGGCCTCCGAGCTGGATATCTTCCCTGGGACCCCCAAGGTCATGGTGGTCGGGATGCTCAGGGACAAGGACGCCCGGGGCGCCATGTCCAATCTCGCCCCAATGTTCGATCAGGTCATCTGCACCAGCTCGTCATCGTCCCGAGCCTTGACGCCAGGGAAGATGCTGGAAGCGGTGCTTCCCTATAATTCCAACAGCCAGGCGGTGGACGGGGTGGGAAAGGCCATCGACCTCGCCGAAGGGATCGCGGGCAAGGACGGTCTCCTTTTCGTCAGCGGCTCTCTGTACACCATCGGGGAGGCTATGCAGCACCTGGAGGGGCGACATGGACCTTAGGTGGCTGCTCACCAGCATGCGCGGCTCGATAGAGGGTATGGCCTTCCCTGGGCTGATAGACGAGGAGGACACCTGGTGGGAGAAGGACCCCTTCCACATCCTGGTGGCGACGGTGCTCTCGCAGAGGACCAGGGACCTGAACACCTATCATGCATCGTCAGAACTTTTCCGGCGTTTCAATACCCCGGAGGAGATGTCCGAAGCGAGCATCGAGGAGCTCGAGTCATTGGTCCGTCCGGTGGGCTTCTACCGGGCGAAAGCGAAGGCCATCAAGGAGATCGCCCGTCTGGTGGTGGAGAACGGCGGCGTTCCCAGGGACATCGACGAGATGACCAGGTGGCCCATGGTGGGGCGAAAGACGGCCAACTGCGTCATGACCTACGCTTTCAAGGAGCCGGCCATTTGCGTCGACACTCATGTGCATCGCATCAGTAACCGTCTGGGGATCGTGGACTGCGCCACTCCCGACGAGACGGAGATGGCCTTGAGGAAGGTCTTCCCGAAGGCGCTGTGGTGCGAGATCAACGGGACCATGGTCCGCTTCGGGCAGAAGATATGTCTTCCCCGGAACCCGAAATGCTCGCAGTGCCCGGTCAGAAAGGAATGCGCATACCCAGACAAGAAATGAGATCAGGTGCGCAGCGTCTCATCTATCTTCTTGGCCATCTCCTTCTCCAGCTGGATCTCCGCTTCCCACTGGTCGAGGCCGTCCAAGGTCTCCTTGAGCGCCCTGAGGCAATCGATGCATATCCACTTGTGGCCGACCGGCCTCATCGGCCTCTTCTTGTAGCCGATCGCCCCGCACAGGGCGCAGGCGTGCATCTCCTTGGTGCGGTGCTCCGCATAGGCCTCCATCTTCTTTCCCTCGATGATGGACTCGATGGCCTCGTTGCGCGGAACTTCCTCTGGCATGGTGAACGGACTTCGTATTTCTGTATGCCTATATCTAAGTTGCTTATGGCCAGCCTTCCTTCGTCGCCGATACCGCGAAAGAGGCATTCAATTAATATTGGTTGATGAGTTGGCGTTAAGGATGCACGAAGTATCCGTCATGGCCGGCATCGTGGAGAGCGTCCTCAAGGAGCTGGAGAAGCATGACGTCCTCCGGGTGGAGGAGGTCCAGCTGACCCTGGGGGAGCTGACCTTCCTGGGCGAGGAGCAGCTGCAGTTCGCCTATGAGATCATCACCAGGGGAACGGCGCTGGAAGGGTCCACGCTGGTCATCGTGCCGGAGGAGACCGAGCTGCAGTGCCTGTCCTGCGGATACCTGGGCCGGGCGGACAAGGTGGGCGAGGAGTTCCACATGTCCATGCCGTCCCTGGCCTGCCCGAAGTGCAAGGCAAGGGTGAAGGTCCTCAAGGGACAATCGTGTCGAGTCACATCCATGAAGGTGGTGCAGGAATGAACGATCTGAGATACCGGGACGAGGCGACGGCCAGCAAGATCATGGCCAAGCTGAGGGAGATGGACCTGGAGCTGCGTTTCATGCACGTCTGCGGCACGCACCAGGACACCCTGGTCAAGTTCGGCCTGGAAAAGATGCTGACCGAGGTCGGCATAACCATCGGACAAGGACCGGGCTGCCCGGTCTGCGTCACCACCACCAAGGAGGTGGTGGAGGCGATAACGTTAGCCAAGGCCGGCGTGACCATCACCGTTTTCGGGGATATGCTGGCCGTACCAACTCCGGTGGGGTCTCTGGCGGACATAAAGGCCGAGGGGGCCGACGTTCGGGTGGTGTATTCCGTGGAGGACGCGCTGAGGATGAGCTCCGACGTCGAACGAATGGTCTTCATGGCCATCGGGTTCGAGACCACCAGCCCGTCCACCGCTTACGCTCTGCTCCATGATCCGCCGAAGAACTTCAGCGTGCTGAGCTGCCACCGTTTGTTGCCACCGGCGCTCAAGGCCCTGTTCGCCATGGGCGAGGTGCGCATCGACGGTCTCATACAGCCTGGGCATGTCGCCACCATCACCGGCATCGACATCTTCAACGAATTCGCCGGTCCCAAGGGCGTTCCTCAGGTCGTTACTGGCTTCGAGCCCCTGGACCTGCTGATGAGCGTATACATGCTGGCGAAGCAGGTCAAGGAAGGCCGCAGCGAGGTGGAGAACGAGTATCCCCGGGTGGTGCGCCCTGAAGGCAACCTCAAGGCCAGGGAGATGCTGGCCAAAGCTTTCCGAGCTGATGACCGGGCGTGGAGAGGCTTCCCGATGCTGCCGCTGAGCGCCCTGGAGGTCTCCGAGGATCTCTCCGAGCACAACGCCCGCCTGGTCTACGAGGACGTACTGATGGAAGCCCCGAATGTCAAGGAGGACATGGGGGGCTGTCGCTGCGGCGAGGTGCTCAGGGGCATCATCCGCTCCGAGAAGTGTCCGGCGTTCGGCCGCGGATGCTCGCCGAAAAGGCCGATGGGACCATGCATGGTCAGCCGCGAGGGGAGCTGCAACATCAGCTATCGTTATAGGGAGTGAACGGAAGGTCCATCTTCAGCAGCCGCTTGATCATGAATATCGATATGGCCAGTATCCAGGCTCCTAGGGCGTAGACCACCAGTACCTCGGCCAGGTGGTGCTTCATGAGCCCCAGGCCGATCAATATGAGGCTGGTGACGCTGAGCAGCACCGTGGCCAGGGTGGCGACGAAGGCCCACCTTGCCTTGCTCCAGTACATGTACATCGGGATGGAAAGCACCAGCAGTCCAGAGACGGTGAGGACGAAGAAGCTCCAGGCCAGGGCGTCGTGCAGAGCCCTCTGCTCCATGGTGAAGACCCCCAGCAGGGACAGGAAGGTGCACCCGGCCACCAGCATGCCCACCGAGATCTTGCCGAAGAAGCTCCAATATAGGAAGCGAAGAAGAGAAAGGGAGAAGGCCGCCCCCATCGCCCCCATCACGATCACCGAGAGGTTAAAGAGCCAGGTGTGCGGCTCCGTGGTACCCAGCTCGCTCATCAGGTCGAGGCCGAAGCGCCAGTCCGGATGGAACAGCAGGGAGATGCTGAAAAGAAACTGGAAGGACACCACGCCGACGATGCCGGCCGATGCCCCTAGCAGCGCCAACCTCTCCTTGTCCATGTGCTGCGATACCTGTTAGGGTTTATCTATCCTTCACCCGCCCTCGCGTTTTTTTTGAACCATCCTATGTTTTTATTATCCGTACATAATACCCGGGATGGGGAAGCATACCATGTACGCTGTCGAGGTAAAGGACCTGGTGAAGAACTACGGTTCGTTCCAGGCGATCAAGGGCATCTCCTTCAACGTGAAGGAGGGCGAGGTCTTCGGTCTCATCGGTCCGAACGGAGCGGGAAAGACCACCACCCTGCGCATACTGTCCACGCTGCTGGAGGTCACCGGGGGAAGCATCAAGGTCCAGGGGATCGATCTCCGGGAAAAGCCAGACGAGGTCCGCCGGGTGATAAGCTATCTGCCGGAGGACGCCGGAGCCTACAAGCACCTGAAGGGCCGGGAGTACCTGAAGTTCATCGCCCAGTTCTTCGCCGAGGGCAAGGAGATGGAGGAACTGGTGGCCAGGGGTCTGGAGATCGCCAACCTGGGAGAGAGGATCGACGACAAGGTGGATACTTACAGCAAGGGCATGGCCCGGCGGTTACTGGTCGCCCGGGCATTGATGATCAAGCCCAAGCTGGCCATCCTGGACGAGCTGACGTCCGGCCTGGACGTGCTCAACGCCCAGGAGATACGCAGGACCGTGAAGACGTTCGCCTCGCAGGGCACGACCATGCTCATCTCCTCCCACAACATGCTGGAGGTGGAGCTGCTCTGCGACCGCATCGCCCTGATCAACGATGGAATGATCGTTGCGGAGGGTACTCCGGCCGACCTTAAGCAGAGGTACGAGGCGCAGAACATCGAGGAAGTGTTCGTCAGGGTGGTGAGGAAATGAGCAGCCTCGGCAAGATCATAAGGAAGGAGGTCAAGGAGCTGCTGACCCCGGCCACCCTCATACCGATCATAATCATTGCCATTCTGTTCGGCTCCCTCGGAGGGGTGTTCGGAGGGGTCGAGGAACAGCTGGAGGAGCCGCCGATGATCGCCGTGATCAATGAGGACGGCGGTTCCCTGTCCCTGGTGGCCATGGCGGTATTCAACGCCACGTCCGACATAGTGTATAATGGCACGGACGTTCAGGAGGCATTGAACGTGCTGGATGAAAAGGGCGGGGTATCGCTGTTCGTCATTCCCAGTAACTTCACCTCGGACATCGAGAACGATACCCGGGGAACCATTGAGATATTCTGGATCATGAAAGGCGCCGGGATAATGGACTCGGTGCCCGGCGCGGCCGCGGACGCCAACCTGATGTACGTCGACCAAGCCATATCCGCCGCTCTTATCAACGGGAACATGAGCGATAACGCCTCGCTCATCCTGAACCCCACCCAGTACTACGAGACCACCCTGTTCAAGGGCAAGGAGATGACCGGGATATCCCCGCCGACCATCGCCAGCGTGATGTCCTCCCAGTCGTTCGTGATGCCGCTGATCGTCATGATGGTGATCATCTACGCCGGAAGCATCGTGATCTCGTCGATGGGCTCGGAGAAGGAGAACAAGACACTGGAGACCCTGCTGACCATGCCGGTCAGCCGCACCTCCATAGTCTTCGGCAAGCTCATCGGCGCCGCGTTGGTCGGATTGCTCATGGCCGTCATCTACATGTTCGGCATGAGCTACTACTTCGACTCGCTGATGGGGTCCACCTCCATCGACCTGGCGGAGTTCGGGCTCACCCTGAGCATCTTGGACTACGTACTGGTGGGAATGTCGCTGTTCGCCTCGCTGGTGTTCGCCCTGGCCCTGTGCATGATCCTGGGCATATTCACCAAGAACTACAAGGCCGCCCAGACCATGACCATGCCCGTCACGTTCCTGGCCATGATCCCCATGTTCGTGACCATGTTCACGGACGTGGACACGCTGCCGATGGTGGTCAAGGTGCTGGTGCTGGCGATACCGTTCTCCCACCCCATGATCGCCATGCGCTCCCTGATGTTCGACGACTATGCCCTGGTGCTCGGCGGTATCGCCTACACCTCGGCCGTGGCGTTATTGGCGATGTTCGTCGCGGTCACCCTGTTCAAGAAGGATATTTTGCTCACGGGCAAGGTGTCCAGCTCGGACAAGAAGAGCAGGTATCCGATAATCGCCCTGCTGCAGACCATCGCCAGGAAGCGCAAGAAGTGAAAACCCCTTACCCATCCTTCTTTTTTTATTAAGAATTAAAAGGGGTTTTGAGATCACTGCATGGATATTGGCGGAAGCTCCCGGTGAACGATCTCCACCTTCAGCTTCTTGTCGTCCACCCTTAGGCTCTTCAGCTCCATCAGCACCTTTTTGGCGGAATCCTTGTGGACCTCGAACTCGGTGCGGTCCTTGAGCACATTGACGTTGCCGATGGCCAGTTCCGGTACTCTCAACTTCCGGTTGAGCATTTCCAGAAGCTTCCCGCGCTCCACCGGCTCGCCTTCCCCGGCCACGACCTTGAAGAGCACCATGCCGAACATGTCCGCCTGGTCCTCGAAGTCCATGACCTTGCGGATGACGTCCTTGCGGCCGCTCTCCGGGATCTCCTCCTTGGTTATCTCGGTCACACCGAACTCGTTGATCTTCTTGAGCAGGTGCACCTCCTTGGAGGTGATGAAAGTGATGGCGATACCTTCCTTGCCCGCGCGTCCGGTACGGCCGATGCGGTGCACGTAGACCTCCGGGTCCTCCGGGATATCGTAGTTGATGACATGGGTCACGCCCTCGATGTCCAGGCCGCGTGCCGCGACATCCGTGGCGATGAGGACCGCGGTCTTTCCCTCTCGGAACTCCTTGAGGACCTTTTCGCGTCTAGCCTGCGTGAGGTCGCCATGAAGCTCGCCCACCCGGTACCCGTAGGAGTCCAGTCGCTTGGCCAGGATGTCCACCATGACCTTGGTCTGCACGAACACTATGGCCTTGGGCTTGTAGGCGTCCAGGACACGGCACAGGGCCCAGATCTTGTTCTTGCGCTCAATGTTGAAGTAGACCTGCTTGGTCGTCGGGAGCACGATCTGCTCCTCCCCGATCATAATGGTCTCCGGTTCCACCATGTGCCGGGCGGCGATCTCCTTTATGGCCTCCGGGATGGTCGCCGAGAACAGCAGTGTCTGCCTCTGCTTCTTGGTCTTGGACACAATGTACTCGATGTCCTCGATGAACCCCATGTCCAGCATGCGGTCCGCCTCGTCCAGGACCAGCACCTCGATCTCGTTCAGGGCGAGCGTGCCCCGGTGCAGGTGGTCTATCACCCGTCCAGGAGTTCCCACCACGATGTCCACGCCCTTGCGGAAGGCGTCTATCTGGTCGTCGATGGATTTACCTCCGTAGACCGGAAGCACCCGCACGTCGTCCATGAAGTAGGAGAGCTTCTTCAGTTCGTCCGAGACCTGCGACCCCAGTTCCCTGGTGGGAACGAGGATGAGCGAAAAGGGTTTGACCCCCTTGGTCAAGGACTCTAGGATCGGGATGCCGAAGGCGGCCGTCTTGCCCGTGCCGGTCTGGGCCTGGGCGATGACGTCCTTTCCCTTCATGGTAAGAGGTATCGTCGCCACCTGCACCGGGGTCGGTTCGACGAACCCCATGCGCTCGATGGCCTTCATGATCTCATCCCTGAGACCGAAATCTTGGAAACTAGACATCTGTATCACTTCGATTGCATGGGCATAGCCCTGGGGGTATTAATCATTTGGAGTCCTTCTTCGGAAGCTTGGATTCCATGGCCTGAGCTATGGTCTGCAGGGTCTTGACGCGAGAGTAGTACTTGTCGTCGCTCTCCACGATGGTCCAGGGCGCGGCCTTGGTGCTGGTTCGGAAGAGCATCTCGTCCACCGCCCGTCCATAGAAGTCCCACTTATCCCGGTTGCGCCAGTCGTCCTCGGTGATCTTCCACTGCTTCATCGGGTCGGCGTCCCGTTCCTTGAAGCGCCTCAGCTGCTCGTCCTTCCCGATCTCCAGCCAGATCTTGACCAGCACCGCTCCGTTGTCCACCAGCATCTCCTCGAAGGCGTTTATCTCCTTGTAGGCCCGCTTCCATTCCTCGGTGGAGCAAAAGCCTTCGATGCGCTCGACGAGCACCCTTCCGTACCATGAGCGGTCGAATATCCGCACGTGCCCGGCCGGGGGCAGCTTCTGGTAGAACCTCCAGAGGTAGTGGTGCTCCTTCTCGTCCGCGGTCGGAACGCCCACCGGGACCACCTCGTAGCCCCGGGGGTTCATCTCGGCGGTCAGGCGCTGTATCGCCCCGCCCTTGCCGGCGGCGTCCCAGCCCTCGAAGACGATGATGGTCGGTATCTTCAACCGGTTGAGCTCGCACTGCATCGTCCTGATGCGGGACTGCAGTTTCTCCAGCTTGGCCTTGTACTCCTCCTGGGTAAGCCTCTTCCTCAGGTCCACGGAACCGCGGGAGGAGTTGAACATCTGCCCTCCCTTGACCAGTGGGTTGCTGTCCATGTGGATCTGGTTCCGGCTCTCCATCTTGGAAATACCGTATTCAAGCATGCGTACGGCGGTGGTCAGTATCTTGGCCGAAGCGAACTTCTGGTCCTCCGCCTCCACTATGGTCCACGGCGCGTACTCGCGGTCCGTGTTCTCGATCATCTCCTCGATGAGCGGGACCATCTTCTCGTACTTGCGGAAGAACTCCACCTCCGCCGTACTGATCGCACACTGGTCCAGGTCCTTGTCCTTGTAGCTGTCCAGGCGCTTCTTGTGCTCCTTCTTGCCGATGTGCAAGAAGAACTTCATGATCAGATAGCCGTCATCGGAGAGCATCTCCTCGAACTCGACTATCTCCCTCCAGGCCAATCTGGCAGCGTCCTCCTTGCGTTCCACTCTGGCCAACGACCGGAAGTACCAGGAGCGGTCGAAGACCGCTATGCGCCCCCGAGCGGGAATTCTTACCATGAACCTCCAGAGGAACGGCCTCAGCTTCTCCTCGGAACGGGGGGCGGTGATGGGGTGGACCAGGAACCCTCTCGGGTCCAGGGGCAGGATGAACTTGTTGACCACCTCGCTCATGCCCACCGTGTCCCAGCCCTCGAAGACCACGATGATGGGCATGCCGACGTCCCGCGCGCGCCTCTGCAGCTCCCCCAGACGTTCCTTCAGTTCCGGTACGACCTTATCGTACTCCTTCTGGTCCAGGCGCTTGCTCAGGTCCACGTGCTCGAACATTCCTTTAACGGATGACCATCGGTGATAGATAACGCTTGGCTCGGCGAAAGGCATATCTTCACCAAGGGCTTGACTAGGTCCATGGGCAACCTGAACGTGGCGGCGGTAGGGGCCTTGGGATACGCCAAGGACCTGGGGAAGAAGGGCACCGTCAGCGACATCACCATCTACGACATCAAGAAGGGTCAGGACACGGTCAGCATACTGGAGCCGGCCAAGTACCCGGACCGCATCAACTCGTTGTACTTCTGCGTGAACCTGGCCGAGATGGCCATCGTGGTGGTGGACGAGATTAACGCTGCTTTCGGTGAGACGTTGCTCATGCTCGACTGTGCCAATGTTAAGCGCGGCGTCTTCATCCTGCGGAACTATCTGACCCCGGACCGCATCGCCCCGCTGATCAAGGACACGGTGCTCATGAACTACACGTACATGCCCGACGATCCCATCCAGCTTCGGGAGTTCCTTTTGGAGGAAGCATCCAAGGTCAAGGCGCACGGGGAAGGCAAGGGTGTCGTCCCCATCGACCACCACTTCAACGTCAAGGGCGTGGGAACGGTCATCCTCGGTTACGTGGCCAAGGGCGTCGTCAACCGCCACGACAACCTCAAGGTGCTGCCGACCGAGCGCACCGCATTGGTTCGCTCCATCCAGAAGCATGACGACGACTACGACATCGCCTACCGGGGCGACCGGGTTGGTTTCGCTCTAAAGGGCATAGAGGCCGAGGAGCTGGACCGCGGTTACGTGCTCACCAACGACCCGGAGATGAAGGTGGTCTCCGAACTCAACGTCAAGCTCTCCCTGGTCAAGTACTGGCAATCCCCTATCAAGGAAGGGATGGTCATGCACCTTGGACACTGGATGCAGTTCCTGCCCTGCCGGGTGACCTCCGTCAGCGGGGAGGCCAGAACGCCGCAGGTCACGCTGTCCTTGGAGAAGCCCCTGATCTTCGCACCTGGCTCTAGAGCGGTGATGCACTATCTGGAAGGGGGCAAGCTGCGCATCGTCGGGACGGTCGATCTCTAACCCATCCCGAAGGCCGCCCGGTGCAGGATGTCGGCGGTGGCGCTCAACGCCCTCCCGGCGTCCTTCAGGTGATGGTATATCTCCCGCTTCTTGAGCACCATCATGTGGTCCGGGAGCAGGAACACCTCCTTCATTCCCAAGACATAGGTCTCCTCGATGCGCATCTCCTCCTCCCGCATCCTCTTGATCAACCGGTCGGTCCTCTCCAGCCCTTTGCCCAAGGCCTTCACTCCCTCCACCACCTCCCGCGTGCCGATCAGCAAATGCTCGGTCATGTCCAGCATGCAGCGGTCCGGCCCCACGCCGAAGGCGTCCATCTCCATCAAGGTCGTCCGGGCGAAGTTCATGACCATCTCCAGCTGCCTGGACATGGTGTAGATGTCCTGACGGTCGAAAGGCGTCGAGAAAGCCTCTCCCAGCCGCTTCTCCATGTCATGGCGGAACTCGTCCGTGCGCTTGTCCAGGTCGATCAGCGCGCTCAGGTGGTGGTCTCTTTCCCCCTGCAATGCGGATAGCAGAAGCTCCACGCCCTTGGCGGTCGCCTCCGCCTGATGAACCAGCATCTCATTGAAATCGTACTTCGGTGGGAACAGCCCATCCAGCAGACCCTTCTTCTCTTCCATGTCACACCCCCAATAAAGTTCTTAGAACCATCACGAAAAGTACGGACAATACCGCCGCTGCGGGTATCGTCAGGAACCAGGACACCACCAGGTCCTTGCCCACTCTCCAGTGCACCAGCCGGCGGTTCTCGGCGGAACCCACTCCCATGACCCCCGCCGTCACCACCTGGGTGGACGAGACGGGAGCGCCAAGGAAAGTGGCGAAGATGACCGTCAGCGAGGAGTTGGTCTGGGCCACCAGGGCGTGCACCGGCCGGATCTTGAATATCTTCCGGCCGACGGTACGCATGATGCGGTATCCGCCTCCGAGGGTCCCCAGGGCCATGGCCGCCGCGCAGGCCACCCGGACCCAGAGCGGCACCGCCAAGGTGGACGAGCCCATGGCCATCAGGAGCAGGGCCACCAGGGCCATCTGCTTCTGCGCGTCGTTGGCGCCATGGGCCAGCGTCTGGATGCCGGTGGTCAGCCACTGCAGGCGCTTCAGCGGACGGTTGACCTGGACGGTGGATCTGCGCAGCATCACCCGGGCCGCCTTCATCAGGATGAAGGAGCCGCCGAAGCCCAGCATCACCGAGGCCAGCAGGAAGGCGATAACCTTCATAACCCCGGTCAGTTGACCGCCGAACAGCTCGTCCCAGCCCCAGTTGACCCCGGTGAGGCCGTGGAAGGCGATGCCCACCCCGATCAGTCCGCCTATCAGGGCGTGCGTCGACGAGGAAGGGATGCCGTAGTACCAGGTGACCAGGTTCCAGAGGTTGGCCGCCGCTACAGCCGAGAAGATGGCCAGACCGACCGAGCCGGCGATCTCGTTGGTGAGCACGCCCTGTAGGGTGAGCACGACCGCGCTGCCCCCTATCATGGCGCCGACGAAATTGCTGGTGGCCGCCATGAGCAGGGCGCCCTTCACCGAGGCGGCCCCGGACGAGACGATGGTCGCCACGTCCGCCCCGGCGTCGTTATACCCGTTGGTGAAGGCGAACAGGAGGGACAGCATTATCCCGAGGATCGCCACCACCGTCAGGGTGTCCATGTCACCTCACAGCCATCCCTTGCGGCGGAAGTACACCAGCATGACCCCGGATATGGCGGCCATGACCAGCAGCACGATCGGATAAGCAAGCTGATTGGTCAGCTCGGGCATGTACCTGAAGTTCATACCATACATCCCGACGATGAAGGTCAAGGGAATGAATATGGTGGCGATGATGGTCAGCGTCTTCATGATCTCGTTCATGCGGTTGCTGACGGTGGACATGTAGACGTCGGTAAGTTCGGACAGCATGTCGGTGTACGTCTCCACCACGTCCATCACCTGGATGCTGTGGTCGTATATGTCCCTCAGGTAGGTGTTGGTGTTCGGCGATACCAGCTCGATGTCCTGACGCATCATGGCGGCCACCACCTCGCGTATCGGCCAGATGGACTTGCGAAGGAAGAGCACCTCCCGCTTCAAACGGTAGATGTCGCTCAGCACGTCCTGCTCCGGCTCGTCCGAGAGGCGTTCCTCTATCTCCTCCACCAGGTCGCCTATCTTCTCCAACGCGGGGAAGTAATTGTCGACGACGGAGTCAAGGAGCGAATACACCAGATAGTCCGCCCCGGATTTTCGCAGTCTTCCCTTGTTGTTGCGAATGCGTTCGCGGATGCCGTTGAAGACGTCCCCCTCCTTCTCCTGGAACGTCAGGACGTAGTTCTTGCCCATGACCACCGAGAGCTGCTCGTAGGTGACCTCCTTGCCGTTGTCGCCCCGATAGATCATCTTGGCCACCAGATACACGTACTTATCGTACAGCTCCAGCTTCGGGCGCTGCCCCATGTGCAGGATGTCCTCCATGACCAGGGGGTGCAGCCCGAAGACCTCGCCGACCTTCTTGATCTGTTCCACGTCCGCCAGGCCGGAGAAGTTGAGCCAGGTTATGCTCGGGTTGTCCCTCAGGGTCATGCAGTCCTCGAGGGTGATGCCCTTCTTCTCCAGCACGTCCTCCTCGGTGTAATCTATGAGCGATACCACCGTGGGCGAGGGGCTTCCATCCCCGACGTAGATGATCGAGCCGGGAGGCATGCCCGCCTTCTTGGCGTGGTGCTTCTTCATGAATCGGTTGCCGGACATCTCCATTAGCTCACTCCCTCTTCTTGAACTTCAATGAGGCGGAGTTTATGCAGTAGCGCAGCCCCGTAGGTCGCGGACCGTCCTCGAACACATGGCCCAGGTGCCCGCCGCAATCCGGGCACAGGACCTCCGTGCGGTCCATTCCATGGCTGAGGTCTCGGTTCTCCTCCACCTCGTCCTTGGGCCTGCTGAAGCTCGGCCACCCGCATCCCGAGTCGAACTTGTCCTCCGAGATGAAGAGATCCTTGCCGCAGCCGGCGCAGACGTACGTCCCGGCCTCACTGGTCCTGTAATACTTGCCACTGAAGGGCGCCTCCGTGCCCTTCCCGCGCAGCACCCGATACTGCTCGGCATCCAGCTCCCGCCTCCACTCCTCCTCGCTCCTCTCCACCTTGCGGCCCATGTGATCCCCCTGAGATATGCTCTGCCGCCCTTATTTCAATTGCTGCCTGGCCAACCTTCTTATCCCCCGTTGCCTTTTCGCTATCCCATGCCGGACGATTACCAGCATTTCCACGAGGTGCAGTACCTGCGCACCTGGTGGTATGTTCTGCTGGCCCTGCTCCCGGCCGGGCTGATCTACTGGGGGGCCATACAGCAGCTCTATTTCGGGGAGCCGTGGGGCAACAACCCCGGCTCCGACGGGCTGATGTGGTTCCTGCTGGTGGTGTTCGGTATACTGTTCCCGCTGTTCCTGCTGACCATCAACATGAGGACCACGGTCACCGGCACCGTCAACGTTCGATTCTTCCCGTTCATGAGCAAGCCCCGGCGCATAGGCCGGAACGATATCGTCACCTACAGCGTGGTCACCTACAGCCCCATAACCGATTATGGGGGCTGGGGGATCAAGGGGACGTCCATGCACCGGGCCTATAATGTCTATGGCAAGCGCGGGGTGCGCATCACCTTCGCCGATGGAAGCACGGTGCTGATAGGTTCGCAGCGGCCGGAGGAGCTCTACACCGCCATCACCGCCATGATCAGGACCGGGACCGCCCGGGTAGTGCTCTGATCACTCCCTCTTCTCAGGTCCAGGGACCACCCGCGCGGCGACCTCGTTGTGCCGCATGAACCCCGGGGTGAACGGCGAGTTGTAACGCATCAGGAAAGGCCGTCCGTCCATTACATAATCGGCTTCCTTGAGTTCGGCCTTGAGGTCCTCCGTCCGACCCTGGACGTCCACTCCTCCCGCCCGTCCGCGGAAGCGCATGACCGCGAAAAGACCGCCCTCCTTGAGCTCGATGACCACCCGAGGGTCGGAGGGCTTGGGGGCCTCGGCCATCTTGAGGTCCGAGGGAAGCACGAAGGCCATCATCCCCTCCGAGCCTGGATCGGCCGGCTCCCCGGAGCGGGAGACCACCGGGGCGGTCATGGGCAACTTCCTCTGCAGCTCGTTGTTGCCGTTTATGTACTGGAACAGGAGCTGAAATGCCTCCTCCTCGTCCAGGTCGTATACGGTCGCCAGCATCATGTCCTCGTATCTCCTCAGCTCGGCGTCACCGAGGTGCTTGACCACTTCATAAGGAACGCTCTTAACCATCTGACCCCCTCCATTCCGCCTCGATGTGCACGGAACCCACGTCCGCCTCCAGCATCAGCTCGACGCTCCAGACGTCCGGATGATTGTCGCTCACGAGATGAACGTCCATGCCGCTGAATCCGACCAGCACGGTCTCGATGTCGCCGACGTTAGCCTGCGAGGTGATCTCGACGGAGGTGTCGCCCGCCACGTTCAGAACTAGGTACACGCTGCCTACGTTGGCCAGGCAATCAAAGGTCAGGTTCCCCTGGGACGAGGACGACCGTTCGATGTCCAGATAGATGCTTCCGGTGCCCGTCTCCGCCGTCACCCGCGCACCCTCCTCGAAGAGGGCGTCCTTACAATCCAGGTTGACCGAGCCCACGTCGGATATCAGGTTCAAATTCCCGCTTCTGGCGCCTTCCTCCAGATGCATGTGCAGACCTCCGACGTCGGTATGGACCGCGGCCCCGGTCAAAGAGGCGTTCTCCGGAACGGTGATGACAGCGTCGCCCACGTCCACCTCGATCTCCATGAAGGTCGGGAGCGAGCGGTCGATGATCACAATGATGTCCGAACCATCATAGGTCACGGTCGGTCCGGTCTCCATGTTCAGCTCCACCAGCACGGTGAGGTTCGCACCATTCAGTCCGGAGGTGACCGTGAAATTGATGTCCGGGTCTCCGGCGATATAGCCCGACCTGCCCTCGATGCTCATCCCAACCTCGACCCAGCTCCCGACCAGGTCTCCGAAGGAGACCTCGATATCACATACGTCCGCGTCGACGGAGATATGCAGGCTTTCCAGGGACCCCGGTTCTTGATACGCCCAGTCCTCATGGCTGGAGAACGGTTCAATGGGGGCGAAGGCCAACACCCCCAGGACGATCACGGTGACCATGGCCATCCCGACGATCAGCGCCAGAAGGCCGTCCCTGTCCTTCGAAGGGCTCATGGTATTGCTATTCCCGGGAGAGGATATAAACCGCTTGGTGCCTCAGTCCTTGGTCACGTCCACCAGGGGCGTGAGCATCTCCACCGTGCGCTCCAGAAAGTCCATGTCCTCCAGGTGCAGCGTTATCGCTTTCTCCGGGCAGGCGTGGGCGCAGCGGGCGCACCCCTTGCACATGTCCTGGTCGATGAGGGCCTTGCCATTCCCCAAAGAAATGGCTTTGACGTAGCATCCCTCCGCGCAGGTCCCGCAGCCGGTGCATCTTCCCTCATCGACCGAAAGATGGACCCCGGGCAGCCTCTTCATCTTGGCCGCGATGACCGGATCGAGCTGGGGCAGCATCTTCCATAGGCAGCAGCATGGGCAGCAGTTGCAGATGGTCATCAGGTCCTCCTTCGGTCTGCCGGAGGTCCACATGCTGTCCAGCTTGTTGCGGCCGATCAGGTGCACCAGGCCGGCCTCCTCACAGCGGTCCAGATGCGCCAAGGCCTCTTCCTTGCTGACCAGTTTTCCGAGACGTGGGTCGATGTTCAGCACGGCCTTGCCTAGAAATAAGCAACCCAGTTCCCTCGGGTAATCATGGCAATGGGCGGACGTCCGGCAGATGCAGTAGTCCATGATGAAATGGTGCTTCGACCGCTCGATGAAATGCCTGATGACCTCCGACGGGAGCACGGTGTCCTCCCGCTCCGGGACGGCCAGGTCCAGAGGTATCTCCCGCACCTTGAGCGATGATTCCTTCGGCAGTACGTAGATATCGTCGCCGTCGAAGAAGGTCCTGTCCATCATCCGCCCGAGCAGGGGCCACCTGGTCAGCCTGGCCAGTGAGAACCGGTAGCGGAACCCGCCCTTTATCGCCCGGACGTACACCAAGGTCAGCCTTCCCATGTCGAGACCTCCCGGCACAAAACGTTCTAGCCACTATTCAACGCTTCGCCGCTCTCAATCAAACCTTAATTACCGGGAAGGCCATGACCAGCCGAGATGGAGATAGAGGAAGTGGCCAAGGCGCTCTCGTCCGAGACGCGCCTGAAGATACTCAAGCTGCTGGCCGAGGGCGAGGCCTCGGCGGTGCACGTTTATAAGGTCTACAACGAGAGGTTCAGCGACCGCCGGGAACGCGCCACCATCTACCGGGAGCTGGAGGTCCTTTACAAATCCAACTTCCTGGTCAAGACCTACAAGGAGGAGAGCAAGGAGATCGTCTACCGACTCGCCGCCCGTTCCATCAACATCGACCTGGTCGCGCAGACCGCCTCGGCCGGGCCATGAGGCTGGCACCTGTACCGGCTTAACGATCTCGTTACGTGATTTAACAACTCGTTACACGCTGGTGTAACAAGTGTTTATACCCTATTAACGGATTCACTGTTTTACTGGTAGCGGCTTGTACTGCTACTTTGGAGGAAAACACATGGTAACTGTAGAACTGACCTTCGGCGTGCCGGACAAGGTCGCCGATGAAGTGAAGAAGAAGTTCGCCAGCGAGACCGACGCCCTGCGCGTCACCAAGGCCAACCCGGCCTTCCCGCCGTACTACTCCGTCGGAGACCCCAGGGCCAAGCCCGAGAAGATCAAGGTCGACGGCAAGGAGTACTGGGTCTACCGCTGCCGCAAGGCATGATCACGCCGTTTTTACCTTCGAAACCCTTTCCCTTTTCTTAATTTTGCATAACCATCGTGAAGCGATGTTTCGCATTTTCTTAACTCCGTTACATGCCGAACATACAGGTATCATCGGCGTACAACCGGTTACACTGGCACGTAACAAAGCCTTATAATCCTATCAGGTGTTAAATCGTTCTGGCGGCGTAAGCCGCGGCAAAGGAGGAACACATATGGTAAACGTAGAACTGACCTTCGGCGTGCCGGACAAGGTCGCCGATGAAGTGAAGAAGAAGTTCGCCAGCGAGACCGACGCCCTGCGCGTCACCAAGGCCAACCCGGCCTTCCCGCCGTACTACTCCGTCGGAGACCCCAGGGCCAAGCCCGAGGAGATCACCGTGGACGGGAAGAAGTACTGGGTCTACCGCTGCTTCCAGGGCTGAACGCCCTCCGCCAAACCCTTTCCTCCTTCTTCCTGTTTTGAACGGCTAGCCATCAACGGCTTGAAATATGTTCTCAGCGTTAAACACCAAAGCGAGGTGCGTAGCACGGTCGAAGTACGTCTGGTCCCCATGACCAAGAAGGAGTTCGAGGCCACCCGGGCGGCCGGGGTCAAACGTTACGCCGACGAGAACGTTAAGGTTGGATACTGGAAACCGGGGGAGGCGCTGAGGCGCTCGGAGACCATCCACGCCAACCTCCTGCCGGACGGGCTGCGCACCGAGGGTCATCATTTCTACAAGGCGGTGGACGCGGACACGGAGAAACGCGTCGGGCACATCTGGTTGAAGGTCGAATCGGGCGAAGACCGCAAGGGCTTCGTCTACGACGTGTTCATCGATGAGGGTGAACGTGGGAAAGGCTATGGCAGGGCGATGATGCTAGCGCTCGAATCAAAGGCCAAGCGGATGAAGATCGACTCCCTCGGATTACACGTGTTCGCTTATAACGATGTGGCCCAGCACCTGTACTTGTCGCTGGGCTACGAGGTCAAGAGCCTGAACATGATGAAGGTGCTCTGAGCCGTTCGGGTTGACGGTCAAACCATGTTCGATTCTCAATATTGTTCTATATCAGGACAATTTATCTATTAATTCATTCTATTACAGAACAAGATGTCAAACTTTGCTCGGTTCTTCGAGGAGAGCGCATCTTATGCGTTCTCGACGGAGCTGAAGACCAGAAATGTCGATCTAGATGCATTGGTGAGATGGTCAGATATCAAGGTCGTCGCGCTTACCGGAGTGAGAAGGTCCGGAAAATCCAGTCTGCTTATGCTCATGGCTCAGCATCTTCGAGCGATGGGGAAGAAGGTCGCCTATATCAACGCCGAGGATAGCCGCTTGAATCGTGATACGCTACTGGAAGACGCCATCAGATGGTTCGGTGATTCCGGTTACTTGATCGTGGATGAGATAACTTCCGCAGTGGATTGGAGCGGCTGGCTGGCAAGGAACCATGATCTGTTAAAAGGACGATTACGCTTGATCGTCAGCTCATCCAGGTCTGGTCTCATGGAGCCTCCTAAAGAGCTCCGTGGAAGAGTACGGGCCATTGAGATATCGCCACTATCATTTTCAGAATATCTTAACTTCAACGATGTTCCCAGGGAAACTACCACCGCTGGTCGGGGATTGATGGAACAAAATCTGCTGGATTATCTGAGATATGGAGGATTTCCAGAGATCAGCCGAGTGGCAGAACCACTAGAGAAAGTGATAATCATCAACGATTATTTCCAACAGATCCTGGCCCTGGACGTGGGAGAAGCTGCGGGCGAGGATGTGGCGGCCATAAAACTGTTCGGTAGGTATGCGCTATCGGCTCCGTATTTCTCTGCCTCCAGATGTCTAAACTATTTTAAAAGCGTGGGATACAAGATAGGCAAGGAAAAGATATTGCGTTTGGAGCATTACTCCCAGGATGCATATCTGTTCTTCTTCCTTTCCGCTTTCGGGGCTTCGGTCAAAGACCGCTCCGTTCATCCCCGCAAGGCCTACCCCTCAGACCCAGGCTTTTTGTACGCAGCGGGAGGTATGGAGGACCGTGGGCGATCGTTGGAATGCGCCGTCCTCCTGGAATTGAGACGCCGTTTGGCACCGGACGAGGAAATATTGTACTGGACCGACAAGGGACAGATGGAAGTCGATTTTGTTATCCGAAAAGGAGCCACGGTGAGAGCGGCTGTTCAGGTCTCATGGGACATACGCGATCCTCGAACAAGGAAGAGGGAGGTCAGGGCCTTGCGGTCCTGCCTGGACAGCACCGGTTGCGATCATGGGGTCATCATAACCTGGGATGAGCAAGCATCGCCGATGTCTGAAGAGCCCAGAATAGAGATGGTCGGTGCCCTGGATTGGTTCCTAAAGGAACCAGGTCCTAGACTCTCTTGAGGTCCTTGAACTGCCACCCCATGATCATGATGAACTCGTTCCACAGCTCGACGGAGCGGTCCTTGTACTCAGATCCGAACATGTTCTGGCAATCGAAGTCCTTTGAATCGTCCATCACCGCCACGTGATCGTACCTCCAGCTCTCCATCAGCAGATAGGAGATGAAGTTGGCGTACGGATACGTGGTCGGATCGGCCGCGTCCACCGATAACTTCTCCGGGACCACGTACTCCTTCCTGGTGTGATTGAACAGACCGTATCTGACTCCCATATGCTCTCCTCTTCACAGTATCCCGCTGGTGACGTAAATAACCGAGGGCTACCGTACGGTTATATCGTCCCTCTCTCATCACCTGAAAGATGCGCTGTACCCACTGCACCAAATGCTGCCAGGACACCCGCATGGAGCTGTGCCAGGCGGACATCTCCCGGTTGGTGCGGCGCGGCCACGCCGACGGTACTTTTTACGAGATAGGCGAGGACGGAATTCCTCGAATGATCAATGAACAGGGTTTCTGCGTTCTTTTCGACCGGGAGAAGCGGAGGTGCCGAGAGTACGCCTCCCGACCTTTGGGATGTTCCATTTATCCGGTGAACCTGACCGAGGACGGAGAAACGGTGATCGATGAGTTGTGTCCCGAGGGTGGTTCGCTCACCGAGCAGGAGGTCGTCGAGAAAGGAAGGCGACTGAAGCGACTTCTCGATACCATCGACTCGGAGGCTAACAGAAGGCTGCGATCCTCCGTTTGACCGCTGACCGAGCAAACTGATTTATGTCCAGTAATCCGTTGGCCTCTTCCGAGTTCGGCAAGATCAACGGTGAGCATGGCATGTCCCAGTACGAATACACCATCAATTCCAACGGCCAGGTGTTCAAGGACGTCTTCGAGTGCGCGGGCAACGAGGATGCCAAGCGCGAGGTCATGAGAAGGCTTAAGGCGCTCGGGGTCCCGGCGGGCAAGTACGTCTTCGTGGACATCGTAAGGCTGGACGACAACAAGCCGATAATCGAGGAAGAGCTCTGGCGGGCCTGAACGAACTTATCGGTCGGTCTCCGGCGGCCCTCACAACACCAAAATATACCTCTCAAAGCAAATTCTTTTAAGGGGGGTTCAGTTGAAAAGAATAGCCTGCCTTATCATCGTTTCTATCCTGCTATTTTCCTTTGTTCTGATCGCGCCGGTGTCGGTATCCTCAGAACTGGCTATGCCAAGCCATGCCTCGCCGATGAAGTATGATGGTGACACCTCGTCCATCCCGGACGGCTTGGCCAAGCCTTTGGGCAAGCCGGTGAAGCCTGTGCCCGACCCGACGGCGGGGAAATGGGCCGTGGTGATCGGCGTCGCCGACTATAAGGGCGGTTCCAGCGACCTGTGGAACCCCGACGATGACGCCAAGGACATGTACAACGAGCTGGTCAACCAGCAGAATTACCCGGCCGGCAATGTCAAGCTGTTAACCAATCGTGGGGCTACCGCTTCCGCCATTCTCGCGGCCATCGATTGGCTGGTGGCGAACGAGATAGCGGGGAACGAGGTGGTTTTCTTCTTCAGCGGGCACGGGTTCAATGCCGCCGACTCGGAGGGTTGGGACGATGATGCGGAATCGGACGGCTTCGACGAGGGAATAGTGTCCTACGATCTGTACGGACTGCCTGACGGTCTCCTGGAACAGAAGTTCGCCAACATCGAGAGCACCAGGTTCGCCCTCCTGTTCGGGTCCTGCTTCTCTGGCGGCATGTTCGATGACAACGACGACCTTCAGAAGGAGGGAAGGGTCATAGCCACGGCCTGCAAGGCCGACCAGTACGGCTGGGACTACTCCAACCTGGGCAACACGCTGTGGGGATACTATTTCGTCGACGTCGGACTCCTGGACAACAACGCATTATCGGTTGAGGCCGCTCACACGCTCGCCTACCCGTTCGTGGTTGCCGCGCAGCCGGACTCACTACCTCAGCTCTACGACGGGGTCGATGGGGACTTCACCCTTTAGAGAGAACAGAATGGCCGGTCTACCGGCCCATCATCTTTTTTTCTAATCAAGCATCAGAGTTCATTCCTGACGATAGAACTCTCTGGTGGAAGGAAGCATCAATATCAGGAGCACCGCCGAACCCAGGATCACGGTCATGTAGGTGGCGGCATAGTCCAGACCGATGAGCGCGCCCTCCACCGCCAACCAGAGCACCAATGCCAGGACCAACAGCACGCCGCCGGTCCAGGACCAGTGGTGACCGCTCATCTCGCTAATTCTCTGGAAAGCCAGTCCCTTCCTGGTCACGGCCCCGAAGGCGAGCAACAGGGGGACCAGGCCGAACACGGTGAACAGGAACAGACCGACCGGCAGGAAGCTCTGAAACGGAATGTCGTCCCGGATGTCGGAAGTGAAGCCCATGCCCGCCCCGGAAGGGTCGGCGATCAGGATGAGCCCGCTGACCATTCCCATCAGTCCGTAGAACACCAGCACGATCGCCAGTAGCGTGGCTCCGAGCGGCCTTTTCCCGGTCGCAGCGGAACTCACCAGCCTCAGCTCTCCTGGTCGATGTTCCGGTTGCCCAATACGTAGACGGCGATGCCGATCCCGATGCTCACCAGCCCCATCGCGGCGAACACGCCTCTCGTTCCGTCAAAGAAGGGATCGGAGGGAACGGCCCTGGACATCACAAATGCCAGTATCCCGAACCCTATCAGGGAGATGGTGGTCATCAGCACCTGCTGCTTGGTGAACAGCCTGGTGGACTGGACGATCTCCCCTTGATGAACCATGAACCCTTGCTTTCCTGAGCTGGGACCGCGTTTCTTCCCGCAGCTCTCGCAGAAGACCGCATCGTCCACCATGGGCTCCCCGCACTTGGAACAGTAACGCATTTCCACTCCCCCGGTCAGAAATATATTATTTGGTTAATAAAGATAGCCCTCGCCCATCGTCCCACATCGGAGCGACCGCAATCATATTTACCGACGGTCCTCCATCAGTGTCCAGATGAAGGTCTCCGTCATCGGAACGCCAGGTTCTGGAAGGACCGTTTTCCTGGGCCTCCTGTACGAGACGTTGGTAAGGATGAGCACGACCGAAGGCGGTGACGGAACGGAGGTCATGGTCAACGCCGGCCCGGTGGAGGCCAAGGCGCTGGGGGACCTGCGCCTGGAATTGCTATCGGGGCGATGGCCTTCCCCAGATATTTCGTCAAAGGTCTCCGGTCGCTCGCTGGAACTGGGCTTCAGAAAGGGAACGCCATCACTTTTCCGGTACCGAGGAATCCGCAAGGTGGTGATGGAGAGCGTTCCGCTGAGCGAGAAGGACCTCAAGATCATCCGGAGCTCGGGACAGCTCAGGGAGGTGCTGGAAGGGTCCATGGGCGGTGCGATGGACCGCTACGGCCTGAGCGAGCGGTTCAGGGAGGCGCTGGTCGGCGAGGCGTTCATCCTGCTGGCCGATGTTTCCCGGACGGCCGCGCAGGAACCCTGGCCCAACGGGGAGAGGGACGCCTTCCTGGCCACGGTCCTGGATAACGCTTCCCGGACCCATCTCGGCAAGGAAAGGAAGGTCGAGGTAATGATCGTGCTGACCAAGGCGGACCGGGCCGAGGCCGACGATCGCAAGGTGTTCGAGAGCATGTATCCGAGAACTCTCAGGTCACTGCGGGAGGCTGTCCGCTATGGCGATGTCAGATCTCGGACCGTGGTGAGCTGGATGGGCACCGTTCCTGATCCGCGAGGAGAACAGGTCCCGGCCACTATGGTGCACGAAGGGCAGGTCCAGATCGATTACTCCGAGAAGGAATACCGGCGGCTGATCGGGCTCATCGGGAACCTAGTCTGATCTGGAGATCAACGCATTCGATACGGGACCACCGGCGGCATTACCCTGCGGCAGACCGGGCAGGCCACCGTGGATATGTTGACCCTGGTCCCACAGTTCGGGCATATCCGGCTGTTACGGGCGGCGCATACTGGGCATCCGAAGCTGTCGGGAGGCAGACGAGAGCCGCAATGGATACAGAAGATCGGCCTCTCCCTCGCCGGAGGCGACTGGGCGGCAGGCGGCTGTGGCGTGACCGGCTGTTCGACCGGAGGGGCCTGAGGTGGCTGATACGGTGGAGGGACCATTCTAGGCGTATCGGGTTCCGGCCTTTGAACCGGCCCGGGCGGCGTATCCTTCGGTGGAGCGGACGGTGCTCGGGCCTTCATCATGGCCTTGACCTGTTCCATCTCCTTTCCGTTCTCGTGAACATCGCCCGCGACGGTTCGGATAAGGTCCTGGATCTCCCTGATGCGCTGCGCGTCCCGCACCCGATCGATCCGCTTTCCCCCGAGCATGATGACCTCTCGTTCGACAGGACCAAGGTCCTTTCCCGAGTGTAATGCTCATGGGCATAAATCAAACATGCCTTGCGGAGAATCCATTTTCATTGTCTCCCATTGAAAATATATTTAACCACACTAACTGCTCACTCCCATCATGCCTGTCGCAATCTTTGGGGATAGGTCCTGCGGGAAGACCATCTTCCTTAGCCTTCTGTACGAATCCCAGGTCCGCTACACCAATTCCGAGGAGAACGTCGGTCCCGGGGAGTTCCGGTTCACCACCGATCCCTCGTTCACCAGCATATTCGGCAATCACCGCACCAACCTGACCAAGGGGCAATGGGCGGACGCTACGCTGAAAGGCAACATGGCCAAGTACAAGTTCAAGTACGGCTACCGGAGGATGATCTCCATGGGCAAGGAGGCCTCCTCCCGCTTCGACATCATGGACTTCACTGTCTATGATATCGCCGGTGAGGATCTGGACATCCTGCGCTCCCTGGAGCAGTATCGTGAATCCATTTCCACCGGGACGTACAAGGGGGAGTTCGACTTCTCCGCTTTGAGCACATCATTCCAGGAGCTGCTGAAGTGCAACGTGCTGGTCTTCCTGATCGACCTCAGCAAGATCAATGCCGAAGCGCGTTCGGAACGCTTCATCGAGATGCGCAACTACGACGTCTTCATGGCCACTCTGATCTCCGCCGTCTCCAAGTACAAATCGCAAGTATACGCCAAGGACGAGGAGAAGGCCAAGATCTATCCGGTGTTCGTCCTGACCAAGTTCGACCTCCTGGACAAGGAGATAATAAAGATGAACAACTGGCCGGAGTCCTTCGAGGGATTGAACGCGGAGAAGCGCGGACTGCGTGGGGTGTTCAAGGACAAGGAGTTCACCAAAGAGGATTACGCGAGAACCATCCTCCTGAAGTATTACAAGGACACCATGGCCCTGTCCAAGGGTGCCGCCATCGCCAACGTCTCCTTCGACAAGTCCGCTTACTTCTTCTCTGAAATTCGTACGGAGCAGAACGAGGACGGGGAGATCATCCCCAGGCTGGTATCGGTCAAGGGAAGCCATGAGCTCGACTATTCCTACGGAGAGTACCGGGCCTTCATCGAACGGTTCCGCGAGATCGCGCGGAAGATGCCGGACGAGGTGAAGGAGGAACAGGAGTTCAGGGGCGTCAAGGGATGAGGGTAACCCAGGCGGAGCATTTCATCTACGGACCGGTGCCGAAGAAGGGTTACGCGAAGCGTGCCAGATCACCGAACATCAGCCCTGACGAGTACGAACGCTTCCTCGGTTACTACATTCCGATAGACCCTGCCTACGTCAACGCCGAGGACATGTTCCGCTCGGAAGCGAGGCTGATAGCTTCCGCGCAGCGCTCGGAGGGCGTTTACTTCTCCAAGATATTCCGGAGGAGCAAGCTGGACGAGAAAGGTCGCAGCGGAATACTCACGCACACCGTGCTCGTACCAAGGACCGCCTTGGAGCAAGGTCTCTCCTACGACGACGTGGAGAAGGCGGTGAACAGGCACGAGGAGCGCTTCGGCATCCCCATGGGGGAAATGGCTCCCTTGGACATCGAGTGGGAGCCGGTGCCGTTCGAGAAGGAGATCGATGGTCTGAAGCACCTGATCTCCAAGGCCACCATGAACCGCCTGGTCGACGGTTTCACCAAGGACCCCAAGATCAAGTTCGTGGTGACCTGTCGGGGCACGGAGCAGCGCGATCGGATACGCCTGGGCTACATGCTCTCCAAGTTCCTGGACATCAACCTTGGACTGGTGCCGATATCCTTCCTCAGCGAGCCCCCGCTCAACCTGCACGATTCGCAGTGCAACCTGGTGCTTACGAAGTTGCCTTTGACCGTACCACAGAAGGGCTGGAGGGCGGTAAGTTCGTTAGTGGACGCCTCGAGCGGCACGGACGTCAGTAGCTCGCAGAAGGCCAAGGAAATGATCGACCGGATGTACTCAGCCTGAGACGATACGGAAGGAGGACGCCACGGCCTTCCCTCTCTCATCCTTTCTGACGGTCCTCTCGATCTTCAAGGTGAACGGCGAGCCGTCCATCTCGCCCTCCACGGTCCAGGCCTTCCTGGAACGTTCCTCCCTCCGGACCTCTCCGGAGGCGATCTGCATGGCGCCAATGAGATTCTCGATGTTCGAGGAGCCCACGCTCCCGTCCATCTCCAATTCCACGGAACGGTCCTTGGAGGAGCCGATCTGCCAAAGCAGCTTCGCGCATCGTTTGGTATAATCCTCGCCGGTGAACCCGGCCTCCGAGAACCAGGATGCCCAATCAACTCCGGGATCGTAGCGCATGGCCAGCAGCGCACGGAAGAGATTGGCGTACCCGTCCGCCTTTACGTAATTGGGGTCCTTGGCCGCCAGGCCGGAAAGGTCGAGCGGGCTCCGGTTCTTGGCAAAGACCGTGACGCATTGCGACCACTGGTCCACCGTTCCGGAGGCGGTCAGTTCCAGCGGGTCGAAGGACGAGGGCGCTTTAACTATGGACTTGGGCATCTCGGCTCGAACGTACTGCACCTCCGTGGGCGTCCTGGCATCCACGTACTGCACCACCTGGGCGGGGGCGTTCACCCGTAGCGAAAAACCTTTCTGGATGCGCATTCTCCTCGAATCGTTGCACACGTCCACTTGAACTTCGACCACGATGTCCCCTTCGACCTTGGGAATGACATTGATCTGGCACTTGTGGTCCTCGTCCTTCTTCATCACGCCCTTGTAGAAGTCCAGGACGTGGACGGCGGCCTGGGGCGAGCTTCCCTTGATCGAGTCGAGCTTGATCGGGAAGGCGCTGTGGTTGTGGATGAGCACGGACAAGGTGGTCCCCTTTCCCAGATGCACCTCAGGGTTCACCACCTCCAGGAGCAGCCCTATCTCGATGTTCTCCGCCACGTCCATGTCCACCAGCTGTTCCAGCTGTCGCAGGACGTCCGCGCACTGCTCGAACTCCCCCTCCCTCAGCAGCTGGTAAAGCTGCTTTTCCAGATGCTTCTCCTCCGAGCCGAAGTGGTAGGGGTCCATCTTGGCCCATTTCGCGGTGAACGTGTTATAGCGCTTGGCGATCTCGCTCTCCTCCTCGAAGGATCTCCGAGCTTTACGCATGGTGCGGAGCGCCCAGGGGACGTTGGTATCCATCTGCTCGGCCGCCTCCAGCATGAGCACCCTTCCGTGCCGGTAGTCGCCGGGCACGGTGCTCTTGATCTTGAGGACCTTGGCGATCTCCTCGAGCATCTCGTCCAACGGGTCGTCCTTGTCGAACATCGGAACCCTCCGGTCCTCGCCTACCAACGAAAGGAAGGACCGAGATGTCCAGTTCCATGGGTGCTGGAATAAAAAAACCCTTTGGTGCCTGATGCTAGGCGGTGCACGTCGCAGAGAATGCTGATGAAAGCATGATCGATGAAAAAGAACTAGAGAAAGTAAGGGATTATCGGGGCTCACGCCCCTAAGAAGTTAGAAGCTAACCTGTTCAGAACCGGTCCTTGGGCTTGTGCTTCTGGAAGCAGTCCCTGCAATAGACAGGCCTGCCCTCGGTGGGTTTAAAGGGAACCTGGGTCTTTGCGCCGCAGTCGGAGCAAACAACGTCGTGCATTTCGCGGGGTCCATCGTTCCTGGGGCGGTTGTAGCCGCCGGAATTTCCTCTGTTTCCGTACATTACTAAACTACCTACTGTTGTTATATCTCGCGTCCTTTCGGTCGCGGGATGAACGTGCCATAATTCCTCTGCTATTTAATGGGATGCATAGTAACGATTTTTAATCATGTGATTATTATACATCATTTTTCTATTCATCCAGTCTTTTTATTATTCTTTTTAATGCTCAACGTTCAGTGGGCCGATCTGCCAGGATCCTCTCTCTTCCCTCGGTATCCGCCGCGATCATCGCCTCGAGCACCTTCTCCGGGGTGATCTCCCCTTCCTCGTGATATATCGGCTGTCCTTCGGCGCAAGCCCTTTCCGCCGCGATCATGAGCCTCTCCGGACCTGCATCCTTCAGGCCAATATCGGCCAGTGTGGTCGGAAGGCCCACATCACGGCAGAATCCGTAGACGGTATCGATCTCCTGGTTCGATGAGTTCGTTAGCAAAAGGCCAGCAAGCACGCCGAAGGCGACCTTTTCGCCATGATAGTAGGAATGGGTCTCCTCCAACGCCGTGAGGCCGTTATGGATGGAATGGGCGGAGGCCAGTCCGGCGCTCTCGAACCCCAGTCCACTGAGGAGTATGTTCGCCTCGACGACCCGTTCCAGGGCCGGCGTGACGATGTGGTCCGCGCAGTCCTTTTTCGCCTGGAGGCCGTCGGCCAAGAGCACCTCATAGCAAAGTCTGGCGATGCGCAGTCCCGCCATCGTGCTGGTCCCACCGCATTCGTTCTGGGATCCGGTCCGCTCGCAGGAACGGGCCTCGAACCAGGTGGAGAGGGCGTCACCCATTCCCGCCACCAGGAAGCGCACCGGCGCTTTGGCGATGATCGAGGTATCCACGAGCACGGCCGTGGGATTGGTCCTTTGGTAGAGGACCGAAGAGAACATTCCCTCCTTGGTGTAAAGGACCGCGCACCCGCTGGTCGGCGCGTCGGTGGATGCTATGGTCGGAACGATGATGACCGGGATGTTCGCCCGGTCCGCGGCTATCTTCGCCGTGTCGATGGTCTTTCCCCCGCCCATTCCCACCAGCACATCCACACGTCTTTCTCGGATGACATCGGAGATCCTGGTCAGCTCCTCCTCGCAGCATTCTCCCCCGAACGGCTCGACAAGGATACCCCGTTCCGCCGGAACGAGTCCGGACGAAGGGAGCACGTTCTTGATGACCGAGTTCGAGGCCAGGACCATTCCCCGCTTCCCTAAGATCTTCAGCATCGCAGGCAGTTCGCCTAACGCCCCCTCGCCTTGCACGTATCTACCGGGAAAGACCGCCTTTTTGAACATACGAGCAGCAAAATGAACCTCGAACTAGATAATCGTCAGGTAATGCCGGTCGGAATCGAAGGGCCTCTTCACCAAAGAAAAATGCATTGCCTGCCTGTCCAGTACGCACGTTTAAATATCTGAATCACAACCACCTCTTGAAATCAAATTCGTCTGTCATCGTTACAGCTCGTTTTTATTTTCATCCAAGAGTGAATATCGTGACCAAATTCGTAGACTTACAGATCTCCAAGGAGATCATCCAAGCGATGCAGGACATGGGATGGGACGAGCCCACCCCGGTCCAGGTGGAGGCCATCCCCGTCGGCCTGAAGGGCGGGGACATGTACGCCCAAGCTCAAACGGGCACCGGCAAGACCGGGGCCTACGGCTCGATCATGCTGATGCAGATCAAGCCGAGGATGCCGACCCCGTCGGCGTTGGTGCTGGTGCCGACGAGAGAACTTGCTAATCAGGTGGCCGAGGAACTCACCAAGCTCGCCAAGTTCACCGGGCACGACTGCCTGCCGATATATGGCGGCGTAGGTATCGAGCCGCAGATCGCCAAGCTGAAGCGCGGTATCGACATCGCCATCGTGACCCCGGGCAGAGCGAAGGACCTGATCAACCGCAACGCCCTGGACCTGTCGTACGTTTCAGTGGTGGTCCTGGACGAGGCGGATCGCATGCTGGACATGGGATTCATCCGCGATCTGAACTTCATTCTGTCCAAGGTCCCCAAGAAGAGGCAGACGCTGTTGTTCTCCGCGACGATGTCTTCCGAGATAAGGGAAATGGCCATGAAGCAGATGGTCAACCCCAGGGAGGTGCTGGTCTCCAAGGACGAGCCGGTGCTCGATCTGACCAAGCAATACTACATGGTGGTGGAGAAGGAGGACAAGCGCGATGCGCTGTACACCATCCTGGACATGTATGAACCTAAGGCCATCGTCTTCTGCCACACCAAGCACAAGGCGGACCAGGTGGCAAAGAAGCTGCAGAGGCACAACTATCTAGCAGGGGCCATCCACGGCGACGTGGCGCAGAACAAGCGCGAGAAGGTGCTGAAGGGCTTCAAGGACGGCTCCCTGCGCGTTCTGGTGGCCACGGACGTGGCCGCCCGCGGCCTGGACATCGATTCCGTTGATTACGTGATAAACTTCGATGCCCCTTCAGACCCGGACACCTACGTGCACAGGATCGGCAGGACCGGAAGAGCTGGCAAGGAAGGAGTGGCGGTATCCTTCTTCCTTCCGGAGGAGCGCCGTGAGGTACGTGACCTGGAACGGCGAACCGGGAAGACCATCGAGAGGTTGGACATCGAGGTCGTGCACAAGGAAGAGCCGGAGGTCAAGAAGCTGGACGAGGTCAGGATGGCCATCCAGGCCTCGGTCGACCAACCCTACGCTGCGAAGCGCAGCCGTTCGCACGGGAACGTCGCTTCCATCGAGATCAACCTGGGCAACGCGGACAAGATCGGCAAGGGCGAGATCGTGAAACTGGTCAAGGCCGACACCGGGCTCGCTTCCAGGGACATCGGGAAGATAACCATGGGAGACCGTTACACCTACGTCGAGGTGTTCAAGAAGGACGCCGAGAAGGTCATCATGGGCCTATGCCATCAGTTCTATGGCGACAAGGCCGTGAAGGCTAGGATGGTCTAGGCCGTCCGACCCCCATTTTTCATTTTTAGTTTACTGATGGGTGAGGACCCCCTCACCATCAATTTATTCTTGGACCATGGTACATCCTTCACTGATATGTCCGAGCTCAAGACCGTGGATCATGTGGATATCGAGCGGTACATGGGAACCTGGTATGAGATAGCCAAGTTCCCGCAACGTTTCGAGGATGGGCTGGTCGGGATCACCGCCACCTATTCGTTGCTTCCCAACGGGAAGGTCAGGGTTTTGAACAGCGGATATGTGGGAGACTTCAATGGCAAGTTGAAGACGGCCAAGGGGAAAGCTTGGGTGGTGGATAAGAAGACCAACGCCAAGCTCAAGGTCAACTTCTTCTGGCCGTTCGCTGGGGATTACTGGGTAATCGAGATCGGGAAGGATTACGAGTACGCGGTAATCGGCGAGAACTCTCGTCGATATCTTTGGATACTTTCGAGGACACCCCAGATGGGTGAACAAGTTTACGAGGGGATCGTGGAACGATTGAAACATGAAGAATTTGATATAACCAAAATCGAGTTAAACCCGCAACTGGACAGGTCAATAATTTAGGTTATCCTTAACAAAGTCGGTTCTCTTTGGGGACATTTGTCACAACCAATTCCCCGACTTCTCCCCTTCTACCACCATCACAATTAATTGCCCTTTTTGCTGTTATAGTTGAAATTGTGAATCCTTCAAGCTGTTCATACAATTCAACAACTTCGGGGGCGTTTGAGTTGCTTAAAACAACAAAGACCCCCTTGTCATTTAATTCAATCATGGCATCTTTTAAACGTTCTTGGTTCGAGAAATCAAAAGCTTCCTTAGAATATGAAGTGAAAGAAGCTGTTAGACTAACTGGTTGATATGGGGGATCAAAATAGACTAAATCGCCTGATTTTGCCGATTCACAAACATATGAGAAATCCTCATTGTGGATGTCCAAATTTTTTAAAATTTCATGGGCTTTTAAAATGCTATTTTCTTGCACAAAATCAACCGACTTATAGCGACCGAATGGAACGTTGAAGCCTCCTTTCGAGTTCTCTCGGTAAAGGCCGTTAAAACAACTGCGATTCAAGTAGATCAGTAGGCTTGCTTCTTCTATCGGATCCAGGTATTTTCCTTCGATCGGAGCATTAAATCTATTTCTTGCATTGTAATAATATTCTTTTTCATATCGATGGCTTCGATTGCATATGAGAAGATCTTCTGGACGAGTTTTAACGACTCGGTACAAATTTACAAGACGACGATTGATGTCATTTATGGAGCCTGATTTTGGTTCAATTCGAAACGTTACCGCTCCTGCTCCGAACATCGGCTCATGAAATCTTCTTGACGGGTAATCTTTAGGAAAGTGGTCCAGTATCTCCTGAATGATTTGTCTCTTTCCACCCGCCCATTTGAGGATTGGATTCGCCATCGCCACTCCAACAAATAGGTGATTTAAGTATCTTCATAATAGACGAGTGAAAAGTGGCGTACTATCTTCCCACTAGAAATTCAATTGAACTATTTTTATAATTTCGGACATCGCGTTTAATGGGTTTTTTAAATATATACAAATGTTCATGCATAGTAAGTAAGAAATTCGAACCCGAATACTTGCCTAAATTCCGATCGCTTTCACAGTTCCATTCCTTTTTAATGACGTCTTCCTTTAAAATGAAACCTTCCTGAAGGAAATCAAACATAATTCGATTGGCAATTGGAACGTAATGGCTCTTATTGTGAGTATCTCCGATTAAAATCGCACAATAACCATTTGGTTTCAACACACGGAAGAACTCCTTAATTGCTTTGTTAAATTCCTTGAAGAATAGATCGTAATCATTGATTTGAGATAGATCTCCATCTACAGAGGGGGCGTATTTGATTATGTTCACGTACGGAGGATGTGTAGCGATTAAATCAATCGAATCGTCAGATACCAAATTTAAATTTCTGACATCCCCGACGAAGGTTCTATGTTTAGATTCAGGCAAATCGATAATTGCATTGTCTGGCAAATTTAATCTGTCTCTTGTTATGTTAATCGCTCCATGGTTGATATCAACAGATATCGAATTTCTACCAGTGAGAAGGCACTCCACCGGTGTAGTTCCTCCACCAACCATGGGATCTAAAACAATATCGCCTTGTTTAGAATAGAGTTCAATAACATTTCTGACAACACGTGGCGACCAATTACCACGGTACTGTGGTGTATGGGATGCCCAATCACCGCGATCCTTGAAACTCCAAACCGTGGTTTTTTCAATAGAAAAATCCGAGGGCTGAGTCTTGAAATCAGAGTTCTTCTTAAAGACCTTCCAAGGCTTGATAATTTTATTTTCGATAAGCACGTCAGCAGATTGCGATTCAAACACCTCTATCATAGAGGGGTAAACAATTTTTCGACCCAAATGAAGAAAAAGGCCACAAGTAGACTTATAACCGAAATTCGGAAGTTTTAGAATACTATAAAAATCAGCATATCGCAGATCCCGAATTGAATTATATCCAGCATCAATGAGGGACTTTTCTTTTGTAGGTCCTATTCCGGCAATATTAAATCTGCGCTTACTTTTCTTTTCGACCAATATAGTGATAATGATCGATCAGACATAAAATACTATGAAGCCGATCAATGCACATGAATAAGGATCGCGACTTCAATGCATGGTTTTCAAATTTTAAAGAATGCATTGTTGACCACTCTTACTACGTAGATTTTAAAAAGGTAATATCCAACACCGACTCCATAAAAGTCGAATTGAACATTTTAAATTCTCTAATAGGTTCAAAAAATATCGAAGCCGACTTTATCAAATTGGTGGGCAAGTATCCGGAAATAATTAATTGCGTCCCTATATTAATAGCAGTCAGATCGAATGAGGTATGTGTGGACAATGGTGATGGTCAAATATCAATTAACTTCAATAAACAAAATTTCCCACTCAGTTATTATGTAGAATTTATGAATAAAATTGGTTTATTCGACATGATTTCAAATCATATCGTCAATAATCTTGTTGATTATGTTATGGGGGTCGAGACTGGTTTGGATTCCAATGCGAGAAAAAATCGTGGTGGGAAGGCAATGGAAAATTTGGTCGAATCATATATAAAAAAAACTGGGTGCGCATATGAAAAACAAATGAGCATTGACAATATCCGAGATAGGTGGGGTATTGATCTCTCCAGCGTATTAACTGAGAAAAAGGCTGTTAAGCGATTCGACTTCATTATTGAATCGAAAGGAAATATTTATGGAATCGAAGTCAATTTTTATTCAAAAGGAGGATCAAAATTAAATGAAACAGCAAGAAGCTACAAAATGATAGCTGAGGAATCAAAAAATGTTGATAGATTCACATTCGTTTGGATAACAGATGGAATTGGTTGGAAGTCAGCTAAGAACAATTTACTAGAGACTTACAATTCTATGAAACACATATATTCAATTAATGATTTGGAGAATAATATATTATTAAATATTTTATAAATATACATTCTATGTGATTATTCATTTTCCATTCTATTAAGTTTGGTCTCTAATCCATTACACCAAAATGAAAAAGATTCACCATTTGACAATACTGAGCTATATCCGATAGGGTCTAACAATTTGTGATGAATTGGGTAGCCCTGCGTGATCCAGCCCTTATTCGGAATATTCTTTAAGGGCATGTTTAAAACAATGACATCAAGTAATTGAACAAGCGTATCAGTTTCAAACAAATATAATAAATCATTATTTAAAAAAAAATATGCAAAATATTTACATCCTTCTGATTTTGCTCGCCACGGACCACCAATCATCTGTCTATCTTTATCACTGTATTTTTCCATAAATAAATTAGGTGTCAACTTTTTTGAAACTGAAAATATTGGTGAAAATGAATAAGTATCTGTTTTTAATTCAACCAGATCTCCAGTCGATAATATTTTTAAGTCAGGGTTTTTTCCTTCTTGAAGTTGGAGTTCTTTGGGAAATCTTAGCACCATCAATTGTTGCCCATCGTCACCTATTTTATATTGAATCTTAAAATCAAATACTTTATCCAATATTTGTTCTGAATCCTTATTCATAATCTCATTACCACAATATTAAAGACAATATATAAATTAGAAACATCTTGATCATTTATCCCATTTCTTCTGAGGACTCCTTAATCCATAATCTACTTACTAATCCATTGAAAATATGTGATATCCAAATGGTAAAAAATCTTTTAGAATGTAATTTTATATTATAATTAATTATTAAATCTCCGAGGTCCTATCAAACCGCAATTGTACAAAGGCAGGATTACTTCGTTAGAGACGATACCCTTTAAAAAACATAATTAATTATTGAGGATAACAAAAAGAGTGCGGGCGCCGGGATTTGAACCCGAGTTATGAGCTTGGCAAGCTCAAGTGATAACCAGCTACACTACACCCGCATTGCGCTTTTTCGGGAATGCACTGATTGCATTTAAAGGTTATCGATGTCCAGCAAGCAGATCACCGGTCCGGAGATCCCTTCTAGACCTCGATGACCAGCAGCAGGTCCCCGACCTGCATGGTCTCCACGGCCTTGCCTTGATACTGCAGCTCGCAGACGATCTCCACCAGGTCGCTGGTTATTCGCACCGTCCGACCGTCGTTCATCAGCAGGTCGATGCCGTCCTTCTGGAGCATCAGCAGGGCCTGTTCAGGGTCCATGGTGGCCAGCTGCCCGACGATCTCCTTGGCGTGGTTCTTGAACAGCGGACCTAGCTTGGCGTGCACCGGCTTGATCACCGCCGGGTGGCTGTCCAGATGGGCCTCCTCCAGCAGTTCTAGCACCGTAGCTCTCACCGTCTGGGCGATGTCGTCCTCGTATCCCTTCAGCAGGTGAGAGTCCTTGCCCACGATCTCTATCCTGGCCAGTTCCTTGTTCAACGGGTACTTCTTCTCCGCCTTCCAGGTGCGTATGGACGCTATGATCTCCTTGGTCAGGTCGCCCTTGCGCTCAGCATCCTCATCGACGCGCTCCGGCTCCGGCCACTTGCTGACGTGGATGGACCTCGCCCCATCCATCTTGGCAAAGGCCTGGTAGGCGTCCTCCGTCACGTGAGGCAGCATGGGGGCCATCATCTTCAGGATGCCCAGGTACACCGTGTACAACGTGTACCGCACCGACCTATCGTTGGCCCGGGTGCGGTGCTTTATCATCTCCACATAATGGTCGGCGAACTCCTTCCAGGCGAAGTTCTCCACTTCCCTCATCGCCTTGTCGAAGTTGTAAGAGTCCATATGCTCGGTGACCGTCTGGAGGACCTTCGTGTACCGGGACATGATCCAGCGGTCAATCGGTTTGAGCTGGACCTTCTCCGGCTTCTCCGTGACGGTCATCTCTATGAGCTTACCAAGATTCCAGATCTTGGTGCACAGCTTTTTCCCGTGGACCACGTCGCGTTCGCGGAAAGCATGGTCCTCACCCAGCGAGCAGGTGCAGGCGTAATAGCGCAGCGCGTCCGCGCCGTATGACTCCAGCAACGGCATTGGATCGATGACGTTTCCCAGGGACGTATGCATCGGCGTCCCGTCCGGGGCCATGATGAACCCGTGGATCATGATGTGGTCCCAGGGCTTCTGTCCGGTGAGCAGGTGCTCGCGTAAAATGGTGTAGAACGCCCACGTCCGGATGATATCGTGCGATTGCGGCCTAAGGGACATCGGATACAGCCGCTTGAACTTCTCCTCGTCCCGCTGCCAGAAGGTGTTGTATAGCGGCGATACAGAGGAATCCATCCAGGTGTCGAAGACGTCCGGGCATCCCACCAGCTCCCCGTCGCATTTCGGGCACCTCTCCACGTATGGTCTCGTTATCGTCGGATCGATGTAGCAGTCCTTCTCTTTCGCCGGGAGCACGTAACCGCAGCTCTGGCACTCCCACACCGGTATCGGGGTGGCGAAGTAGCGTTGACGCGATACGACCCAGTCCCACTGCAGGGAGTTCACCCAGTCCTGTAAACGCACTTTCATGAACTCCGGGAACCACTCGATCTCGTCCGCTTTGGCCAGAACTTCCTTCTTGAAGTCCATTATGCGGATGAACCACTGCTTGACCTGCAGGAACTCGATCGGGGTATGACATCTCCAACAGATGGACCGGTTCTGCTGCTGGTCCTCCTGCTTGATGATGGTCCCCTGCGCCAGCAGGTCCTCGATTATCTTCGCCCGAGCGTCCTTGACCGGCATTCCCTCGTATGGGCCGGCCAACGCGGTCATCCGGCCTTCCTCGTCCAATCCCTTCTCCAGGGGCAGCTTGTACTTCATGACCCACTCGAGATCGGTCTTGTCGCCGATGGTGCAGATCATGACGATGCCGGAGCCGAACGCAGGATCGACCTTCTCGTCCGCGATGACCTTGACCTTCTTTCCGAATACAGGCGTAATTATGTCCTTGCCCACCAGGTCCTTGTACCGCTCATCGTTCGGATGGACCGCGATGGTCTGGCAGGTGCAAATCAGCTCCGGGCGGGTGGTGGCGATAACGATGTGCCCGGTCCCGTCGGCCAAGAAGAACTTGACGTAATTGAGCTTGGTGACGTTCTGGTCATATTCCACTTCAGCGTCCGCAAGCGCGGTGATGCAGCGGGGGCACCAGTTGACCGGGTACTCGCCCTTGTACGCCAGACCCTTCTCCAGCATCTTCAGGAAGGAGATCTGTGTAATTCTGCGGTAATAAGGCGCATCGGTCTGATAGTACACCGAGGGGTCCATGCTCTCCCCCAGTATCTCGAACTGCTGCGTCATTGACTCGATGAACGAGTTGGCGTACTCCTCGCACAGCTTGATGTATTCCTGCCTGGGCACGGAGTACTTGTTGATGCCGTACTTCTTTTCCACCCGAACTTCGACCGGAGTGCCGTTGACGTCGAAGCACAGCGGGAACATCACGTTGTAGCCGCGCTGCCTGTGATACCGCGCCGCAAAATCGATCAGCGAATAACCGGTGGCGTGCCCCAGGTGAAGCGATCCGGAGGCGTACCTCGGAGGGTTGTCAACGGAATAGACCGGCGCGTCGGACACCTGATCGAACTTGTAGAGCTCCCAGTCCTTCCACTGCTTCTGCCACTTCCTTTCGGTCTGTATAGCCTCGTATTGCGCCATGGACTGGAAAGGGAATGGGAAGAGGTTTAAAAAAGGTTGCTGAGCGCCTCAGACCTTTTTATGCAGGTTCTTCTTCATCCGCACGTCCAGGTTGTGCTCCTTCTTCTCGGTGACGATGCGGTCCAAGTTATCCATCAGCTCCACGGTCGCCTGGCCCAGGGACCAGTCCACCGCCTTCGACATGAAGTGCGAGTTCTCGGTCGTTAATCGGCCGATCAACGAGTACTTGGCGGTGTTCCCGGTGTTGTTGTACTTGCTCACGTGGATGGTGAACAGCAGCGGCCGGGTGAACTTGGCTATCTTAGCAAGTCCCGACTGGATCTCCTTCTCCATGGTGTCCAGGGAGAAGCGGTCCTCCTCCTCCAATCCGGAGATCTGGGTGTAGACCATGTCCCGGTTTCGAACGGAGGCCACCAGCTCCAGTATGTCGTACTTGGTGACGATGCCCACCATGCGTTCCCCGGAAACCACCGGGATGGTGGAGATGTTCTTGTCGACCATGGTGTTGATGGCCTTGGTCAGAGCGTCATCGGCCGTGAGGGTTATGGGCGAGTCGTGCATTAACGAACGAACTTCCAGCTCCACCGGGTTGTTGTTCCCGGCCATGTCCTTGCGGCCCTGGTTGGGCGTTCCCGGCCCGGACCAGGAGTACTGCACCAGGTCCTTGATGCCAATGATACCAACGAGCCGATCGTAATCGTCAACGACCGGCACGGTGCGCACCTCCAGGTCGCGCATCAGGCCCATGGCGTTCTTGATCAGGTCCTTCTCGTGCACGGAACGCGCGCTGTCGCTCATGACGTCCGATACCTTGAGCGACTTGATCTCCTTCAGCTTGGGAAGGACGGAAATGACGTTGGCTCGGGTGATGATCCCCTGGATGGTCTTTCCCTTGGTCACCGGCAGGTGCCGGTATCCCGAGGAAAGGAAGTGCTCCGCGACCTCGGTCAGCGGGGTCTCCAGGGATATCTCGGGGGTGCTCTCGACCATGGTCTTGGCCTTCGTCCCAATGACCAGGTTCTTCTTTCGAATGACCGTCCCGTAGCTGATAACCCCAAGCAGCTTCTTGCCGTCGACCACCGGTATCTCGTGCAGGTCGGACGATTTCATCTTGGCCACAACATCGGAGAGGGCGGTCTCCGGGTCTACGGTCTCGAACTTCTTCCTCATCAGGTCGCCGACCTTGTTGGCGTCGATCAGGGACCTGAGCAGTTCCCTCTTTTTCAATCCCTCGATGCTTTCTCCTACCATTTTGGCTCACCTTCCTCGTCCTAAAGGGTTTGTTTCAGCATGAAAGCTTGCGTTTGAGCTGTTCCTTGATCCAGGGCACCACGTCATCAGCGGACATCCTGAGCTGCTCGGAGGTGTCCCGGTCCCGTATCGTCACGTCCCCCTTCTCCAGGGTGTCGTAATCGATGGTGACGCACCACGGCGTCCCGGCCTCGTCCATTCTGGCGTAGCGTCTTCCGATGGAACCGGAATCGTCATAGTAGGTGGCCACGCCCTCCTCGCGGAGAGCCTTGTCCAGGGCTTGCGCCACCACCTCCATCCCGTCCTTGGCCATCAGCGGGAACACGCCGACCTTGATGGGCGCCACGACCGGCTTCAGCCGCAGGGTGATGTAGCCATCCTCCTTTTCCGAATAGGCGTGCTCCAGGCAGCTGTAGAGAATGCGGTCCAGGCCGTGCGACGGCTCGATGACGTGCGGTATTACGCGAACGCCGTTCACCTTCTCCTTGACCCGGACGACCTCGTAATAGGTGGTATCCAGGTCCACCGGCTGGCCGTCAACGGTGACCGTCACCAGTCCATCGTGGACTGCAGAGGCGTCCATCGCCTCCAGCTGCTTCTTGATCTCCCCGGCCGCACCTTTGAACCTCGGACCGAGAGCGCCGAACTTGGGTTTGACGGCGTCGCGTTCCACGTCCCTCGGCTCGTCGAAGCGCTTGAAGGCGGTCAGGTCCGCCTTGGAGTACTTCATGTGCTGAGAGAGGTCCCAGCAGCCCCGGTCGGCGATACCGACTATCTCGGTCCAACCGAAGCTGATCAGGGTCTCCGCGTCCCAGCAATCCGCGGCGTAATGCGCCATCTCGGTCTTGAGGTGCTGGCGGAAGCGTAGCTTGGCCGGGTCTATTCCCGCGGAGGTCAGGAAATCGTAGGTTACCCAGATGAAGTAACCGAGCGTCTGGTTCCCGATGGTCCCGTTCTCCACGGCCTCCCCGATGGTCATCTCCACTTCCTTCTCGTCCGAATTCGGGACCAGCTTGACGACCTTGTCCTTGACGTCCTGGTAGCGAGGCCACGATTTGTCGTCGGGGTCGACGAACAGCTCGGCCTCCATCATGTTGAACTCCCTAAGTCGGATAACGCCCTGCCTCGGGGATATCTCGTTGCGGAAGCCCCGGCCGACCTGAATGCAGCCGAAGGGCAGCTTCTCGCGGCAGTGCCGGTAGAGGTTCATGTAATTGACGAATATGGACTGGGCGGTCTCCGGGCGCAAGTAGCCGGTGCGGCCGTTGCCCGGGCCGATCTTGGTCTTGAACATTAGATTAAATTCTTCAACGTCAGCGAAATCCCCGCCGCACGGGCATTTGACGTTGTTATCGCGGAGCACCTTCTGCAGCTGCTCGATGGACAGGGAATCAGGGTTAGGGTGCAGCCCCTTCGCCAAATGGTCCGCCCGGTACGACTCGCCGCACTGCTTGCAGGTGACGGAAAGATCGGCGAAATTGTCCACGTGCCCGGACGCCTTGAATATCGCCTCCGGTCCCACGTTGTCGCCGTCGATCTCCACGAAACCCTCCTGCAGCGCGTATATCCGGCGCCACAGGTCGGCGATGTTGGCCTTCAGTGCCGTGCCTAACGGACCATAATCGTATAGCCCGGCGATCCCGCCGTATATCTCGTACGCGGGGTAGATGAACCCGCGTCTCTTGCATAGGGAGAGCATCTCCCCGGAGCTGACCTCCTTCATTCTTGTCTACTCCTTTATGAGCACGGAAATGATGTCGTGATCGTATATCATCGCCAACAGCCGGTCCTTATTGTCCCGGACCGGCAGCTGGCCGAAGTCGTTCTTGCGCATGATGCGCGCCGCTTCCGAGATCGCCGTCTTCTTGAAGACGGTGGTCGGATCGCGAACCATGATGTCCTTGATCGGAAGCCCCGGAAGCTCGATCTTGGACACCTCGTACCACAGGTTCATGACGTTGCGCAGGCCATCCCAGGACCAGTGGTCCTCGTCCTCGCCGAAGCCCATGGCGGTGGCGGCGTCCGCTCCGTCGACATAGCTCTTGTTGAAGATGTCGCGGTCGGTGATGATGCCGGTCAACCGTCCATGCTCGTCCAGGACCGGCAGGGCGGACGATTTGGAAACCTTCAAGGTGACGTTGGCCACGGCCAGCGGGGCCTCCTGGAATATCGGGACGCAGGGTGAACGAATTACTTTCTCCACCGGCAGGTCGATGTTCCTCTTCTCCACTATGCACAATAGGTCGGTCGGCGTGAGAATGCCCACCAGGCGCTTTCCCTCCACCACCGGCAGATGGCGCATGGTGCCCTCGACCAATATCTTGGCCGCTTCCTCCACGGATGCCTTGGGCGAAATGGAAGGGTGCTCCCTCTGCATTATCATCGCCGCCTGCTCCTCCTCCGGGCGGTCGAAGATGTCCTGCCGGGTGATCATTCCCGCCAGCGAGCCGTCGCTGCGGCGCACCACCGGCAGGCCGGTCAGATTGTGCTGCACCATTATCTTGAGCACTTCCTGGCGGGAACCCGGGACCTGGGCAACAATAGGATTGGACGTCATCACGTCCCCGACGGTGGCCATCTAGTTTTCCTCCCCCGGGGACCTAACTACCAGTACGGGGCATTTGGCGAAACGCACCACACGTTCAGCGACGCTGCCCAACAGCAACTTGGAGAATCCCGTTCTTCCGAGGGTGCCCATGACCACCAGGTCGTGATCGGCGGAAAGGTCCACGATCTTGCGGGACGGGGAACCCTCCTCGATGCGGGTGGTGACCTTCACGCCCAGCGCCTCCGCCTCTTTCTTCACGAACTCCATGGCCTCCTCGCCTTCCTTCTCCAGAAGCGTATAGACGCTCACGATGGTGGAGTCCATGGGGAAGTTGATGAAGGAGGTCTGGTCAACCACGTATAGTGCGGTCACCTCGCCACCGGTGGCCTTGGCCATCTCCAATCCTTTTCTCACGGCAGCCTTGGTGTATTCGCTCCCGTCGGTCGGGATCAGTATCTTCTTGAACAGAGCCATCCTATCATCTCCAGCAATTCTTACCTATGCATACCAGCTCAGGCGCGTCAGCCGCGCTGCGCAGCACGAGGTCGGTGATCGGATCGCCGCCCCGCTGCCTGAGCACCATCAGCTCGCAGCGTGCTCCCGGTTCTATACTAAACGGTTCCTGGCGATTTAATAATTTTCTTCCGTTCATGGCCATATCCAGGGCGTCCTTGACCCCGTTCCGGCCCTGCGAGCGCAGCACCCGGGCGGCCGCCTCCATCTCGGCCAGCATGTCTGGGAGGCTGATCATGGCGTTGTCCGTTCCCAAGGCCACGGTGAGGCCGTTCTCCAGCATCCTCGCCAACGGGGGCGTCTTGCCGAAGAACAGGTTGGAACGGGGGCAGGCGACTATCGGTACGCCAGCCTGCGCCACCTTGCGCATATCCTCGTCGGTCGCCTCGGTCATGTGCACTATGTGCGACGGCCTGAGGTCGAGCACCTTGTCGATGTCCTCCCTGACCCTTTCCGAAGCGTGGATGGCGAAGGGCTTGCCCTGATCATGGACTTCCTTGGCGAGCTTCTGCAGCTCCGGGTATTCCCAGTCGGAAATGGACGAGACGGCGATGCCGTCCGCCACCTTGAGCAATCTCCTGGTCCCGGAACGGCAGAACTCCAGCAGCTTGGGCCGGCCCATGATGATCGGCTCGGCGCCCTCCCCGTCCAAACGGCGCAGGTACTCGGAGCCGTCGTAGCCCCCCTCGCGGAAGTCCAGGAAATGCGAGACGCCGCGACGGGCCATGAAGCGCTTCATGCTGAGCATTCCGCGCATCAGGTCCTCCGGGGACGTTTGCTCCAGGACCCGATGCTTCAGCCCCTTGGGCGGGGCGACCAGCTCCTCCAAGGTCATGGTCGGGTCCACAGGCACGATGTAATCGGCGATGTGGGTGTGGCCGTTGACGAAGGTGGGAACGATCAGGCCGCGGGCGTGGGCGCTTCCCTTCTTCCCCCGGCCGATCTCGGCTATCACCCCGTCCTCGATGCCGACATGACCAGGGAAGAAACCGTTCTGGCCAAGCACCAGGCCGGAGAGGTAACGCATGTTCTCTTCATCGTCTTGTCGATATATCAACCGCTTGGTGGTAAAGACCAAATTGTTGTTTGGCGTTGAGCGAGAGGAAGTGCGATAGTGAACGACCTACTGGCACTGGCGTTGCTGATGTTCCTGGCGGTCAGCGCCCAGCTCATCGCCTCCCGTTTCGGGCTGTCGGCGGCGATATTCGAGATACTGCTGGGGCTGGCGGTCGGTCAGGCGCTCGGCCTCCGTTCCTCGGAGATCGAGTGGTTCTCCTTCCTGGCGGTGCTCGGCGGTATAGGCCTGACCTTCCTGGCGGGAACGGAAATGGAGGCGGGGCGGGTGCGCAGGCAATGGAGGAGCAGCCTCCCTCTGGCCCTGGCCTCTTTCCTCTCCATATTCATCACCTTGCCGCTGGGGTTGCATTACCTGGCCGGATGGTCCTGGGACCCCGCGCTCCTGGCGGGGATCGCCCTATCGGAAACGTCAGTGGCCATCGTGTACGTGGTGCTCGTGGAGGGCGGACGAGCGAGAACGGAAGTCGGCTCGGTGATATTGGCGGCCTGCTTCCTTACCAACCTCATAGCATCCATCGCGCTAGCGTTCCTGTTCGCTCCCCCGGGCATCGAGGTCGTCGTTCTCATCGTGGCGGCTCTGCTGATCGTGCCCCTGGCCTTCCGGTGCTCGGGAAGGGTCCTGGACCGCTTCAAGGGCCGTCCTGGTGAACCGGAGGTCAAGCTGGTGCTTCTTCCATTACTGCTGCTGGCCGGTCTGGCTTCCGTCGCCGGCGTCGCCGCGGTGCTCCCGGCCTACCTGCTCGGTTTCGCCATGTCCCGCTCGCTCAACGAAAGGAAGGAGGCCTGGTCGAAAGTTCGGACCGTGTTCCTGGGATTCATGGTCTCCCTGTTCTTCCTGGCCGCCGGTTCCAACGTCTCCATGGAGGCGCTGTTGGCCGGCGCCCTGTTCATCATCGCCCTAGGCTTCGGCCGGGTGTTGCTCAAGATGCTGTTCGTGCTTCCGACGGTCAGCGCGCCGATGCGCAAGGACCGGGTGTACGTCGCCTTGCTGATGTCAACATCGCTCACCTTCGGAATGGTGTTCCTGCAGTTCGGTTTGGAGCAAGGGCTCATAGACACGACGCAATTCTCATTATTGGTGGGGACCATAATCATAGGGGCGTTGGCTCCTACGTTGGCAGCCCAGAGGTGGTTCGATCCATGGAGGGGAAGCAGCTGAGATTGCTGGTGGCGGTGGACGGTTCGGTCCATGGCGAGAAGGCGTTGAGAAAGGCCGCTCTGCTGGCGTTGTCCTCCCCGGCATACGAGATAGCCGTGGTCTGCGTCGTCGAGGTCAGGGAGTTCGCCTCCTTGATCGCCGAGGTGGACACCGAGGAGCTGGAAACGCAGGCGAGGAAGGTCCTGCAGGATTCCCTGGAGATTTTGACCTCGGAGGGAGTATCCGCAACGACGCACCTGCTTCACGGCCCTCCGGTGACCAAGATACTGGAGTTCGCGGAGACGTTCAAGCCGGACCTCATCGTGACGGGGAGCAGGGGCATGGGGGCGGCCAAGGGCGCGTTGATCGGCAGCGTATCGTCCTCCCTTTCCAAGCGGGCCAGCACTTCAGTTCTTATCGTTAGGTGAATTGCTATCCAGATTGGGCAAAGAATAAATACCGTAACTTTTCTTCCACCTTCCCATAGGTGCTTTACAATGGTTGTAAAGGTTAATGTTGACGAGTGTGTTGGATGCGGCCTGTGCGAGGATGCCTGCCCCAGCGGGGCTATTACCGTCGATGACGTCGCCGTCGTGGACTCCGGGAAGTGCACTGACTGTGGCACCTGCATTGACGAGTGCCCCAACAGCGCCTTGTCCAAGTAAGTTAAAGGTGGTCCCCGACCATCGATCAAACCCTTTCTTCTCTGGTTTTCTACGATATTCTGAAGAAGGCTCCCGCTCTGGCGTAATCCACGCAATGTCTCACGGAAGCTGGCCCATCAGGGTATGTATCACTGTTCCGGCCGCTCTCTCCAGCTCGGGCGACAGCCCTTCCCCGAAATCAGTGTCCTTCGGCTCGATCAGGAGCAGGGCGATCTTCGCTCCCGTCAAAGTAAAAACGTACTCGCAGAACACCCTGAGCGGCAGGGTGTGCGTGGATATGCTGGTGGAGTTGACGACCTCTTCAACCCCGTAAAGATGAGCGGTTCCCGGCTCAAGTCCAAGCAGGGCGGCGTCGATGAGCAGGACGTGCGTAGGGGAGATATCGATTATCTCGTCCACGAAGCTCTCCGGGACCGTCTCGCATTCGATAAGGTGAACGCTCCCCGAGACCTTACCGGCCAGGTCCTGCACGACCTTGACGCCAACGAAGTCGTCCCGACGAATGCCGTTCCCTATCCCGGCGACGACCACCTTACCGGCGCCCTTCAACCAGGTCCGGAGCTCCTCCTCCAGCGAGCTGGTCCGATCCCGCAGGTCCATCACTCCCTCTGAACGACGAGCATCAGCGGCTCAACTGGCACAGCAGCTCCTTCTTCCGGTCGTAGACCTTGACCTCCAGAGGCATCTGCCCGACCGCGAAGTGCGTGGCGCAGCCGAAGCACGGGTCATACGCCCGGAAGGCCATCTCCACCTTGTTGAGTATGGCCTCATCGACCTTGCCATCATGGATGAGCCCTTTCGCCGCGTCCCGCACGCTCATGCAGATGGACGGATAGTTGTTGGTGGTGGCTACGATCATATTGACGTTCTTGATGAGAGCGTCCTGGTCCAGATGGTAGTGGTGGATCAGTGTTCCGCGGGCCGCCTCGACGATGCCGATGCCCTCGCCCGGCGTTCCAGGTCTGTTCCTGACATCGGAAGAGGTGATCTCCGGGTCCGAGGCCAGCTCCACCGCATGTTCCGCCGCGTACAGCAGCTCGATCAGACGGGCCCAATGGAAGGCCAGCGTCCCATGCACAGGTTTGCCGAGAAGGGAGAACATCTCCTGATATTCCTTGTTCGCCAGAGGCGTGGCCATGCCGTCCGCCGCGTTCAGCCTTCCCAGCGGTCCGACGCGGTAAGCACCGTTCCCCGGTCCGTCGACGAAGCCTTTCCAGCCTACCTTCCTGAGGAAGGGCAGCTTGGAATAGGTCCATTCCTCGGAGCGTTCCTCGATATGCTCCTGGTAATCCTGTGCATCGAACTTCGCGAACTCCTTGCCGGAGGGGTCCACGACCCTTATCTTCCCGTCGTAGAAGTTGACATGGTTATGTGAATCCACCATTCCCATGTAGTAGGTCCGCTGAGTGTACATCTCGCTCTTGATCAGCTCGACGTAATTCGGGTTCCCGAGCACGATGTCGTGGAAGGCCTTCAGGGAGAACTGGGCGAAGTTGACCAACGACCTTGACATGTCCAATATGGCCTTCCTGGACTCCTCGCTCAGCGGCTTGCTCATTCCCCCGGGCAGGCCGCTGACGGGGTGCGTCGCTTTCCCGCCGATGATCTCGGTTATCTTCTGACCGTACGCCCGGTGCTTGATGACCTCCTTGGCCACGTCCAGGCCGGCCTTCTCTATGACGCCTAGGATGTTCCTCTTTTCCGGAGGGGCGTCCGGACCGACTATGAAGTCAGGTCCGCCCAGATAATAGAAATGCAGGGTGTGGTCGTAGCATATGTAGCCCATGTACTGCAGCTCGCGCAGCTTTTTCGCCGCCGACGGCGGGTCCACGTGGAACGCGGCGTCCAAGGCCTTCACCGAAGCGTAGTGATGCGCCACTGGACATACGCCGCATATTCGGGTGGTCAGCAGGGGCATGAGTTCAGCCGGGCGGCCGACGCAGAAGGTTTCGAACCCCCGCAGTTCCGGTATCTTGAGATAGGCGTTCTCTACCTCTCCCTTATCATCCAGGAATATCGAGACGCTGCCATGACCCTCCAATCGGGTGATGGGATCGATGGTGATCTCCTTCCTCATTTCATCACCTTCCTTCTCAGGATGGACGCGGGCAGGCTGTACATGTAGAATATGCCGGCCGGGTCCTTGATCTGCGCTATAAGCTCCATTACCTCTTCCTCTGTATACGTCCCGGGCTCCTTGTCCAGGTTAAGGATGGAGGCCAGGGCGGTCATCATTCCGGTGCCGATATCGGACTGGTTAGGCGTGGCCCCGCCGCAGCCGGTGCAGGGCATGTCCACCTTCAGGCACTGCGCCCCGCAGCCGCTGCGGGTGGCCATGCCCATGCAGATTATCCCCTGCTCCATGAGACACCGCTCGGGATCGGGAACTAGGTCGTACACACGGTGGATGGCGGTGATCTTCTTGTTCTCCCTTTTTCTCGGGCACTCAGCGCATACCGCTGGCAGCGGCGCCAGTATGGATCCCTTGGGCGGCAGGTCCCCGGTCAATATGGCATCTAGCGCCTTGTTGATCAGGTCCACCGGCGGCGGGCACCCAGGCAAGTAGTAATCGACCTCCACGGTCTGGTCCAACGTTTTTACCGTATCGTAGAAGACCGGGATGTGGAGGGTCCCTTCCTTCACTGCAGATTCCGGCTTCGGGACATGGGAACCGCTCTTGCCGTCCCCCAGCTCCCGGTAGACATGGTTCAGTATCTCCTTAGAGTCGTGCAGATTGGCCAGCCCGGGGACCGAGCCTTCGTAGGCGCAGGCCCCGAACGCCACCAGGACCTTGCTCTTGGCCCTCAGCAGCTTGGCCATGTGCTCCTGCTCCGAGTTCCTCACCGAACCGTTGAAGAACGTGACGTCCACGTAGCCGTCCGGGAACGCCTCCACGTCCTTGTACTTGATGTCCATGGCCACCGGCCAGAACACTATGTCCACATGCTGGACCAGTTCCAGTATGCGCTCGTTGATGTCCAGGACCGCTATCTCGCAGCCTCCGCAGCTGGCCCCCCAGTAGAACGCCGCCTTCAGCTTGCTCATGCCCGGTCCTCCTTCTTGACCTTCATAAGGTGATCGTGCATCGCCCTGGCCGCCCGTTTCCCGGCGCCCATGGCACTGATGACCGTGGCCGCTCCGGTGGCGACATCGCCGCCAGCGAACACTCCGGGCAGATTGGTCCGCCCGTCCTCGTCCACGATGATGGTCCCGTTGCGCGGGTTGGTCTTCAATCCCCCGGTGGTCCGCTGGATGATGGGATTGGGGGTCTGGCCGATGGCCACTATCACCGTATCGGTCTCCACGTCGAACTCCGAGCAGGCTATGGGCGAAACACTGCACCGGCCCTTCTCGTCAGGTTCACCGAGCTCCATGCTGGTGCAGCGCATCGTCCTGACCCACCCCTTCTCGTCCCCGAAGAACTCCACCGGGGCGTTGAGGAAGTTGCATATGAGCCCCTCCTCCTCGGCGTTCTCGATCTCCTCCCGACGGGCTGGAAGTTCGTTCCTCGAACGCCGGTAGTTCAGGCAGACCTTCGCGCCCAGCCTCATGGAGATACGGGCGCAATCCATGGCCACGTTTCCCCCTCCGATCACGACCACGTGCTTTCCGATGCGTATCGGGGTGTCCGACTCAGGGAAGTTGTAAGCCTTCATCAAATTCACCCGGATCAGGAACTCGTTGGCCGAGTATATGCCGCCCAGATTCTCGCCCGGGCAGCCGGTCCACTGCGGGAGACCAGCACCGCTGGCGATGTATACGCCGTCATAACCCTGCTCCATGAGCTCGGGGATGGTGTGTATCCGTCCGATGAGATTCCCCAATCTCAGCTCCACGCCCAGGCTCTGAACGTACTCGATCTCCTTCTGCACGATCTCCTTGGGCAGACGGAATTCGGGAATGCCATACATCAGCACCCCGCCGGCCACGTGCAGCGCCTCGAACAGCGTCACCTCGTGACCCAACTTGACCAGGTCGGAAGCGGCGGTCAGCCCGGAAGGACCGGCGCCGATGATGGCCACCTTCTTTCCGGTGAGGGCGGGACGCTCCGGCGCCTTCATCCCATGCTCCCGCTCCCAGTCGGCCAGGAACCGTTCCAGCCGTCCGATGTTCACCGGGTCCCCTTTCTTGCCGCGGATGCAGTTCTTCTGGCACTGCTGCTCCTGCGGACAGACCCGACCGCAGACCGCGGGCAGGGCGTTCTTGGACTTGATTATAGATATCCCTTCGTCGTACTTCCCCTGGGTGATCATATCGATGAACTGCGGTATGGGAACCTCGACAGGGCAGCCTTTCTGGCACTGAGGGTTCTTGCACTTGAGGCAGCGCGCCGCCTCGGCCAATGCCATCTCCTCGGTGTAACCGAGGGCGACCTCCTCGAAGTTCTTGACCCGGTCCTCGGGCTCCTGCCGGGGCATCGGGATGTCCTCGTCCAGAGCTTTGTCGTTGCGCTTCCTACGGGGTTCATCTCCTTCCACAGCGGCACCCCCCTTCGTGATCGTTCTCCCAGAGCAACGAGCTCAAGCGCTCCTCGGGCAGCATGCTGCGTTGGCGTTTGATCAGTTCGTCAAAATTGGTCTGGTGCCCGTCGAACTCCGGTCCGTCCACGCATCCGAAGAGCATCTTCTCGCCCACGGTCACGCGGCAGACGCCACACATCCCCATGCCGTCGATCATTATGGGGGTCAGGGAGACGATGGTGGGTACGTTGAAAGGTCTGGTGATCTCACTGACCTTCTTCATCATGACCACCGGGCCGATGACCGTGCAGCGGTCAAATCTCTCTTTCGATAAAAGGTCCGTCAGAAAGTCCAGTCCCTTCTCTCCGACCGTCCCGTCGTCCGAGGCGACGTACACGCGGTCGCTGTACCGGTCAGCCTCGGCCTTCCTGAACAGGAACTCCTCGCTTCTGCAGGCCAGGACGGTGACGACCTCGTTCCCGGCCTCCTTGAGCGCCTTGGCCTGCAGTAGTGCCGGGGCGATCATTATGCTGCCCCCGACGCAGAGCACCTTGCCGTACCTCTTTATCTCGGACGGGTTACCTAGCGGTCCAGTGACATTGAACAGCTCCTCGCCCTGGTCGAACGTTCCCAGTTCCTTGGTGGTCTTGCCGACCTCGTGGAAGGCGAAGGAGACCGTACCTTTTTCACGGTCGTAGCCGCAGATGCTGAGCGGGACCCGTTCCCCTCCTTCCTTGGAGATGACGATCAGGAACTGCCCCGCCTGGGCCTTGGCGGCGATCTCCGGAGCGTCCACGGTGAACAGGGTGTGCTTGTGCGCCAATCTTTCCTTGGAGACGATACGGTACATTCAGTCCACGCTCCTTTGGCATTCGTTGGAGGGCATCTTCGATATCCGATCGCAGAAGCTTTCGAACAGGCCGCTGAACTCGCCCGCACATCTGGGCGACAGTTCATGGATCTCGAAACGGTCGGAAAGTCCGAACTTCTTCAGCGCCCCGAGCAGCACCTCCAGCTGCCTCGCTGCATTGTCCCCGCCCTGCTGTAGCTTGCAATCATCAGGTCCGCATACCACGGCCATCACCCCATCGAAACCGTTATGCAGAGCGTTGATGACATGCACCGGGTCCAGCCCCTTGAAGCAGGGCACCTCCAGCAGCATGGCGTTCCGGCCGCGCAGCATCTTCTCCGGGTCGTCCAAGGCCGAGAACTCGGACCACTGGCAGC
>Ga0302243_1000051_pt1 | contig 147790 bp, 139 predicted proteins | sample AAG_UR_Met_MG_FD_193514 | JGI IMG/M metagenome (GOLD analysis project Ga0302243, IMG submission 193514) | Enriched activated sludge microbial communities from anaerobic digester in WTTP, New Holstein, Wisconsin, United States - AAG_UR_Met | ecosystem: Engineered > Bioreactor > Anaerobic >... | reverse complement strand
ATAACGCGCATCCAGGGGCGCGTGGACGATATGATTATTATTCGCGGCATCAATGTGTTCCCCTCGCAGGTGGAGCACTCGCTGATGCAGCATCCGGAGCTGGGCAACGAGTTCCAGCTGGTGGTGGACCGTAAAGGACATTTGGACACCATGCTGGTGCGCGCCGAGCTGAAACCTGAGGCATTCACGGACAACATCATCGAGCTGAACGCCCTGCGCGAGCGCATCTCCAACCGGCTGAAGAACGTGCTGAACGTCTCGGCCAACGTGGAGCTGGTGCAGCCTGGCACCCTGCCCAGGTTCGAGGGCAAGGCCAAGCGGGTGATGGACAGGAGGGAATACTGATGAGCGAGAACGACAAGTACCGGATAAAGCAGCTCTCCATCTTCTCGGAGAACCGGCCGAACCGCCTGGGCGCGGTGGCCAAGGTGCTCAAGGAGGGCAAGATCAACATCCTGGGGTTCAGCATCGCCGAGGGCGCCGGGTACGGCGTCATAAGGGTGCTGGTGGACAAGCCCGAGATCGCCAAGGACCTCCTGATCAAGGACGGTTTCGTCGTGAAGTTCACCGAGGTGCTGGCGATACAGATGCAGGACACCCCCGGGGGATTGTTCGACCTGACCGACCAGATGAAGGACATCAACATCGAGTACGGCTACGGTTACCGCAACCCTCCATACGCCGTCCTTATCGTCCGTGTGGAGGACATCGAGCAGGGCATCAGGTCCCTGCTGGCCGGAGGCCTAAAGCTTCTGGACAACGTCACCTTCCACTGATGAGCGCGGTAGCTGGTTGAGGTGAGATCAATGTCCTATTGGAATCCCGTAGAGGTAATGCCGGTCCCGGAACTGAAGGCCCTGCAGCTCAAGCAGCTGAAGATGCTGGTGTACAAGCTGTACACCTTCTCCCCCTTCTATCGCCAGAAGATGAAGGAGGCGGGCGTGACGCCTGAGGACATCCAGGAGCTGGACGATGTCCGCAAATTGCCGTTCATGACCAAGAAGGACCTGCGCGACGGCTATCCGGACAAGCTGTTCCTGGCCAGCCCGAGGGAGGTGGTCCGGTACCACGCCTCGTCCGGGACCACGGGAAAGCCGACCATAGTGGGCTACACCCAGAACGATATAGAGGCGTGGTCGGAATCGGTGGCCCGCGGTCTCGTCTCGGCGGGGGTAGGTACGGACGACGTGCTGCAGGTCTGCTATACCTACGGGCTTTTCTCTGGCGGCCTCGGTCTTCATTACGGAGCGGAGAAGGTGGGCGCGGCGGTGGTGCCCGCTTCCACCGGAAACACCGAGCGCCAGATCGACCTGGTGCGCGATCTGAACGTTACGGTCATAGCCGCCACTCCCTCGTACCTCCTGCACATGGGCGAGGTGGCGGAGAGGATGGGCGTGGACATCTGCAAGGACACCAAGCTGCGTTTGGGAATTCTTGGCGCCGAACCCTGGAGCGAGCGGATGCGGGACCGCATCTACGAACGCCTGGGCATCAAGGCCATCGACATTTACGGCACGAGCGAGCTCTCCGGACCTTTATGGTGCGAGTGCTCGGAGCAGAACGGCATCCACGTCTGGGGGGACATCACCCTAGTCGAGGTGCTGGACCCCAAGACCGGCGAACCAGCCCAACCGGGGGAAAAGGGCGAGCTGGTGGTGACCATGCTTCTGAAGGAAGCTTTACCGATAGTCCGCTATCGGACCGGGGACATAACCACGGTGAACGAGGAGGTCTGCGCCTGCGGACGGACGCACCCGCGCATCGGTAGGATACAGGGCAGGGTGGACGACATGATCATCGTCCGCGGCATCAATGTCTTCCCGTCGCAGGTGGAGCATTCGCTGATGCAGCACCCGGAGGTGGGCAACGAGTTCCAGATAGTGGTGGATAGGAAGGGGGCCCTGGACACCTTGCTGGTGAAGGTCGAACTTCGGCCGGAGGCCTTCGGCGACCGGCTGTTCGAGCTGGACGCGATAAAGGATAGGCTGACCCACAAGCTGCGCGACTCTCTGAACGTAGGCGTCAACGTAGAAATTGTGGAACCCGGTTCGCTCCCCCGCTTCGAGGGAAAAGCCAAAAGAGTGGTGGACAAGCGGGTCTACTGATATGCTAATATGTAGCATGCTAGCATGTAACATTTAAATATCATCCAGCAAATCCTCCACAAATATTTCTGGCTAGAGGGAGAGAGGCTACACGATGTTCGGCATAGATGACCCCTGGATATTGCTGGGGTACGCGCTTTGCTTCATAAGCACCGCATTCGGCATTGTATATGGAATAATGAAATGGAACGAAGAGGTCGACTGAGATGGTCAACCAGACCTATTTCTGGGCGGCCACCGCGGTCTACGCGGTAGTGATATTCTATCTGGCTTGGCTTGGCTATAAGCGCACCAAGTGCAACGCCGACTACATGCTGGCCGGGAGGGACATCCATCCGGTAATCTTGGGCCTCTCGTATGGCGCCACCTTCATCAGCACCTCGGCCATAGTCGGCTTCGGCGGCTACGCCGCCAAACTGGGAATGGGGATCATCTGGCTGGTGATGCTGAACATCCTGGTGGGCGTGCTGATAGCCTTCATCGTGTTCGGCAAGCCGACCAGGCGCATAGGAAAGAAGCTGGGCGCGCTGACCTTCCCGGACCTTCTTGGAAAGGTGTACAAGTCAAACTTCATGCAGTACGTGACCGGCCTGATCATCATGGTCGGTATGCCGCTTTATTCGTCCGCCGTGCTCATAGGCGGAGGACGCTTCATCGAGGAGGTGCTGAGCGTACCCTACCTCTGGGCCATCATCGGGCTGACGGCCATCACCGCCGCCTATGTGGTCTTCGGCGGGCTGGTGGCGGTGATGTACACCGATGCGCTGCAGGGATCCCTCATGATATTCGGCATGAGCGCCATCATGATCGTCACCCTGTCGCTCGTCGGCGGGTTCGATGGCTTCCAGTCCCTCACCGACATGTCCCATCTAGTGCCCGCCGGACTGGCAAGCACCGGGATGACCGGCTGGACGTCGTTCCCCGAACTGGGTTCGGCCACCTGGTATACATTGGTCACCACCATCATAATGGGCGTGGGAATAGGCGTGCTGGCGCAGCCTCAGCTGGCCGTCCGCTTCATGACCGCCAAGGACGGCAAGGCCCTGAACCGTGCCATACCCGTGGGCGTGATATTCATCCTGATCACCACCGGCGTGGCATACACCATGGGAGCGCTGACGAACGTGTACTTCTACCAGCAATTCGGCAAGATCTCCACGGAGATGACCGGTAACGTGGACAGCATCGTCCCGCTGTTCATAGATACCGCCATGCCCGAGTGGCTCGTCGTCATGTTCGTCCTGGTGCTGCTGGCAGCGGCCATGTCCACCATGAGCTCGCTATTCCACGTCATGGGCACGGCGGCCGGGCACGATATCTGGGTGCACCTGCGCAAGGCCAGGTTCTTCCCTTCCAAGCTTAGGGGGAGCGACGAGGACGCTTCGAAGCTCAAGGTGAACAAGGCGGCCACCTTCATCATGATAGCCGCAAGCCTGGGATTAGCGTTCATCATGCCCGGGGACATCATCGCCCGCGCCACCGCCATGTTCATGGGGCTTTGCGCTGCGGCGTTCCTTCCTGCGTACACGGTCGCCGTGTTCTCCAAGAACCCCTCGCGTCTGGGAGCCATAGCCAGCTTATTGACCGGGAGCATCGTGTGGGCCGTGTGGACCGTCTTCGTCCACAAGGCCGAGTCGAGCGTGCTCAAGGTGTCGGAGATACTGACCGGTAGTCCCTCGGTCCTGGAATTCCCATGGACAGTGGTGGACTCCCTGTTCATCGCCCTGCCTTTGTCAATAGCCGCACTGATCATCGGCACCATGATCGAGCGGAGGATGGCACCCCGGATGACCGACGCCTAAACCCTTTTCTTTCATTCCATTCTGGGCCTGACATGACCTCGGCAAGGAAGGACTCAGACGCCCTCGCACTCGTCCCCTTCGTAGGCCAGGTCCTCTTCCTTCCGTTCCATTGGAGGGGCGGCCGGGCAATAGCGCTTGTTCCACTTCTTGCAGATCCAGGCCTGCAGGGTATCCACGTCCTCCTTGCTCATGTGCTTGAAGCGGCCCTGCAGCTTCAGGTACTCCGTCACCGGCCGCATCTCCTTTGGGCGATAGGTGATGTTCACCTCGCCATCCAGCACTTCGTAGAGAGACCACATGCCGGTCTCCACGGCCATGTTGGCCAGGTCGTACGTGGCGGACGGGTCGCTCTTCCAGCCGGAGGCGCAGGGCGTCATGACGTGAAGGAAGCGGAAGCCCTTCAGGTTCTTGGCCTTCTCCACCTTCTGCACGAAGTCGTTCATGTGCGCTATGGACAAGGTCGCAGCGTACGCTATGTCCTGTGAAGACACGACGGACATCAGGTCCTTCTTGAAGCCCTGCTTGCCCTTGATCTTCTTACCAACCGGCGTTGTTGTCGTCCAGGCGCCGAAGGGGGTGGAGCCGGAGCGCTGCGTGCCGGTGTTCATGTACGCCTCGTTATCGACGCAGACATAGATGACGTCCTCGTTGCGTTCCGCCGCTCCCGCGAGCGCTTGAAGCCCGATGTCGAAGGTGCCGCCGTCGCCGGCGATGCCTATGACCGTTACGTCCTTTCCCTGGCGACGGTATCCGGCCTTGATGCCGGAGATGACCGCTCCAGTGTTCTCGAAGGCGCTGTAGAAGAACGGCACGTCGAAAGCGGAATGCGGATACATGCCCCCGCCGAAGACCAGCAGGCAGCTGGCTGGAACGTAGACGGTGGTGTTCTCGCCCAGTATCCTCATGATGTTCTTTACCGCGATAGCAACACCGCAGCCGGCGCAGGCCCCCTGTCCGCACAGCAGATGGTCCTCGCTCGGCATGTTCCGGATGTTCATCTTGCGGTCCATCACATCTCCCCCCTCAGACCGTGCCAGGTGCAATCCCTGACCTTCTTGCCGGAAGCGCTATCATCCAGCACCGAGAACATCTCCTTGAACGTGGTGACCTTCAGGTCCCGACCGCCGATGCCGGCGATATGGTCGGTGACCGGGATCCCGCTGCCGTAGAGAGAGTTGCGGACCTCAGTGAAAACCGGGCCGAAGCCGTTGACGGATATGGAGCGGTCGAAGACCCCCAGGGCCTTCAGGTTCTTGACCGCTTTCCTGATCTCTTCATGCGGGAACGGCCTCATGAAACGCAGCTTGATGAGACCGACCTTTCGGCCCTCCGCCCTCAGCTCGTCCACGGCCACCCGGGCGGTGGATGTGGCCGTTCCCAAAGTGATCAGCGCCGTTTCCGCGCCTTCCATGCGGTAGGTGTCGATGAGACCGCCGTAGCGGCGGCCGAACTGTTTATCAAAGAGATCATCCACCTCCGATATGACCGTCCTGGCGCCAGCCATCTGCCGGTCGAGCTGATAGCGCATCTCCATGGAGTGGGCGGGCGACACGGCGATGTTGATGCTCATCGGGTCCTTGGGGTCCAGGCGGTTCAGCGGCCTGAACTTGGGAAGGAATGAATCGACCTCCTCCTGCTCCGGGACCTCGACCCGCTCCACGGTGTGCGAAAGAATGAATCCGTCCAGACAGAGCATGAAAGGCAGCACCACCCTCGGATCTTCCGCGATGCGATATGCTTGAATGACCATGTCCAGGACCTCCTGGCTGTCCTCGGCGTAGGCCTGCATCCAGCCCGAGTCGCGCTCGGCCATGGAGTCGTTGTACTCCACCCAGATGCCCGAGCCTGCGCCAAGCGAACGGTTCACGTTCACCAGCAATATCGGTAAGCGGACCTGCGGCGGCACATACAGCATCTCGTGCATCAGCGCCAGGCCGTGCGAGGCGGTGGCCGTGAAGGTCCTGACGCCGGTGGCGGAGGCGCCGATGGCCATGCTCATGGCTGAGTGCTCGCTGTCGGCCGGGATGAAATCCGCGTCCAGTTCCCCATCGTTTATAAAATCGGCCAGCTGCTCGATTATTATGGTCTGCGGGGTTATCGGATAGTTGGGAATGACCTCCGGCCGGCACAGCTTGACACCGTAGGCCGCGGCGGCGTTCCCGGTCAACGCTTTCACCGACCTCACGCGCTCGCCCCCTTTCTCTTCATCTGTATGGCGTCCTTCGGACAAACCTTAGCGCACAGCCCGCAGCCCTTGCAGTAGCGGATGTCGAACGTCAACCCCTCATCGGATCGGCGTATGCACCCCTCGGGACAGATGAACCAGCATCTCTGGCATTTGATGCATCTCGAGTCATCGTACAACGGAATGGAGACGCCCCAGCTGCCGGTGAGGTTCTGGGTCATGCTTCCCGGTCCGACGGCCATCCCGGCCTTGGTGGTCCTCGGCAAGGCCACGCCGGGCGGCGTCTCCTGCCAGGTAGGCAGCCAGGCATTCCTCCTCTGTATCTTCCGTTCTCCCTTGCACGTCCCTTCGACAGAGCGATCGTAGGCGGCCTTGGCCGCCTCCGAGTTAAGACGGCCAGCTTTCTCCCCCAGCTTCTCCCCGAAACGGTTCATGATGGCCTGCTGTATCGATTCCAGTTTCACGAAGTCGTCGGCCCGGGCCATCGCGCCGAGTATCGATGTGTTCACTATCGGCGCCCTGAGCATCTCCAGGGCGATGCTGGTGGCGTCAACGCTCACGCAGCGGGCGACCACGCCCAGATCGATCTCCGACGGCGGCAGGGCGCTGTTGACCACCGCGCATCCGCCCTTCCTGAGGCCGGAGGCCACCGGCTCCATCTCCAGCAGGGATTCGTCCATGACCACCAGCATGTCCGGTTCGGACACCTGGGTGCGGTCGCAGATGCGCTTGTCGTCGATGCGGGCGAAGGCCATCACCGGAGCGCCTCGGCGCTCGGCCCCGAAGAACGGGAACGCTTGCGCCTGCTTCCCCTCCAGGATCGCCGCCTCGGCGATGGTCTGAGCGGCCATGACCGCCCCCTGCCCCCCTCGACCGTGGAACCTGATCTCGTACATTTTCATCCCTGCGAAACTTGGTTTTCCAGCTGAAGTGATAAGAAGGTTGTGGAAGGTGTTTCGCGGATCAGTTCACCGGGGTGAGCCAGTGATGGTACTTCGGGTCGTTCCCGCGGGCGGCCTCGAAGAAGGACTCCTGCAGGTCCTTGGTTATCGGGCCGCGCTTGCCCTCGCCGATCACTCTCTGGTCCAGCGAGCGGATGGGAGTCACTTCGGCCGCAGTACCGGTCATGAAGAACTCGTCGCACATGTAGATCTCGGAGCGGGTGATCTCCTTCTCAATGATCTGGTACCCCTTGTCCCTGGCGATGGTGGCCACGGAATCCTTGGTTATACCTTCCAGAACGCCCGAGGCGAGCGGCGGGGTGTAGATCTTGCCGTTCTTGATCATGAAGATGTTCTCGCCCGGCCCCTCGGCCACCGTCCCGTTGGTGTTGAGCATGAGCGCCTCGTCGGCCCCCAGCTGGTTGGATTCTATCTTAGCCAGGATCGAGTTGACGTAATTGCCGCAGATCTTGGCCTGCAATGAGGTGGAGGTGTTGGCCGGCTTGGTCCAGGAGGAGGTGATGAGCTTGGCGCCCTTCTCCATGTTGTCCTTTCCCAGGTACGCCCCCATGTGCGCGCATGCGATCGCCACGTTCACCTTGAACTTGAAGGGGTTGAGCACGATGCGGTTCTCGTCGTTCTCCCCGTACCACATCAGCGGGCGTATGTAATCGGCGTTGTCGGCGGCGTTGCGCACCGCCAGCCTGGTGGCCTCCACCAGCTCGTCCACCGTGTAGGGGTGGGCCATGCACATGACCTTGGCCGAGTCCATGAAGCGCACCATGTGCTCCCGGAGACGGAACACGGCCTTTCCCTTCGGCGTCTCGTAAATGCGTATGCCTTCGAAGACGCCGCTGCCGTAGTGCAGGGCGTGGGTCATGAAGGGCAGAAGCACCTTCTCCTGTTCGATCAACTTGCCGTTCATCCACATCATGATCTTCTTCTCGGACATGCCAATTCTCCGTGATAGCGAACTCCCCGGCCGAGGCCGGGGGCGTGCGCCTTGGTAAGTAGTGACACGGATAAAACCTTTGTGAATTTTTCAGCGAATGAAGAAAATTAGGCCAGCGTGTCGCAGCCGGCCGCCGCGGCCTCCCTTAGGTTGGCCTTCTCCAGCAAGGAATCGATATCCTCGCCGCAGAGCTTGGCGATCTCCCTGCCCATGGCCTCCATCCGGGTGGCGGTCAGTTCGAACCCCTTGCTGCGCATTCGTTCCGCGGCCTGCGCCACGGTCTTGATGGAGCGGTCGCTGACCAGGTTGTCGGCGAAGTTGACCACCTTGTCCTCCAGGGACACCGGCATGTAGTCGCCCCTCGGAAGCCCTAGCGCCTCCGCCTCCTCGGAGGTGAAGCCGGCGGCGATGTGGCGGCCGATGCAGTTGACCAGCTGGTCCGGGAGACCCCGCTCCCGGGCGATGCGCACGCTCTCCGCCACGTGGTTCACGCCGTGCGTCGCCGAACGGCCGATATCGTGCAGAAGGGAGGCGGCGTTGACCAGCTCGAGGTCGGCGCCGCAACGCCTGGCTATGGTCATGGCCACCAGGTTCACCACGCAGCAGTGCCTTATGACCTGCCCTGACAGACCTTCCTCGCGCATGATCCGGTAGCAGCCGTCAGTGCTTGGATAGCTCGACAACGTTCTTCCCCCTCTCGCAGGGCAGCACCTTGATCTGCGCCCCTTGATAATCCCTCTGCAGCATGCGACCCTGGAACACCCGGTCCAGGAGTATGGCCAACGCAGCCACTTCAGAATGGGGCTGGTTGCCCACCGCCACGTTCAGGTCCGCCCTCTGGTAGACCTCCGGCGGGACCTTCTCCGCCCCCACCACGACCAGGACGTTTCCGTCCGGGACCTTGGGCGCCGCCTCGTCCACCGGAAGGCCGTACATGGTGAGATGCACGACCGTCCCCTGGAAATCCTGCAGGAACTTGCGCCAGTTGACCCCGGTGGTTATCTCGAAATCACCGCCGAAGCGCTTGACCACGTCGTTCACGCTTTCCTCGAGCACTGTGTCCTTGGTGGAGACGATTATGCGCCGGGCGCCGAAGGCGCGGGCGGTGAGCGCCACGTGCGTGGTTATTCTCTTATCCCTCTCCGGCCGGTGGCCCAGTCGGAGGACGGTTATCTCGGGCACCTTACTCCTTCACCCTTTCCAGACGGTGGCCGCGGTAGTCCATCTTCACCGAGCGCTTCACCAGGCTCTTGAGCATGGTGGCCGTCATTCCCAGGTTCTCGGCCACATCCCCGGCGAAGCGGCCTTCCTTCCCGACCTGCTCCAGGATGTTGTCCTCGATCTCCTTGAACTCGTCCTCGGGCATCATGGCCGCGTAAAGAACGTCGGAGATCTCATAAACAGGCCATTGGGCGTTGATGTGGAACGAGTTGTAATAAGTGTGATAGGCCTTGTCCGGGCGGTTGCCCCCGGAGGGTTGCCATCTGGTCTCCACCAGCTTCATCTTCTCGAAGAAGGCCAAGGCCTCCTTACCCTCGGCCCCGTACTTCTCCTCGATCTCCTTGACGGTGCGCCATTCCAAGGTCACCTCCTTCAGGACATCCCTCTTCACCGGGGTATCTACAGCCCTCAGCATAGATACCAACTCGGAGGGTTCGTTGATGACCTTGATTTTATTCATGCCTCTACTAATCGCTCTTAGAAAATAAAAACCCTGCGGATTCACCCGATAATTCGCCTTATTCGCATGCTTGCCTTAACGGGACCGCGCCAGATGTGATCTAGGTGCGCGTATCCCGTCGTTCCCGGCCGCGCCGAGGAAGGGACGAAGGGCAGGGGAATAACATTATATGCCTCCTCTCGATTTCTTCCCCCCAATGACCAAGATCATCTACCAGTGCTTGGTGTGCAACAAGGTGCACCAGACCCTTGACGCAGCGGAGAACTGCCACAAGGGGCCTACCCAGACCGTTGAGCAGGGTCTCACCGGCTTCAGCAAGCGCAAGGGCCTCATCGGCAACTGAGCCCTTTCTTTTTTCATCCTAGAAGGGAAGCTGGCCGAGCACCAGTGCCACTAGGAACACTGGCACCAGTATCAGTATCATGTCGTCATCGACGTAGGGGAAGCGCTGCGACTCCAGGAACAGGGCGACCGGCGCGACCAGCACCGCGGACAGCAGCACCGGGAAGGTCATGCCGTAGAAGTAGCCCAGGCCGATCAGCAGGATGAAGAAGTACACCACCATGGGAAGCATGGGGTTCAGGTCGCTCTTGCGCTGACGGAGCTCGCCGACCAGGGGGTCCACCCAGCCCATGCCCAGCAGTATCGGAAGAGTTATCTCCACCGGGAAGTAGAGCAGGGCGATGGTCACCGAGACGGCGAAGAAGGCCGGGGCGGATGGCCGTTCGTCCTCGTACGAGCGGAGCACGGGAACCTTGACCCGGGCTATGAGGCGCACGGTGTCAGTGCCCAGTATTATCAACATGAGCAGGATGAGCACCTGGTCCTTGGGAGCGCCGGGGAACAGCGGGTCGGGGACGATGTAGTAGATGCACAGGAGCGGCGCTAGAACGTGTACGAAGCGCCTGACCCGGTGCCAATCCATACCTTGGTAATGGTTTACCCTACATAATGAGATTGGCAAAAGGGGGAAACCTCATAGAAAACTGGCGTTTCCCCACTTTTTCTCGATCCCCCGGTAGAAATGAAAGCTCAGAACGATGAGGACGCCGCACACCCCCAGTATGCCGGCCAGGGCCCACCAGGCCCCGCTCTGCAGACTGAACGACAGAATGGTCAGGAGCAGGTCGGGAAGCAGGGATATGGCGGTGAACTTGGTGAGTATGGTGGGGTTGAAGAAGAAGGAGTTGGTGTTCAGTCCGGTGAGGTACGCCGTGGCCAGGACCATGTAGGCCGAGGTGCAGTAGAGCACCAGCAGTGCCAGCCAGAGCAGCTGCCATTCGTCGTTGAGCGTAGATATGCCTAATACGAACGAGGTGGAAACGCCGGTGGTGAGCAGGAAGAAGGCCATCAGCTTGACCTTGATCACCTGGGGCACCCGCACCGGCAACGTCTCGTAGTAATCGTTCAGATCGGTGTTGGTCATCCAGCTGTATAGGAGAACACCGAAGAAGCCCACCATCGCCCCGTAGAAAACGGCGTTGAAGCCCACCGGGATATTAAGACCATGGTTGACGTAATAGGTTGTGAAGCTCAGGAAGACCAGCGGCACGATGTAAGCGAATATCATTCGCACGGTGAGACCGGAGCGCCGGATGTCCACGAACTCCTTGGCCAGAAGAGTGCTGGATGGGAATTCGCTAAAGAACCTCAGGTGCTGCAGGAACATCTCCTTGTGCCTTCCGGCCAGCGTGTTCCTTCCCGGGCGGACCAGCAGCAGGGACGCGCCCAGGAACGCCACGCTCAGCGCCGCGCATACCGCCAGATATCCCAAGGCCGCAGGCCAGTCCGCCGGGAAGGGCAGGGCGTTCAGCTGATAACCCAGGCTGGGTATGATCAGGTCCAGGCCATAGGCGCCGGTAAGTCCGTGACCGGCCACCAGAAAGATCAGCGCGCCCACGGCCAGAAGGAAGATGCGCCGGTCGATGTTGAAAAGCACCGAGATCAGGAAGCTGGTGGACATGCCGTACAGGAACGTCACCAGCAGCCCGATGAACACCACCAGGACTGAAAGCAGGGAATGGGAGGACAGCGCCGCGCCCAGGGCCATTCCCCCGAAGGCGGGGAGGAGCATCAGGGCGGAGTAGAAGATCACGTCCCGCAGGTACATGCCCAGGAAGACCCTGCGGAAGGAGACCGGGAGCAGGAAGGGCATGCTGATCAGGAAGTTGTCCTTGCCGTATCTCCGTTCCAGGTAGGTCTGGCCCAGGACGCCGAACGCCCCCACGCTCAGCCCGTAGATGTAGATGCCCCCGTAGGCCATGAGCATCAGGTCCCAGAGCCGCAGGTCCCCGGTGAGGATGTCCATTCCATAGGTGAAGAGCGCGGTGAAGAAGAAGATGTACAGAGGCAGCGACAGGAACAGCTGTCTCGAGGAGTACTTCACGTGCATCCGGTACTCCTCGGTGAGCATCAGCCTAAGGAGCGAGGCCGTTCCCCCCGCCCACCATCCTGATGAATAGGGTTTCCAGGTCCTCCCCGCCCACCAGGGCGTTGGACACCTTGTCCTTCAGGACCACCTTGCCGTGGTCCAGGATCATCATCTCCTGGACGATGCGCTGCGCTACGTCCAGTATGTGAGAACATAGGAACACCGTCCGGCCGTCGTCCCGGAGCTCCAGAAGATAATCGCGCAGCTTGCGCTGGTAGATCGGGTCCAGGTTGATGAACGGCTCGTCCAGGAACAGCAGCTTCGGCTCATGGATGAAGGCCGCGGCCAGCATCACCTTCTGCCTCATGCCCTTGGACAGGTCGCGGCAGAGCGTTCCCTCGGCCCCCTTGAGATCGAAGAAGTTAAGCCACCGCTCGATCCGTCCGTCCAGGGACCGCACCTCGTGCAAGGTGCCGGCGAACCTCAGGAACTCCGAGGCGGTGAGATAGGAGGGAGGGCTCTCCACCTCCGGGACTATGCCTATCCTCCGCTTGACCTCCATGGCCTCCTTGGTCGGATCGAGCCCGAGCACCTCGGCCCTGCCGTTCGTCGCCGGGATCTGGCCGGTGAGGATCTTCAGAAGAGTGGATTTACCAGCGCCGTTGGGCCCGAAGCAGCCGAAGAAGGCGCCGTCGTTCACGATGAACGAGGCGTGGTCCAAGGCCACGAACTCACCGTACCTCTTGGTGAGCCCTTCCACCACGATCGCCGGCATGCGGGAAACCATGCAGCGGGCGATATTTAAGAGGTGCGCGTTCGGCGCGTGGAACGAAGGATGAGGCGAAACGGATTTAACTGTTCCAAATGTTATCACGTGTCTAGCGCTTAGGAAGTTGCCGTCATGAAGGGTCACAGCGTTCTCACCAGCAAGATAGAGGCCGAGGTCGAGCTACTGGAAAGGCACGTGGTCATGCTGAACGCCATCAAGAAGCACGAGCCCATCGGCATCATCCGTCTTTCGGAACTGCTGGACATCCCGCAGCACAAGGTGCGTTATTCATTGCGCATCTTGGAGCAGGAGGGGCTCATCAACCCCTCCCCGGAGGGGGCGATAACCACCGAGAAGCTCAACGAGTTCTACGAGCGCGTAGTGGACATCCTGAACCGCATGGAGGTCACCGTTGGCAAGCTGAAAGGCGAGCTGGAAGAGGAGTCCAAGAAAAACATAAAAGATTAATATGCGACCTCTGTTCTACAGGCTCATCAGGCCGTCGTAGCTCAGTCGGTAGAGCGTGTGACTGTTAATCACAAGGTCAGCGGTTCGATCCCGCTCGACGGCGCCTTCTCGTAATCGTTTTTTAAAAAGGTTTGCTCAGGCCCTGATCATTATCAGCATCATCTTGAAGGCCTTCACTCCTTGCAGAGCGTGCGGCTGGTTGGCAGGCATGATGATCATCTCCCCGGCCTTCACGCGGTGCGTAGCGCCGGATATGGTGATGTCCGCCTCTCCGTCCAGTATCTCCACCATGGCATCGTAGGGCGCGGTATGCTCGCTCAATCCCTGGCCTTCATCGAAGGAGAAGACCGTCACCGTGCCAACGCTCTTGCTGATTAGCGTCCGGCTGACCACCGCCCCTTCCTGATACGATACGAGGTCCTTGGAGACCATCACCTTTCCGCGCAGGTCCTCCTTCTTCACCCCATCCGGGTTCATCATCTCCATGGCCATGCGATCACACCACCTTGGTCGTGTTGACCGGCTTGGGCATCTTGAGCACCAGGAAGCGGAACTCCGCGGACGTTTCATTGAACAGCCGGTGCGGGATGCGCGCCGGCGACTCGATGACGGTGTCCTTGCTGACCTCCTTGACCTCATCGCCGATCTCCACCATCCCCGTTCCTTCCAGAATATAGAACATCACGTCCACCGGGGTGATGTGCTTCTTCAGCCCCTCGCCCTTCTTGAGCGAGATCACCAACGCCTGTCCATGGTCATGGTCGTAGATCATGCGCACGCTCACCTTGTGGGGGTTGTCCTTCTCCGGGAAGTCCGTGTACTTGGCCGTCTTCATTCCTTCACCTCTGCTCTTGAGTATTCCAATGCTTCCTTATGACATGTCGCTAGGCACCTGCCGCACAGATAGCACTCTGAACCGGCCCTCGCCCTCAGCACCCGGGGCGGGCAGACCTTCTCGCATCGGCCGCAATCGACGCAGCTGGAGTTCCTTCGGACACCGTAAACGCTTCTCCAGGACAGCAGGGACGAGAGCGCCCCGAAAGGGCAGACGAACCTGCAGAAGGGGCGGTAGATCACCGTTGAGGCGATGATGATGACCAGGAAGATCACCAGGCCGGGGCCGAGGACCAGCTGGAAGAGGTCAGGGAGCCCGATTATCTTGGTCAGGTTGATGGCGAACACCACGGACAGGACCAGCATCGCCGCGAACACCGCCCAGCGCACCTTCGCGGTGATCGAGCTGGGTACCTTCACCTTCTTGACCGGGGCGAGGTACGCCAGCTCCTGCAGGGCGCCGGGAGGGCATACGTAACCGCAGAACACCCTTCCGACCAGGAGGGAGGAGAGTATCACCAGGGAGGTGACCAGGACCACCACGGGCAGGTTGGCCTGGGGGATCTTGCCTAGCATAAGCAATTGCAGCTGCCAGGGGAACATGGGCGCGAAGTAGGCGAAGCCGAGCAGGGCCGATAATACCAGCACCACCCATCCCAGTTCTTTGCGCAGTTTGCCCTTGTACAACAGATAGGTGACCGCGGGGACCATTACCGCGGTGTAGATCATCCCTAGGATCATCGCCAGTTCCAATTTCATCCTTCAGCCTCCAGACATCTCCTGAGCATCCCGAGCATGGGCGGAGCCTTCTCCCTCAGGTCGTACGAGAAGTTGGCGTGCCGCCATTCCAGAACGGCCAGGCGCAGCCCGCCCATGAAGAGCAATGTGAACGCCTCCGCGTCCACAGTGGATGAGAAAGCGCCGGAGGCCTTGCCCTCGCGGATGAGCTGGGCGATGAGCGAGGAGCGCGAGGAGCGCCGGAGATCGAAACGCTCCTTGACCGAGGGGAACTCCCTGAATATGTCCTCCTGGAAGAGCACGGAGGTGTGCATCGGGTTCTTCTGGAACTTCTCCAGCTGCCATTTCATCATGTTCTCCATGGCTTCCCATGGGCCCTCGCCGTGAGGAAAGAACTGGTTCTCCTCGAAGACCATGCTGGCCAGCGAGTCAACGATGTCCTCCTTGCCCTTGAAGTGCCGGAACAGTGCCGCCTCGCTCACCCCTACCCGATCGGATATCTCCCTCAGGGTGAGAGAGTGAATGCCCTGGGTGTGGACGATGCCTAGGGCTGCATCCAGTATCTGCGACCGGCGAGCGTTACCGTTCATTCTGGCGCCCATGTTCATCACCTATTAGTTATCACTAACTAACATAACCGTGAATGGTATAAATTCCTTTCGAAAGAAGAGAATAAGATCAATCCAGCAGGACCAGACCGGTCCACAGATAGGTGTCCTTGGGGGGCAGGTCGATAGGCATTCCAGCGTTCTCCGCCGTCTTGATGACGTCTATGCCCAGCGCCTCCATGGACGGCCGGGCCTGGAACGGGAAGCGGCAATCCTCGCCATCTATGGCGCCGCACTCCTCGCAGAGCGGGCACGGTCCTCCGCCCAGACCGGCGGCGAAGCGGTAGCCGAAGAAAAAGGCGTCCCTCTCCAGTTTCGCCACTATCTCATTGAGCTTTCGGACCTGGTCACGGGCCGCCTTCTCCTTGTCCTCACCGAGCTCCTGAGCCGGGAGGGAGATCTGGACCAAGATGGCGAACGCGTATCTGGCGAGGACCTTGGCGAACTCCTCGGAGGGCATCACCAGGGGCGGGCAGATGTGGCTTCGCCCGTAGTGCTTGCACTGCGGGACCTGGCACTTGAAGTTGACCCTGGGGTCCACCACGACGTTCTGCACCGGCACCGGTGCCACCTTGCTCGCCCCGTAGACCGTGGCATTGGCGCACAGCGCCTGAAGATGCTCCCCTATCTCCATGTTCTCCCTGCACCGGTAACGACGAGGGAACGTAAAACGGTTGCCCGTGCTCATGATTTAATATTCGGATTCTGTAGTTATCACGGGAAGAAAATGATGGGGTCGACCTGGAGGAAAGAGGCTGAGAAGGATAAGCTGAACGAGGCGGAGAGAGCGATGCAGCTGATAAGCTGGGTCTTCACCGCCATCGCCGCCTGGTTCCTGCTTTCGCACTGGACGGAGGACACCGGCTTCTTCACCTCCGAGTTCGGCCAGCTGGACGCGTTGGTGCTCTTCGGCCCGCTGCTTTTCGGCCTACTGCCTCCTTTGGTGAGAACCTTGCGGGGCCGCAAGAACATCTCCCGGCCCTGGGACATAGTCGGCTCGATGCTCTTCGTGCTTTCCTCCGCCTACTTCCTGTGCGTGTTCCCCTTTGACATGGCCTTCTTCGCGGTACCGCTGCCTGATGGCATGCGGTTCTTGATAGACTGGGTCACCGAGGACATCGCCAAGGTGGTCCTGGTCATCGGGATCGCCGGGGGCGTGCTCGGCATAGGCTGGACCACCCTGACCTACTTCAAGGTCAAGGAGATCCTGGAGCACCGGTCTTCCCAGTGACCGCATCGCCGCGCCTGGTCAGTACCAGCATCAGGACCAGGGCGATCAGGCTCATGGCGATGCCGTAGCCGAACGTTCCCCAAGCGCCGGCGGCGTCCCAGAGCAGGCCGGCGACCAGGCCCCCGGGCAGCATGACCAGGCCCACCGCGGTGTGATAGACCCCTAACGCGGTCCCGCGCAGGTCCTTCGGCACCAGGTCTATGACGAAGGCCTTGAACGCCCCCTCGCTGGTGCCCTTGTACACCCCGTAAAGAACGAAGCCTAGGGCCAGCAGCATCAGGCCGGTGGCCGAGGCCATGACCAGCGAGGTGATGGCAAAGAGGATGAAGGACAGGATGAGCAACGGCCGGCGCCCGATGCGGTCGGAGAGCATCCCTGATGGAAGCGAAACAAGCACGAATATGATGTTGAAGAGGGCGTAGAGCAGGATGGTGGTGACGGTGCTCATCCCCTGCGCCTGCGACTGCAGCACGAAGAAGGAGTAGCTGATCTCCCCGGCGAAGAATATCAGCACCACCAAGGTGAGCGCCCAGAACCTTCGGCCGAGACGATGCGCGTCCTTGAGCATGCGACCGGTGGCCCGGGGGGCATGCCAAGGCGCCTCCTTGATGAAGAGTAGGAGAACCAGGACCGCCAACGCCGCGGGGATGGTGGCCAGCAGGAATATCAGGCGATAGGTGTCGGTGGTGACCGTCGCCGCCGCCAGGAGGACAGGGAGCACCAGCAACGGCCCGATGACCGCGCCAGTGGAGTCCATGGCCTTGTGCAGCCCATACGCCTTCCCGATATGCTCCTTGGGAGTTGAATCGGCGATGAGCGCGTCCCGGGGGGCGCTCCTCAGGCCCTTGCCCACGCGTTCCGTGACCCGTACCCCGAAAACGTGCCAATAGGAGGTAGCAAAGAAGAGCAGGGGCTTGGCCAGGGTGCTCAGCCCATAACCGGAGATGAGGAACGGCTTCCTCTTGCCCAGCTTGTCCGACATCCTTCCGGAGACGACCTTGAGAAGCGAGGCGGTGGTCTCCGCCGCTCCCTCGATAAGGCCGATGACCGCGCCGGTCGCACCTATGCCAGTTAGGAACAGCGGGAGTATCGGATAGATCATCTCGCTGCTGACGTCGGTGAGCAGCGACACCAGGCCGAGGATCAGCACGTTGGTGGACAGACCGGTCAGCAGCCCTTTCCTTCTGGTCATCCGGAAGGGAACCGCCATGAAGGTTATTCATTTTATTGAGGCCAGGGGAAGGACCCTTGATCGGACCTTCGAGGAAGAGAGAACCTCCAATAGTTTCAAGTCCTGGCAATTGCTGATTCGCTAAGCATGCGTGGTGGGGGAGCTGGGGCGCTGATCGTGGGCGCGCTGCTGCTGGTATTACTTGTCCCAAGTAACGTCATGGCGGAGGACGTGGCGGACTTGGAGTTCGGGCCTAACGAGGTTTTCTCCCACGAAGAGACCGAATTCTGGTTGACCTTCCACAACACGGCGGACCGGGAGATAGCGCTCAGCGACGCGGTGGCGGTCATCGAGTGGCCTGGGGAGCCCTGGTTCATAAACCAGACTGACCCAGATATCGTGATCGATTTCATGGATGGGACGGTAACGGTTCCAGCGGGGGGATCGGTGACCTTCAGGAGATCGGTATATGTGGACCTCAGCGGTGGTTTCTCCGTAGACCTCTCGGCCAAAGGCAAGTATGCTGGGGACGCCACCTCCACGATAATAACTGGATCCTCCTTTGTCGATTGCAGCAAAAGACAGTTCTTTGATGCCAGGGCGCCCCTCGCCTCGGCCTTCTCTATGTTCATTCTGCTCTTCGCCTGTGGATTGCTGGGGTTCTTCGTCAGGGGCGCATACTGGGGATATGAGATCAAGAAGAATCTGGAGGACGATGACCTTGATGAGCTCCAGTACTTCAAATGGTTCCTTTTTATCTGGTGGAACCGGGGACATAAGGTCCGGGTGATCATGTTCTTCGCGATCATCGCGCTGTTGTTCGCCCTGATAACATATTCGGCGCTAACCTGAATGGTTTCGTCGAGGAAGAGGACCGCCCTCCCCCCCCCCTTGAAGCTGACCACCGTATCGATGGCGCTCTCACATTGGGACCGGCCCAAGGGGGTAATTTTTAATTAGAGCATCTGCTTTCAGATGAAACGCTACAGGGGTCCGTAGCTTAGTCCGGTGGAGCGAGCGGCTCATAACCGCTTGGTCGTCGGTTCAAATCCGACCGGGCCCACATCCTTTCCAATCTTTCTGTGATGTTACGAAGACCACCAGCGCGATCAACATTGCAATGTAATAAAAAACCGAACTTGGAAAAGGTTTGGTTCGACCTGTACCTCCCAAGGAGGATCAGTTCTTCGGAGCGGCGTCCTTGGCGACCTTGTCGGCCTTCTTGAGGATCTTAGCCATGTTGTCACCTCTGGACCGTCGACCGATGCTCGTTCTTTTTAGCTGTTCTGAACCACTAGGGCGGTTTTAGATGCGCAAGGCGTAATAATCGAAAGAGCGTTGGATGCTCTGGCGGAATGTTGCCGCCGCCCCTCTATCAACATTGACCTCGAAGGAACCCGGTCACCATACCATACTGGTTAAATCCCCGCGCCACCATTCCTGGTCGGTCCTGCCGATGAGAGAATGGGAATCCTTCCTGCCGATCGAGGTGTGCGAACGCCTGCAGAAGATCATGGACGTACGGTACGTGATCGATCTGGGCATCCGGACCGAATCGATCTCCGAGGAAGGGGAGGTGGTCTGCACCATGGACGCCGGCGACAAGATCAACGCCATGGGCGGGGCGCACGGCGGGGCGATCTTCAGTTTGGCGGACCAGGCCTTCGCTCTGGCTTGCAACATGGGCGCGGAACCCCAGGTGGCCCTTTGCGTCAATATGAACTTCCTGCGACCGGGGAGGGGGAAGCTCAAGGCCGTGGCCAGGAAGATCTCGGAGACCAGGAGGACCTCCGTCTGCGAGGTCAAGGTCTTTGAGGACGGGGAGCTGATAGCGACCTTCCAAGGGACCAGCTACAAGATCAGGGCGAAGCGGGCTGAAGCGACCCTTTGATGGCCGTCACGGATCGAGAAAAGGACGGCCCCGTTAGAAATTTTATTAATCAGTGCGGAAATAGAACGCCGGGGATAACCGTGAAGATCGAGATCTATCACGCATCGAAGTTCGGGAACGGGGAGAAGGTGGTGGCCTATCTGCAAGGGCTGCTAGTGGCCAAGGGCCATCAGGCAGAGTACCGTCATATCAAGGACGCCAGGCCCAAGGAGATGCCTGCCGCGGACCTCTATGTGTTCTGCGCGCCCACCCGCCTGGGCAAGCCGATCGGCAAGATGAGGAGGTTCCTCAAGAAGGCCAGGCTGCCGGAGGGCGCCAAGTATGCGCTCATAGCCACGCACGGGGAGCCGGTTCCGAACAAGAAGACCGGGAAGATGCCCTCTGCGGAGGAGATAGAGAAGTACCAGCAGAACCTGCCGACCATGGAGTCGATCCTGAGGGACAAGGGGGCGGTCAAACTGGCCGAGGTGAAGGTCTATGTCCGGGGAGATACCATGAAGGGACCTCTGGCGGACGGCTGGGAGAAGACGGTCGAGGAGTTCACTTCGAGACTGCTGTAAAAAGGTAAGAAAGGGAAGAGGTTTGGGACCTTACTTCTTCTTCAGGAAGAAGAACGCTGCTACGGCCGCAACCGCCGCTATGGCGATGATGGCAATGATGATGTAGAGCATGGTGCTGCTCTCGCCGTCATCGTCGTCCCCGCCATCTGCCGTGGGAGTGGTGTCCTCCGCATCCGACATCGCGCCCTCGCCGATCGCGTTCACCGCGCTGACCTTGTAGTAGTAGGTCTGGCCGTTGGTCACGTTGTCGTCCGTGTAGCTGGTCACCACCCCCACCGTGTCCAGTAGGACCAGGCTGTCAGCGGACGTTCCGCGGTACACCTTGTAGCCGGTTATTGGAGACCCTCCGGTGTTGGCCGGCGTTTCCCAGGTCAGCGCTACCGTGCCATTGCCGGCATCCGCGACCAGGTCAGTGGGCGCTGAGGGCGGGGAGTTGGCCTTCATCATCACCACGTCCGATCGCGGACCTTCCCCCTTGGCGTTCAATGCGCTGACGGCGTAGAAGTACTCCGTCCCTTCCACCAGGTCCAGGTCGGTGTAGTTCAGCACAACGCCAAGAGTTGCCTTCAGACTGAGGCTGGCGGCGGACGTCCCGCGGTATACCTTGTATCCGGAGATGGAGAAACCGCCATCGTCATCCGGTTCATCCCAGGTTATCACTATGCTGGCGCCATCGGTCATCGCCCCGACGTGGATCGGCTCGGACGGAACGGCCCCCAACTGCGCGGACGCCAGATTGGACCTGGGGCCTTCCCCCTGGTCGTTGACGGCCGAGACCTGGTAGACGTAGGTCTGCCCGACGGTCTCTGTGTCATCCTCGTAGGTGAGGACGTTTCCCAGCTCGATCAACAGGCTCATGGAACCGCTGTCCGGGCCACGGTACACGCGATAGTTGGTTATCGCCGAGCTTCCGGTATCGGCCGGCTCGGTCCAGGTCAGCGTCACAGACACCCCTTCGGACATCGCCGACAGAACTGGAGCGGAAGGAAGGTCAGTGTTCGAGCTTACCTCGTTGGACCTCGGTCCCTCTCCTACGCTATTCTCGGCGGATACCTGATAGAAATAAGTCTGGCCTATGCCGATGTCGATATCGGTGTAAGTCGTCACGTCCCCCAGGGCGACCAATAGCGTAAGGTCGCCGGACATCTCGCCGCGATACAGGTTGTAGCTGAGGTCGGCACCTCCGTCGTCAAGCGGCCTTTCCCAGTTCAGGATGACATCGTCCCCGTCCAGGGCGGCGGTCAGGTTCAGCGGGGCCGATGGCAGGCTGGCCGGGGTCTCGGAGACCTCGATCGAATGGGGCCCTTCGCCCACGGCGTTCACCGCGCTGATGGCGTAGTAGTAGGTCTGACCGTTCACCACGTTGAAGTCCAGATAGGTCAGGACGTTGCCCAGGGTGGACCAGAGCACCAGGCTACCGGATGAGTCGCCCCGATAGACCTTGTAATTGGTGATCGGCGAACCGCCGTCCGCCAAGGGGGCCTGCCAGACCAGCTCGACCATTTCGTCATGGGCGTACGTGACCAAATTGGTCGGCGCCGCCGGTGCGGTCAGCACCTCGGCGTTCACGGTCACATCGGCCTTGGTGCTGTACGCGCTGGTGCCCACGGCGTTCACCGCGGCCACCCGGTAGCTGTAGGTCCCGTTCGCCAGATCAAGGTCGGAATAGGTCAGCGCGTTCCCGACCTCTATCAGGTCCACGGTGGCGTTGGCAACCGTGGTCCTCTCCAGTATGTAGCCGGTTATAGGCATACCATTGTCCAGTTTGGATGCGGACCAGCTTAGGATCACGTCATCGCTGGAGGCGACAGCCGTCAGTCCGAAGGGCGCCGACGGCTCGGCGAGCATCTGAGCGTACTTCAATGCGTCCCTGGTGTCGTCAACATAACTGATGTGAACGGTGTTCTGAAGGCCGATGCTTATCGAGGGGTTCTCGCCCACGTCGCCGACGCAGTCCACCGCGACGATCCCCCAGCCCCCGTCGGTCGGATATTCGCCGTTGAGGTTCACGGCCAGCTTGAGGTCCTGGTTCACATCGTCGTAGTAGGCGATGTGGAGAGCGCCCGATCCACTCCTGACCATTGACGTATACATTCCGGCGCTGTCGTCGACCGTCATGTAGTCCCAGTGGCCATCGGCGTTGCTGGCGATCATAAGGTTGCCATACGTGGCATCATAGAAGCTCACGAAGGCGTTTCCATCCAAGTCCAGAGCCAGTGAGTTGTACTTTCCGGCGTCGGAACCGCTGGTGTATATCGACTCCAGTGTCCAAGAGGAACCGGTCTGGAAAGCGTACTTAAGGTCCCCATTGGTCGCGTCATAGTAGCTTATATGCGGCCTATAGGTATCGCGATCGATCCTTTCAAGGGCTATCGATGAGTACCGCCCGACGTCGTTCGTACTGTTATCGACTGTCTGGTAGGACCAGGTCGCCCCATTGAAGATAGCGCATTTGAGGTTCCCCAGAGCCGTCGCATAGTAGCTGATGTACACCTTATCATTGGCGTCCACAGCTATGGACGTGGTGAAACTGACGTTCACCCTGTCGTCCAGGGTGATGTTGGCCCAACCACGACCGGCGTTAGTGGCATACTTGAGCTCGTTTCTTGTGGAATCACGGTAGCTTATGTGCGCTTTTCCGGCGGAATCAAGGGCCATGCTGCAGAAGCCGCCGGCTTGCACCGTTCCCGCGCCATCCACCAGCTGGTACTTCCATGTCCCGCCCACATTGTTGGCGTACATCAGGCTGGTGTTCTTGGTCACGTAGTAGCAGACATGTGTCCATCCGTTCTTGTCCACCTTGATCGAGGATTGACCGGGAGCGAAGGTGATAGGTCCATCGTATAACGTGGTCAGTTTCCAGGCGGTGTTGGTGGAATACTTCAAACCTTCGCTCTCGCTGCGAGCGTCAAAGTAAGTTATGTGCACTCCGTCCCCTTTGTCTAGAGCGAGCGAGCAGAGGTTAGATGCCGCACCGACATCGGCGATCTTGGTGAAGGCCCAGTTGCCCCCGGCATTATTGGCGTACCGGATCGCGTAGTTAGTGGCGTCGTAGAAGCCTATGTGTGACTTGCCCTTTGTATCGACCTCCATGGACAAGCCATAGAACACCTCGACACCTGACGTCAGGGTGCTGTTGACCCAGCTCCCTCCGGCGTTGGTGGCATAATGTAGTTCGAAATTAGTATTGTCCAGGAATGCTATGTGAGCCTTTCCGTTGGGATCCAGGCCCAAGCTGGTCCCGTCCCCGAATCTCGAACCGGACGCGGCCACCTCGAAGGACCAGGTCCCGCCGACATTGTTCCCGTAGACCACGTCCATTAAGGAATTGGCGGTGTTCTTGTAATACCGGGTGTAAACGACGTGCAGGTTGTCGGAGGCGTCGATGAACAGATCGGGTTCTGTGCCTACCGAGAAGAATGTGCTGGTGTCGGTTCCTTCAATCAAATTGGTGGTCCAGGAGCCAGCTGTGTTGTTCGCATACCAGAGGCCTTTGGACTCGTTGACCCCGTTATAGAAGACTATGTGCACCTTTCCTTGCGAATCAACCTTCAGCGAGGATACCTGAACATAGCTGGAGGTTATCTGCAGGATATCACTGGTGTTCCAGTTCCCGCCGGCGTTGGTCGCGTATTTCAGATATCCTACGCTGTCGAAATCGTTGGGGATGGCGTTGACCCGATCAAGGTAGGATATGTGAGCGTTGCGCTCACGGTCGATGTCCATGGAGAAGAGATGGCCAACATCCCCTTCGCTGTCCACGAGCTCCGTCGTCCATGTACCGCCGGAGTTGCTGGCGAACCACAGGTCCTTGTTCTGGAGATCGTTGTAAGCCACATAGGCGTTGCCATCATCGTCCAATGCCAGGGAGCTGTATACGCCCATTAGCCTGCCCGAGTGAACGTTTTCGTTCATCCAGATGTCCTCGGACGCCAGGCAGAGGTCGTAATAGCCCTCGTCCAGATAGGATATGCTGACCATGTCGTCAGGGCCTATGGCCAGTGAGCAGAACCTTCCGGCGTATCTGGGTTGGGCATCGACCACTGACATGGTCCAATCCGTTCCCCCCAGCTCCGCCATCTTGAGAGCGCTGTTGCTGCCGTCATAGTAGGCGATGTGCGGTATGCCCTGGGAATCCACACCTATGCTTGAGTACTCGCCAACCTCACCGTCCTCGTCCACGATGACCGGGGCGTCCCAAGCCACTCCGTCAAAATATTTGTAGAGGAGATCATAGTTTGCCTGATCGAAATAGCTGACATGCAACTCGTCCCCGAAGACCGCGAGGGATGCGTGATAGCCGGGTTTGTAAACGCCGCCACCATCGTCCAGATCGGAGATCGTCCAGCCGCCGCTGGTTGGCTTCTGTGCTAATCTCAGGAACCGGTCCGTTCCCGCCTCTGCTTGGTAGGCGATATAGATAAAACCTCGAGCGCTGACCGCCAAGGAGCAGTACATGCCCACCTCACCGGCGTTGCCATCCACGACCGCCGGGGAGTTCCAGCTTCCGCCTGAGTTGTTGACGTACATCAGGACCTTGCTGTTCCAGGATTCGTCGGACTGGGTGTACGCGATGTGAACGACCCCGTTATGATCGATGAATATGTCGTTGTATTCACCGGTAACCTTGGGACCGATTATCTCGCTGGTCCAGCTCCCTCCGGCGTTGGTGGCGTAGGTGAGGTTCTCGTACTCATCGTAGTATCGCATGTACAGAACATGAGCATAACCATCAGCGTCGACCGCCAGGCTTATTTCTTGCTCAACGTCCACCAGATCGTTCAGGCTCTCGATCTTCCAGGTGCCGCTGGAGTCCGTCGCGTAGTAAATAGTGTAATCGTCATACTGCGCATAGGCGATATGGTTATGGCCGAAGCGATCGATGGCCATGGATGTGCTGTAGCCAGTGTCATTCCTTCCATCAACCACTTCCAGGGCCCATCCGGCCGAGGTACTGACGGGGCTCACGCGCGCCGCCTCCACCACCTCCGGCGCGGTCGAGATGATCACTATGGTCGACAGCAAAAGCAGTAGAACTAGCAGAGAGGCGCCCACCTTGCGCCGGAAAATGGTCCATTCCCCCACGGCGGACATGCGGAAAATATGTTGTCGAGGGGTATAAAATGACACAGGTCACCATTTTAAAACAACTGGAATCGTGTTAATATATAGCACGCCAAATTCCGTTCATGGTCGAATAGCAACATCGTCAATGACCGATAAAAATGAAAGAAGGAAGAGGTTTAAGACCGCTTTCTTTTCAGGACGAAGATGACGACCACCGCGACCACGGCCAGGGCGACAAACACCAAGATGACGTACAATGGGAGATCGCTTCCCTCGTCCTCATCGTCATCGATCCCGCCCTCGGTGGTGGGAGTGACATGGTCCGACTCGGTCAACGGTCCCTCTCCGACCGCGTTCACCGCGCTTACCCGGTAATAGTAGGTCTGACCATTGATCACTGCGTCATCGAGGTAGGTGTTGACATTGCCCAGGCCGACCAGCAGAACCTCCGCTCCCTCGGTTGTACCGCGGTATACCTTGTAACCGATCACAGGCGTCCCGCCATCATCATCCGGGGGGTCCCAGGTCAAGGTCACCGTTCCGTTTCCGGCGTCGGCGTCCAGGTTCTCTGGCGTTCCCGGAACCTCTGCAACCACATCGACAGTAACCTCGATCGGTCCGGTCTTTGTGCCAACTCCCACGGCGTTCGCCCCGGCCAGGCGATAGCTGTATGTGCCTCCGAGAGCGGTCTGGTCCGTGACCTCCCAGACGTCGCCCACGGTCATCAGCAGCGATTCATGACCAGTACCGTCCGTGCGGTAGACCCGGTAATCGGTCACGTGATAGCCGTAATCCTGCCATGAAGGCAGCCAGCTGAGCGTGACCTCCCCAACCCCGGCCACCGCCTCGAAGTTCCGTGGCGGCCCGGGCTCGCATAGTAGTTCGGCGTGCTTCAGTTCCAGGGATCCGGTCTTGTCATAACCTTGGTAGACGATGGCGGGATGGTCGGTGGGATCCAAGGCAATATTGGTGAAGTAGCCGCTTCCGCCCCCGTCCACCTGGTAGCTCTCCCAGAACCCCTGCTTATAGCGGGCGTACTTGAGGGCCTGGTTGGTCTGGTCGTTATAGCTGACGTGCGGCGAACCTTGAGAGTCCAGGGCGATGGACGTGTGGCTCCCCACGCTCCCGGCGGCGTCCACTATCGATACTGCCCAGTACCCTTCGACGTTGTTCACGTAATGCAGCTCGGTGTTGGTGCCCTCGTAGCAGGTCATGTGCACCTTTCCGTTGGCGTCCACCGCTATGGAGGAGTACTGCCCGGCGTAGAAGGAAGCGTCGACCGTCTGGTCGGTCCAGCTGCCACCAGCGTTCGTCGCGTACTTCAGGTCGCCAACGGAACCGGTCTCCGCATAGCTGATATGAGCCTTATCATTGGCGTCCAACGCCAGATCGATGTAGTATCCCACGGTGTCCGAGTCGTCCACCGTAGTCCTGTACCAACTTCCACCGGAATTAGTGGCATACTTGAGGTTCTCATGCGTCCGGTCGTGATAGGCGATGTGCACCCTGCCATTGGAATCGATGGCGATCGCAGAGAACTCCCCGACATCATCCACACCTCCGTCGACCAGCTTCGAGACCCAATCGCCGCCGGCGTTGTTGGCGTACATCAGGGTTCCGTCAGTGTCGTTGTAATAAGAGATGTGCACGACGCCCTGGGCGTCCACGGCTATCGATGGATAGAGCCCGTCGTTCTTGTTCATCGTGTGGTCCACGCGGTCCCAGTACCACATCTGAGCACCGTAATTCGAGGCGTACATCAGATCTTGATTGGTCTTGTCATAGTACGCCGCATGCGCGAAGCCCCGGGCGTCCAGGGTCATGGAGGCATACCAGCCAGTATCAGCTCTATGATCCACGGTGAGCTTCTTCCAGGAGGTGCTGGTGGCGTACTTGAGGACGGAATTATTGCTGTCGATGTACACTATGTGCGGATCGCCATTGCTGTCCACGGCCATGGACGCCGACCTGCCCACGTCCCCGACCCAGTCCACGAAGCTTACCCGCCAGTAATCGGCGTCGTTGGTCATGTATTTCAGATCGTTATTGGTGTAATCGAAGTAGGCGATGTGCACGTGGTCAGAGGGGTCCACACCTATGGAAGTGTACCATCCTACCGAGGTTAACGAAGTCAGAGTGGTGGTTTGGAAGGTCCCCACTGTGTTGTTGGCATAGGAGATCTTCCCGTTGGTCTGGTCGTAGAAGCTGACGTGGACCTTGTCGTTCGAATCTACGGCTATGGATGTATATTGGCCGACATCTCCCGAGGCACCGGTCACGGTGACCGCCTCCCAGTCCCCGTTCACGTTGTTGGCGTATCGGAGGTCCATGTTGGTGGCGTCATAGTAGCTGACATGCGCCTTCCCCTGGGAATCGATGACGATGGAACCGTAATAGCCGCAGTTCCCTGCGGAATCTATCAGTTCAGTGGCCCAGTTCCCGCCTGCGTTCGTTGCGTACCATAGGTCGTGGTCTGGATTGACCTGGAAGCAGATGTGCGCCTTGTCGTTGCCGTCCAGAGCTATCGAGGGATAGGCGCCGGCCAGCCCGGTGGTGTACTTCCAGGTGGTCCAGGTACCACCGATGTTGGTCATGTACCAGAGGTCGGAGCCCAGGTTCTCGTAGAAGCAGATGTGCGCGAATCCCTTGGAGTCCATGGCGATGGAGGGGTTCGTGGCATGAACACCGTCCCCGGTGGCCAAGGCCTCGGGCTCCCAAACACCGTTCCAGTTCTTGGCGTAGTACAGGTCGGCGCTGTCCTTCTGGACGTAGCAGACGTTGAGGACCCCGGATCGATCGAAGGCGGCATCGCAATCACCCTGGACGTTGCCCAGTGAGTAGAGCGACTCCCTGACCCAGATATCATTCGTGGCGTACCTCAGGTCCATCCAGGACAGGTCGAAATAGGCCACGTGGAGCTGCCCGTCCGGACCGATGGCCACCGAGGCCTGGCCGGAGTAGACCGCGTCCAGATACCCTCCCTCGATCGCGGAGGTTCCCGTATGGTATGTATAGCGGAGCTGCTGCTCGGCCACGTCCTGGAACACCACGAATATTCTGCCCAAACCGTCGATCACCAGCGAAATGTAACGGCCGACGTCTGAATCCGGGTCGGCCATCAGGGTTTGGGTGGTCCACCCGCTTCCCGACTGCCAGGCCCACTTGGAGTTGGTGTTGGTCTCGTCGTAGTAGGCTATGAAGGCCGTTCCGTCCGGCTTTAGGGCTATGGAGGTGAACATCCCCACGTCCCCGACGCTATCCACCACCGTGGTGAAGAAGCTGCCGTGGCTGTTGTTGGCGTACTTCAGGTCACGATCGAAATGATCGTAATAGGAGACGTGCGCCGCCCCGAACCGGTCCAGGGCCAGGGAGCAGAACTTGCCGGCGTTCCCGGTGTTGTCAATTATGGAGAAGGACCATTCGCCCCCGCTCAGCTTGGCGTACCTGAGCACCTCGATGGCGTCGTCAAAATAGGCGATGTGCACGTTGTTCGAGGAGTCCAGAGCGATATCGGTCCCGAAACCGACGTTGTCGGGGTCCACCACCGTCCGGTTCCATTCCCCTCCTGCGTTGGTGATGTATAACAAGGAATGATTTGTCATTTCGAGATAGACTGCATGGACGTTGCCATAGCTGTCCAGGGCCATGGAGCAGTACTCCCCGACATCGCCAGCCGAATCGATGGTCGCGATCTGCCATATCCCTCCTGTATCAGTGGCGTACTTGAGGTCCTTGTTCGTTGAATCAAAATAAATGATGTGAACCGCCCCGTCCGCGTCTACCGCTATGGAGTTGTTGCGGCCGACGTCCCCCTCGCGGTCCAGCACCTCCACTCCCCATTTGACGTAGGAACGGGTCAGTGGAGGGCTGGCCTCGGCCGCTTCGGGGATATGAACGATGACCAGCATGGATGAGATCAATAAGAAAAGGACCAGCACGGAGACCCCTTTCCGGCAGGGGTTGGAGGAACCGCCTTCCAACATGGTTGATACTACTCTCGAGAGAGGGTATTATAAATAGTGGTTCTCGAAGGACCGGGGTCTTGTACTTCACTTCATATTCGAGTTACACCATCATCGCCAATGATCTGGCCTGGTTCAAGGATGGTCCGTGCCATCGCTGTTCCGGCCATTTCCACTATCGACCAAAAATCCAATCATCTCCCGTCCGGACATTCATTCTGCTCACCCGAAGCTTGACCTGTTAGATTTAATACGGTAAGACCGTTAACCGGCAAGCCACGGAAGCGGACAGATGGCAGAGGAGATACCACCGACCGGCACCGGCAACCTGATGGACCACGAGAAAGCGTACCAGGCTTTCAATTGGGCCTCCCTCAACGGCGAGTTCGACTGGTCCCGCGGGGGTCCGTACAACGTTGCGGCGGAAGCGGTGGACCGCCATGCCCGCAAGACCCCGGACAAGGTGGCCATCCATTCCGTGCGGGCCAACGGAGCGATTCAATCCCTCACCTTCGCGGATATCTCGCGTTCCTCCAGCCAATTCGCGGACGGACTTCGCCAACGGGGGGTGGGCAGGGGCGACCGCGTGTTCGTCTATCTGGACCGCCGCTCCGAGCTGTTCATATCCATCATCGGCATCGCGAAGCTGGGCGCGGTGGCCTGCCCGCTGTTCTCCGCTTTGGGTCCGGAAGCGGTGAAGGACCGACTTTTGGACGGGACGCCGTCGGCGATCGTCACCTCGGCCTATCTTTATGAGAGGATATCCGCTGTGCTCAAGGAGACCTCTCCCGCCCCCTTGGTGGTCTGCGTCGGGGAGGGCTGCCCCAAGGGCGCAGTGCCCTATTCGCAGGTCCTTGAGGCTGGATCACCGGATTTTGAAACGGTGAGCATGAGGCCGGACGAGCCTTACATCATCCATTACACCTCCGGCTCCACCGGCAAGCCCAAAGGGGTCGTGCTCCCGCACCGGGCCATGCTCCAGCAGCTCTCCGGTGCGAAATATGTATCCGACCTCAGGGAGGGGGATGTTTTCTGGTGCACCGCCGACCCGGGATGGGTGACCGGAACCTCCATGGGGATATTCGGTCCCTGGTACCTCGGGATAACCATAATCTCCTTCGAGGGGCGCTTCGACGCCCGCTCCTGGTATTCGCTGATAGACCGCTTCAAGGTCACCGTGTGGTTCACCGCTCCCACCGCCCTCAGGATGCTGATGAAGGCCGGTGACGAGGTGGTCAGGGAGTTCGATCTATCTTCGCTCAGGCACATGTGCTCCGCCGGCGAGCCGCTGAACCCGCATGTCGTGCGCTGGGGCATGGAGGTGCTCAGGCGCCGCATCCACGACAACTGGTGGCAGACGGAGACGGGTGCACCGTGCATCTCGAACTTCCCATGCATGACCGTGAAGCCGGGGTCCATGGGCAAGGCCGTTCCCGGGGTGACGGCGGCGATCGTGGACGATAACGGCATGGAGCTCCCTCCCGGGAAGGAAGGGTTCCTAGCCCTGCGTCCCGGCTGGCCGTCCATGATGACTGGCATCTGGGGCAACGTCACTAAGTACCGCGAATATTTTTACGTTCCCGGCTGGTATGCTTCCGGGGACCAGGCCTACAAGGACGAGGACGGCTACATCTGGTTCCTGGGTCGGGCGGACGACGTGATAAAGACCTCCGGCGAACGCCTCGGACCTTTCGAGGTGGAGTCGGCCCTCATCGAGCATCCGGCCGTCGCGGAATCGGCTGTCGTAGGAAAACCGGACGAGCTGCGCGGGGAGATCGTGAAGGCCTTCATAGTGCTCCGTCCGGGCAACCAGCCCTCGGAGCGACTGAGGGAGGACATCACCAACTTCGTCCGGGTGCGACTGGCCTATTACGCGTATCCCCGGGAGATCGAGTTCGTGGAGGCCCTTCCGAAAACGCGTTCCGGCAAGATCATGCGTCGGGTGCTGAAGGCCAAGGAGGGCGGGCATGACACCGGGGATCTGTCCATGCTCGAGGACTGAGGGCTAGGGACGAAGTGGGACCGCAACCTGCTAATAACGTTCTTGAGAATCCGTGCAGCAATGGGATTGCTAGACAAGGACCCTTGCTGGGCCCGCCGGACCGCCGGCGCTCTGATAATGGTTGCTGCGTTCATAGTGCTGATGGGCATCATCACCGGGGAGGCCCTCTACCCGGGATACCACACCGGGGAGGACGACATCAGCGACCTGGCCTGGAGAGAGCCTTCGGCCTCCATATTCAACTTGACCATGATAGTGGGCGGGGTCATGTACTCCCTGACCGCCATCCTACTGCGCCACGCCGGGCTGTCCCGGTACGTGACCGTTCCGGCGTTCATCATGGGATTGGGAGGTGTCCTCGTCGGCATTTTTCCGGTTTATACGGGAACCCCGCACTACATAGCCGCCCTAATGGCATTTGGCGGGGGAGCCCTGACCGCGCTCATGGCCGCCAGGACCGCCGATTCCCCGTTCAAGTACATATCCCTGGTCCTGGGAACGATAAGCCTGATCTCGCTGGTGCTCTTCACCGCCATGTGGGGGGGAGAGCCGATCGGACCGCTGGGGGAGGGCGGGATGGAGAGATGGGTGGCCTACGCCAACATGACCTGGGCCATCGGGTTCGGCGGATATCTGATGAACAGCGGGCCCGATCGTTCCAGGTCGCGGATGTCCTGCAATCGCCCTTAGGAGGCTGCAGCGAAAGGTAGATTATCCGCCACCCGCTAGTTTAGACTAGAGGGGTGGATCCCGTGGACCTAGACCAAGCCATCCAGCTGTGCAGGTCGGCCAGAAGGGACCTGAGGAGATTGATGGCCGCTCTGGACATGAAGAGCTTTTACGACATAGGACATGATGTAGGCCACGCCGCCGCCCTGGGGGTGGCCTTCAGGAGCATGGACAAGGAGCTGGTCTGGCTGGAGCAGCTCATCACCGTGGGGAACCTGGAGGCGATCCGGGGGCAGAGCTGGATGGTCTGTGATCTGGTGAACTATTACGATCGGCTCATCGACATGATCCGGGACAAGTCCATCCCGGTCGGGAAGGCTCCCCCGGTGGCTGATTCCATCCACCTCTGGAGGGAGAACGCCGGGAAGCTGGCCCAGGCGGTGTGCCAACTGGAGGATGACGAGGGTCCGTGACAGGCAAGCATGAATAGGCGGGACATGGTTCACCTGGACATGAGGGAGGTCCGGCTCCGGCACCATCATCTGCTCTGCACCCGCAGCTTCGGAGGCCGCGGATACGATTATCGATTCGTGGCCAACATGGAGGAGGTGGTCTCCAGGCTACGCTCCCCGGACGGGCTCGTGGTGCACCTGGCCACCAGCTGCGACGATATCTGCTCGCAATGCCCCAATGCCGTTAGCGGGCTGTGCAAGGACCAAGAATCGGTGATGGAGAAGGACCGGTCGGCGGCGCTGTTCCTGGGCCTGCCGGAGGAAGGGAGGTTCCAGGCCGGACCGCTGCTGAGTAAGGTGGAGGAGCGCCTGCGGACGCTTGACGACATACGCCTGGTGTGCGGGGAGTGCGAGTGGGCGGAGCTGTGCAACCAGTGGTTGAGAGCCAGGACCGGACGGCAATAAACCTTTAGTAACATGGACTTTTTCTAGTAGCATGGACGCGGAGCTGAGGATCGTTCTGGACATGACCTTGTTGATGGTCATCTCCGGCCTGTGCTCCCTTCTGTTCGCTAGGATCCGGATGCCCCCGATCCTTGGTTATCTCACCGCCGGCATCATCCTAGGGCCGACCATGTTCCCCCAGCTCTGGGTGGAGCAGACCACGGTGATGGTGCTGTCCAACATCGGTATCGTGATGCTGATGTTCTGGATAGGGCTGGAGCAGAGCGCGTCCAAGCTCAAGCGTGTCGGTTCTCGGCTCATATTGATCGTCACCCTGGAGATGACCCTGACGGTCATCGTCGGCTACCTGGGCGGAATGGCCATGGGACTGAGTAGCACCGCCTCCATCTTCCTCGGCGCCATCATCTCCGGCACCAGCACGGCGGTGGTGGTTGGCGTGCTGCAGGCAAGCAAGACCATCGATGGGGAACAGGCCACGGCCATCATGAGCATCACCGTCTTCGAGGATGTCGGACAGGTCATCATCCTTTCCATGGCCGCGCCGTTGCTGGCCGGAAACTCACCGGCCCTAGGTTCGACCGTCAACATGGTCATCGGCCTGGTGATCTTCTTCGGGCTGTCCATCATGCTCGGCCTGGCCTTCATACCCCGGATCATGGACCGCATCGGCGATCGTTATCCGTCGGAGATGGTGTTCATCGTGGCGGTGGGCATGGCCTTCACCATGGCCCTGCTTTCGTCATCCGTAGGCCTCTCCATCGCCATCGGCCCGTTCCTGATGGGGCTCATCGTCTCCATGTCCCTGTACAGCGAGCGGATAAAGGCCAAGGTCATCCCGGTGAAGGAGCTGTTCATGGCCGTCTTCTTCATCTCCATAGGCCTGCAGATAGATCCCCGGATGATCATCGACAATCTGCTCCTGGTCGTATCCATAGCCGCCCTGTTCATCTTCGGAAAGATGGTGTCCGTGGGGATCGCCACCTACATGTTCGGCTACCAGGCCAGGGACAGCTTCGTGATATCGATATCCCTGCTGGCCATGGGGGAGTTCGCCTTCATCATCTCCAAGATCGCCCTGGACGCGGGGCTGCTGTCCCAGGAGCTGTACTCCTCGGTGATCGGTGCGGCACTGATCACCATGGTCACCCTCACCCTCTCCTCAAAGTTCCAGGGCCAGATATATTCGGGCCTGTCCCGGATAATGCCCAAACAGGTCCGTTCCGCCCTGACCCGGATGGACTCGGTCAAGGAGGCGGCCACCGCCCGCAACGTCATGATGTCCGATGACCGCAGAAGGTTGGGCGGGCACCTCACCCGCATCTTCGTGGACTACCTGTACATCGTCCTCATCCTACTGGTGTTCAACCTGGTCAGCGGCCTGAAGGCCGGGATCGAGGAGGCGGCGGGCGATCTGGGGGTGCTGCCTGGCGCGGCGCTGCTGTTCATAATGTTGCTGGCGATCTCTCCGGCGGTGGTGAGCGTCTACCGGCAATTGAAGAAGGTGTCCTCCACGCTCACGGACATGGCCATTCGCTCCCAGCGCATCGCCGAGGGCAGCCGGAAGAACGTCTACCGGATGTTCATAGACCTCAGCGAGATCGTGATGTTCCTGCTGGTGCTGGTGCTGATCATCCCGTTCATACCGGCCGGACTGGTCACCACCCCCCTGCTGTTCCTGCTGATCGCGATCGTGGTGGCGGTGGTGGCCATACTGGCCTGGGATGCCCTCAGGAACTCCTACGTCCGCTTCCTGGGCATGGTCACCGGGAACGGCCGTGGAAACGGCCCCGAGGAGTGAACCGGGTCGGACCTCACTATTCCTTCAAGGCCTTGAGGAAATCCTCGATGGGGATGGCCGCCATGGTCACCGTCTCCAGGGTCCCCCGGGAACCCAGGGCCACCATGACCTTGACCACCGTCTCGTTGTCAGGCGCCTCCAGGATGTTGATGAAATCGTACTTGCCTAGAAGGGCATACTGCTGGATGACCTTGGCCCCCATCTTGGTGATCTCCTTGTTCACCTCTTTCAACCGCTCCGGCCTGCTCTTAAGGGTCTTGCGACCCTCCTGGGTCAGTTTCGACATTACCACGTATGTGCCCATTGTTTCCCCCGTGGTATCCTTGGCCTTGCCACGAAATATAACTTTGCCAAGCTCAGGAGCGGGTCTCCTCGTAGACCTTGACGTTGCGGAAGTTGAACCAGAAGGCGGTGACCGCGCCCAGGTAGATGAGCGCCGCCAGGACGAAGGGAAGGGCGAAATAGCCGGCGGCCAGCATGGCTCCCCCGATCACGGTGGTGACGCTGTTGGGGACCCTCCACACGATGGAGTTGATGGCGCTGGCGAGACCGCGGTCCTCCTTGTCCACGATGCCCATCAGGTAGGAGTCCATGATCGGCCCGGCCATGTTCATCATGGCCGAGCGGACCAGGTAGACCGCCCCGGCGTAGATGGCCCCGGGCACGAAGGGGATGGCCAGCATGAAGATGGTGGAGAAGCCCTGGGTCATCACGATGGCCGGGACCTGACCGTAGCGCTGGGCCAGGCGGGGGCTGAATATGGCCGCCACGCCGATGGACAGGGATGATAGCGCCAGCAGCGGTCCCGAGAAAGAATCCGGGATGCCATAGCGTAGGAAGAACCAGGTCGGGATGAGCGGGATGATCAATCCGGCGCCCAGGCCGATGAGCGTATTGTTGATGGAGAAGCGGAGCAGGGTCTTCTTGCTCCTCTCCTTGAGGAACGAGCCCCGACGCAGCTTGGCCGAGGGCGCGGTGTCGTGGTAGTCCCGGAGCAGGTGATTCACGGTGATCGGGGACAGCAGGGTCACGAAACCCAGCAGGATGAAGGTCCAGGAGTGCAACTGCTCCGAGGACCAGCCTCCGAGGTCCATGATCCAGGGGAAGGCGAAGGGGAGGGCGAAGCCCAGGCCGCTGAGGGCGCCGTTGACTATGAAGGACAGGGAGAAGGCCATCTCCCGGTTGTCCACGTTGGTCTGGTCGGCGATCATGGCGTTCCAGGTGGACAGGATGGCCCCTTCGGCCACCCCGGAGATGATGGCCGCCACCAGGTAGAGGTCGGGATCGGTGGACAGGGAGCAGATGAACATGGACAAGGGAAGCAGCGCCAGCCCGGCCAGGAGCAGGCGTTTCCTTCCCAGCCGGTCGGACATCAGGCCGAAGGGTACGGCACTGATGATCATGGCCAGCCCGGAGAGGCCGATGATGAGGCCGACATGACCCGAGCTGACCCCCTGCTCCGGAAGATAGGCGGCGATGGCGGTGGTCAGGTAGCCATAGCCGATGGAGCTGAAGGAGGTGAGCAGGATCAGCCATTTGACCTGGGCGGGGACCTTTATCCCCTTCCTCCCGTTGAACTTGGAACCTGCGCTCATCCTGTCACCTCCATCTTCCCGGACGCCTTTAACGGCCTGAACTGCGAACAAGGTTCTGATATCAGATACTTGCGGTCCTTCTCACGGCATATTATTAATCCGTCGCGGCGTATTTTGCCCTGACCAACATGATGCCCATCGCCCCCCTGATGATCGAACATCGCCTTATCGAGAGAATGGCCGCCGTCGTGGAGATGCAGGCGGAGAGCATGCAGGCCGGCCAGGAGCTCGATCCCCGCTTCATCCCCGAGGTGGTGGACTTCATGAGGACCTACGCGGACCGCACCCACCATGGCAAGGAGGAGGACATTCTCTTCAGGGTCCTGAAGGGCAAGGAGCTGAGCGGGGAGCACCGCCGGGTGCTGGAAAAGCTGGTGAGCGACCACGTCAAGGCCCGGGAGATGGTCGCCAAGCTCTCCGCCCTGGGGGATGAGTACGTCCACGGAAGCCCCAGCGCGGCCTACACCGCCTCCATGCTCATGAAGGACCTGGTGGCGTTCTACCATGCCCACATCGAGCTGGAGGACCAGGGGTTCTTCGTGCCGGTGATGGAATACCTTTCGGCTGATGAGCGTCGGTCCATGCTCGAGGAGTTCCGGGAGTTCGACGCCCGGATGGTGCACGAGCGCTACGCCAAGGCCGTGGAGCGGCTGGGAGGGAGCAAGGAGGTCCACCTGGCGCGCGAGGAAGGGGACCGCTGGAGGTGCCGGGTGTGCGGCTACGTCTACGACCCTGAGAAGGGCGATCCTGAGAACGGGGTTTCGGCCGGTACTTCCTTCGCCGACCTTCCCGACGACTGGGTGTGCCCGGTCTGCGGCGCCGGGAAGGACGCCTTCGAGCACCTCTGAGGGAAACGATTATGACCGGCGGGCGGCCATCCGTTCAGCATGAGCGATGAGCCAGGACGCGAGTTCCAGAGGCAGACCAAGCACCAGCGCGACCGCCTGGTCGGGCGCCACATGGACTGGAACAACAGACCAGGGACATACAAGGACTACCCGGACCGGCCGATGGTCTCGCTCCCGGAACCGATACGCCCCGTCGCCTCTTTGGACGAGCTGCTTAGAAGGCGAAGGAGCGTACGTCGTTTCTCCGGTGCCCCGATATCCCTGGAGGAGCTTTCCTATCTGCTCTGGGCCTGTGACGGCATCACCAGGCGGGAGAAGGGGTACGAGTTCCGAACCGCTCCCTCCGCCGGCGCCCTGTACCCGGTGGAGACCTACCTGGCGGTGAACGAGGTGGAGGGGGTGACACCTGGTATATACCACTACTCCGTCAGAAGCCACGCGCTTGAGCAGGTCCGCAAGGGGCATCTGGGCGAGGAACTGGCCCGCGCCGCCCTGGACCAGGGGATGTGCGCCTCGGCCCCTGTGACCATGATATGGACGGCGATGTTCGAACGCGGCCGCTGGAAGTATGGGGAAAGGGCTTACCGCTACGTTTACCTGGACGCCGGCCATATGGCGCAGAACCTGGCCCTAGCCGCGGTGTCGTTGGGACTGGGAAGCTGCCAGATCGCCGCTGCCTTCGACGATGAGGTCAACGAGCTGCTGGGCGTGGACGGGGAGGAGGAGAGCGTGCTGTACATGAGCGTGGTCGGACATCCTGAAAAAGGCGTAAACGATTAATCACCATCCGACGTTCTCATCCCGATGCTCTGCCCCAACTGCGGGAACCATCCCTCGCCCAGCGACAAGTTCTGCATGGAATGCGGTACGCCCAAGGCCCGATTCGTGGATGATAGCGTTCCTACGGCCGCTCCTAGCGTTCGATCGCCACCGGAGCCTTCCCTGACGATTCCGCCGCAGCCAACGGTGGCCGCTCCTGCGCAGCCGGCGGCACCTTCGGCGCAAGCGCCTCCAGTACCTCAACCTCAGTACGTGGCACCGCAGGCGCCTCCGGTCTCTCCAGCGGAGCAGAGGTCTATGGACCGCCCGCAGCAGGCGCCTGTGTACGCGCCTCCGACGCAGCCCTATTATCAGCAGCCCTATCAATCTCATTATCGGCCCTCGCCGCCGCAGGCCCCTCTGGGGCCGCCCCAGTACCAGCAGCCGTATCCTCCGCAGTCCCTGCCGCAGATGATTCCATATCAGAGGTCCAGCAACGAGATTACCCCCTCGGGCAGCAGCCAGATCGGGCAGTATCAGGTGTACGTGCCGCCCAAGGCCCCCAAGGCCGACATTCAGCTCCCGCCACCCCCGATGCCGTCGGCGTCCTCACAGCCGGCGCCCCAGCCCTATCCTACTTATTCGCAGGCGCCTCCGTCGCCGCAATCGCAACCATTGCAGCCGCCATACCATCAGGCACCCGCGGCCGCTTCGCCGGCACCTCCTCGATCAGGCCCATGGGCAGGACCGCAGCCCCCGGCGCAGCAACCGGTCAAGCCATATCAGCCGGCACCGCACGCACCGGTGCCTAACACCTATCGGCCTTATCCGCCGCCGGCCCAACAGCCTGCGAACGTTCCGCCGGCTCCGGCACCCCAGCCTCAGTATCAGCAGCCGACGCAGTACTATCAGCAACCTTACCAACCGGCGCCGCCCATGGCGGCGCAGCCTTACGGGCAGCCGATGGGGCCGCCCAGCGGAATGATGCTCATGCCTCAGGTGGCCTCGGCCGCCATGCTCAGGCCGAACGAGAGGACGATGCAGGTCTGGAGAGCGGGGTTGGAGAAGGATAGCTACGATCCGGAGGAGAACGAGCACGGCACCTTCAACCTGAACGGGGTGCTCATCGCCACCGATCAGCGCCTGATCTTCGTGCAGGAGAAGGGAGTCTTCGGCAAGAGCTACAAGACCCTGGAGAGCATGGAATACCGGGAAATAGTGAACTGGCGCCTAGGACAGACCATGCGCGTACGGTCGCTCCAGGTGGATGTCGCTCAGGGCCGCGACCGGGGCAAGGTGTTCAATAACCTGAGCGAAGTGGACGCTTCGACCTTGAACGTCGTGGCGCCCTGGACCCTGGACCAGGTGAAAGAGCTGCTGGGCAGACTGAAGGGCGCCGCACCCTGAGCTTGATCAGTGACCGATGTCCTTCATCAGTCGCTTGCGGACCTCGGCATGCTTGGCCAGGGTCCGTTCCATGACCTTATCGAACACGGCCGGCAGCTCCGCCTCCAGCACCAGCAGCCCCTGTTCGGTTATGCCTCCCTTGGTGGCCACCCTCTCCTTGAGCGAGGCCACCGATTCTCCGCACGCCAAGGACAAGGCGGCTCCCTGCATGGTCTCCAATACCATCTCCCAGGCGTCCTTCTTGTCCATTCCGCGCCGGACCCCGGCCTCGGCGAACTGATGCATCATCTCGGCGATAAGGGCCGGACCGCAGCTGGTGAGGTCCGTGGCCACCTCCATGCGGTCCTCCGGGACGACGATGACCTTCGAGGCGCGGCCTAGCGTCTCCTCCAAGGAACGGGACCGCGCCCTGGATACGGATGGACCGTGAGATAACAAGGACACTCCGCGGCCGCGTTCCATGGTCACCGAGGGTATCAGCTTGCTCACCGGACCCTTGCACACCTCCTCCAGGATGGGGAGCGGGACCGCCCCGTTGACCACCACCACGTGGGCGCTCCTCCCCGATGAGGAGATCCCCTTGAGAACGCCCAGCAACTGGTCGGTGCGGACGGCCACGAAAAGCGTGTCGCAGCTCTCGGCGACCTCGGCGTTGCTCTCGGCCACTCTGACCCCCGGGTAACGCTTGGCGAACGATTCGGCCTTGCCCGGGCTGCGGTTGGCCACCAGAACGTTCTCGGGAGAGAACGCTCCGCACCCCAGCAGTCCGGAGGCGAGCGACGAGCCCATGTTCCCCAGCCCTATGAAACCGTATCTCAAGTGAAGACCGTCCGGGACCGGTGAGGCGCCGCGGCGATAAAAGAATAACTGTCCTAGAGACCGAGCTCGTCGGCCCGAAGTCTCATGCCCTCGAGCGCCACTGCCAGGAACTCGTCCTTGGGTATTCCCAGCTGCTCGCATACCATTATCCGGTCCCGGTCCACGCCGCGGGCGAAGTCCTTGTTGCCGAACTTCTTAGCGATGGAGCTCACCTTCACCTCAGCCAGTTTCTTTGACGGCAGCACCAGGGCGCAGGCGATGACCAGTCCGGACACCGCGTCCGCGGCCACCAGCGCTCTTTTAAGCTGATTGTCCACCGGGACCCCGGTGGCCTCATGGTTGTGAGCGAGTATGGCTTGGACCATCTCCTCGGGGACCTTGCCCTGCAGGAGGTCGCGGGCGATCAGCGCGTGGTCCTGCATGCCGTGGCACTCCTCGAAGTCCAGGTCGTGGAGTATCCCGGTGACCTCCCAAAGCTCGGGGTCCTCCCCCAGGCGGATCGCTGACCGCCGCATGACCGCGCCCACGGCCACCATGTGCTTTATGTTGCTCTCCTTGCCCACATGGCCCTTGACCAGCTCCAGCGCCTCTGCTCTCTGCATAATGCTCGCACCCTTGAACGGGACCGGCCTGGATGACCGGCTCAGACTATCAGTTTTCCGGCGGAGGGGCCCCACATGGCGTCGTAGACCGCCTCGACCTTGACCACGACCGCGGCCTTGGCCGGCAGCTTGGGGTTCACCCCGTGCACCCACTTGCGCATCTCGTCGAACTGTGGACCGGCCTTGTAGACCTTGGCCGATCCCTTGATCTGGTAGGACTTCTTGGTCTCGGTGTCGTAACAAAGCACGGATATTCGCGGGTTCTCTGACAGATTGGCCGCGGTCTTCAGGAAGAAGTTGTCGGCCAGCAGCAGGGTCTCATCGTCCAGTATCTTCATGAGACCGATGAATATCACGTTCGGCGTCCCATCCTTGGTGGCGGTGGCGATCGGAATGGGCTTTTGCTTGGCTAGTGCCTCTTTGACCTCGGGCGGCAGCTTGACCATTTTTATCACCATGATGAGAACTATTTGCCTACCTAATAAAACTAAGCACTATCCATTCGTTCTACGGAATAGTCCGAGATGAAAGGGTCATATGGCCGTTCCAACAATCACTGTCGCATGAGCAACAAGGAGGCCGTGAACATGGTTGGCCGCCTGATGGAACTGGCGGCCCGTACCGCCCCCAAGGCCATGGGCAAGGATTTCATCGAGACCGCGCTTCTCACCGACGAGCAGAGGGTCAGGCTGGGCGAGGACCTGATCGCGGTGGGCAAGGAGAGGGGGATACCTGGCTACCAGAGGGACGGACAGAACGTCCTGGACGCGGACGCGGTGGTGCTTGTGGGACTGTTGCCGCATCTCGGCGTGGGTCTGGACTGCGGGGCCTGCGGGGTCTCCGGATGCGCGGAGTTCAACACCCTATCGGCGAGCAAGGACTTCCAGGGACCGAACTGCGCCCTCCGGCTGTTGGACCTGGGCATAGCCCTGGGTTCGGCGGCCAAGGTGGCCTCCGACCATAACGTGGACAACCGGATCATGTACCGCATCGGGGTGTCCGCGATACGCCTCGGCTACTCGCGTTCCAACATATGTCACGGCATTCCGCTTTCGGCTACCGGTAAGAACATCTTCTTCGACCGGGGGCGCTGATCACTTCGGCCTGAAGCCCTTACCGACCTTGAAGGCCTCGGCCACGGTCGCCCCTTTGGTGAAATAGGTCGCCCCGGAGCTGAGGTACATCAGCAGCTGGAGCTTGTCCATGTCCGGGCGGCCGGCGGTCATCCGGCCCTCGTCCACGTACACCTCCTCCACCTCCCCGATGACGATGTCCGTCCCTTCCAGTTCGATGATCTCGTCCAGGGTCAGCTCGACGTTCACCGGGCACTCCCTGGCCATGGGCGCGGTGAGGGTCTTCCCGAAGAACACGTCGAAGACGTTGGACTTGTCCTCATGATAACCGGAGACCAGACCGCAGTGGTCGGCCGCGGCGACCGTACCGGCGTCGGGCAGGTTGATGCTGAAGGTCTTGCTCTCCAGGATGCCGTCCTTGGTACGGCGTTCCTTTCCCATGACCACCGCCATCTTAGGCGGCTCATCGTCGATCATGGTGGCCCAGGCTATCGTGCAGAAGTTCACTTTACCCTGCACCTTGGCTCCAACGACCACCACCGGCAACCCCATCATGGGCAGCGTCCTGCCCAGCGCCTTTTTGAACATTTATATCGTCTGGACAATGCGTTGTTCAGATATCAAGGGTGGTGCGGCGATTATCATTTTCCATTCGAGGTGCACAACACATATATACTGCCATGCTATGACATGACATAGCACAGTAACAGTGCTTAAAACAAAGGAGGAAAGGAAATGGCCGAAGCGAAGTCCGAAGACCTGCCGTTCGCGGCAGATGCCTTGCACACCAACGCTCTGGCGGCGCCTGTCGACGCCGCTTTCAAAGAGGGCGAGGCGGGCTACTACGGCCTTTCCCAGGAGATCCAGAGAATTGGCAGGTCCTGCCTGACCCCCGGCGCGAGGGTGGTCGACCTCCGCTGCGACCCGAACCTGGTGATGCCGCTCATCGAGGAGAACGAGGACCTCTGCCGCTTCACCCTGCTCTCGCCGGACGAGGAGGGCGGTTTCCGATGCTTCGACAGGATGCGGACCAGGGTGCGCCTGGGGTTCGTGGACGCCGCCCGGATCGACCTGGAGGAGAGCTTCCCGGAGATATCCGCCCGGATGGTACTGGCCCTGGGAGCCCTTGGGGAACTTCCGGAGAAGAGGCGTTCGGAGGTCGTGGAGTCCATGCGCCGTCGGCTGGAGAGGAACGGCGCCGGGGTGATCATGGAGCCCGTGGAGACCGACCTCTCCTTGGGGCGCAAGGGTCGACTGTGGTCGGCGGCGGAGTGGGAATCGCTCCTCAGGAACGCCGGGTTCCGGAGCGTACAGAGGCTCTGGACCGACGGCAGCAGGATGGCCTGGTCGGTAAAGAAATGAAAAAGTGAAGAGGGGGCGGGGGCCCCCTCGAATTGGTTTTTCGCTCAGTCCTTCATCAGATCGTAGATGATGGCGGCCAGGGCAGCGCCGACCAGGGGGGCGGCGATGAATATCCAGAGCTGCTCCAGAGCCCATCCTCCCTGGAAGATGGCCGTCCCTATGGAACGGGCCGGGTTGACCGAGGTGTTGTCCACCGGAATGGATATCAGGTGGATCAGGGCCAGCACGATACCGATGGGGATGCCTGCGAAACCCGCCGCGGCCTTCTTGTCGGTGGTGAACAGGACGGTCAGCATCAGAAGCGCGGTTAGCACCACCTCGATGACCATGACCGCCCCGAGCTCATAGCCGCCGGGGGAGTGCTCCCCGTAGCCGTTGGAGCCGAAGCCGCTGGCGACCGCGTCGAAGCCGGGGGCACCGCTGGCGACCACGAACAGGATCCCGGCGGCCAGAATACCACCGATGACCTGGGCGACCATGTAGAGAAGCGCTTCCTTCCCCTTGATCTTCTTGGACATGAACATTCCCAGCGTGACCGCGGGGTTGATGTGGCATCCGGATATCGGACCGATGGCATAGGCCATCACCAGCAGGGTGAAGCCGAACGCCAATGCCACTCCCAGATAACCCACGTGAGCACCCGCGAGCACGGCCGTTCCCACACCACCGAATACCAGGACGAAGGTCCCGATGACCTCGGCCACCAATTTCTTCAAGACAGCGTTGTCCATGAGATGTACCTCGGCAGTTCAGGAACTTCTGGATTATAAATCATTAATGCTCTGGACTCGATGAGGCGGAACGAGGATCTTGCCTGGGACGGAGCGCCTCGTCAGATGGTGCATCCCGGACCTTCGCCGAGGCGGTACAGGGGGGAGCTTCGGGAGCCGGACTCGTTCAGGCGGTGCATGAGGTCCAGGATCAGGATGGAATGGTCCGAGATCCCAGACTCTCGCTCCTGATGGGAATACTTGGCCCACAGCGGATGCTGGATATGCGGTGAGGCCAGGGCGTGATCGGTCCTCATGCCTTTACCGGATGAGGAGTACCAGGAGTACTCAAGGGCCACCTGGTGGTACTCCCTCCAGACGTCCCGCCAGCCCATACCCAGAAGGGACGCCAGATGCTCCGTGCCCAGGAAGGGAATTCCTTCGGAATCCCTCTCCAGCCCGGTGCTCAGGTCCCCCACGATTATTCGTCTGTCCCGGAGGTCCGCGGATTCCCTCGCGTATTCCAATATCGCCTGCCAGAACTCCATCTTGCCCGGGAGGTCGGAGGCTCCCGGCACATGGACGGCCAGGATGCGCAGGTCGGACCCTTCCGGTGACACCTCCATCCAGCGATGGGGCGAGGAGACCGTTCCCCCGGGAAGCTGTACCAGGGCGGTCTTGGAGGCGATGAGGATGCCATTGGTGCGCGGGGGCGGCTGGGAATTGAGGATGTATGGATAACCCAGCGCGGCCAGGGACAGGGACACCTCGATCACCCTCTCCGGCCGGAACTCCAGCAGGACCAGGACGTCCGGGTCGTGGCGGCGCACCGCCTCGATGATCCCCGGAAGGCGCTCCTGGGCGCCTCCATATTGCAGGTTCCACTCCATGATTCGCATCGGCCACGCCAAATCGTCGCCTGGATTAGATGAACCTTGCCCTTACGGCGCTTCTCGAGGTGAACGCTTCAAGTACCGGCAGGACGATAAGGTATTACTTTTACAATATCTTTTAATACTGCGTATTACCATTCTATAAATTAGTGTTACGGCTTCGGTCCGCCCCTTGCACGGAATAGCCCCTTTCAGCCATTTTCTTCCTCCCAGGTACTCCGGGTGGACCGAGGCCTTATCACGGAACACGAGCGAATCGATTAACTAGGTTCGTTTGGATTACCCAAGCATGGTGAGGGGACACAACGCTTCCAGTTTCCGCTTCCGCCTGAACAACGGCGTTGAGGTTCCGGCTCTGGGGCTGGGGACCTACAAGCTGCCGGGGGAGCAGGCCTATGCCCCGGTACGTATGGCCCTGGACTGTGGCTACCGGCATATCGACACCGCTTCCTTCTATGAGAACGAGGAGGCGATCGGACGTGCCGTGCGTGAGAGCGAGGTCCCTCGGGAGGAGGTGTTCATCACCAGCAAGGTATGGAACACCGAGCAGGGCTTCGAGGAGACCTTGGACGCCTTCGACCGCACCCTGCAACGGCTGGGCACGGACTATCTGGACCTCTATCTGGTGCATTGGCCGGTGAGCGAGAAACGCCTGGACACCTACCGGGCCTTGGAGAGACTGTACAAGGACGGGCAGGTGAGGGCGATCGGGGTCAGCAACTTCACCGTGCGCCATCTGCAGGAACTGTACGGCGCCTGCCAGGTCATGCCGGCGGTCAACCAGGTGGAGATGAGCCCGTTCCTGTTCCAAAAGGAACTGCTGGAACATTGCCAGGCCCGGGACATCCTGGTCACCGCCTTCTCGCCCTTCGGGCGCGGCCAGGTCCTCGTCGATCCGGTGTTGGCGGAGATCGGCAGAAGGCATCGCAAGACCCCGGCGCAGGTGATCCTGCGCTGGTGCCTGCAGAAGGGCATGGCGGTGATACCCCGCTCCGCTGACCTGGGGCATCTGAGGCAGAACTCCCAGGTCTTCAACTTTTCCCTGGACAAGGAGGACATGGCCAAACTGGACCTTCTGCACTCGGGGCTGCGCACCACCACCGACCCCGACACCTACGAGTGAGGCGGCAAAGCATTAAGTCATGGCGCGGCGGATGAAGGGACGATGACCGAGCAGGTCCCTAAGATCGCCATCTACCTGGACTTCGAGAACCTGGCAATATCCGCCAAGGAAGTGTACCCGTCCACCCCCAGACCGCTGAGGATCGATGACATCCTCGATTACGCCAAAGGCTATGGGGACGTGCTTATCAAGAAGGCCTTCGCCGACTGGAACAAGCCGCCCTGCAATCAGTACGTGGAGGACCTGCGGCTTCGCGCCTTCGACCTGGTGTTCCTGCCCCAGACCTCCCTCTCGGGAAAGAACGGCGCCGACCTGCGCATGACCATAGACGCCCTGGAGGACATGTACGACAAGTCGTTGCTGGACGTGTTCTTCCTGGGCACCGGCGATACCGACTTCATTCACCTCATCCGAAAGATCAAGGAACGCGGCAAGGAGGTGGTGGTGCTGGGCTTCGAGCATTCCATAGGCCGCACCATACGTTATAACTGCGATAGGTTCGAATCGCTGGAGGACCTGTTAGGGAAGGCCCCGACGCCGGCGGAGAAGGAGAAGAAGGAAGAGGAGGAGCTGGAGGACGACCCGCGGGAGCTGTTCCTGCGCTACATCAAGAACCGCTCCACCGACGAGCCGGCCATACTGTCGCAGATCAAGAACGACCTGATGCGCCTCGACCCCTCCTTCTCGGAGAAGAAGTACGGCTACAAGCACTTCAAGGAGTTCCTCGACTCCTTCAAAGGGGACCTGTTCACCAACATCAAGATGGACGACAAGGCGGGGCATCACCTGGTCTTCTTCAAGAGCTATTCCGAACTGACCTCGGACATCAACGAGGCGCAGGTGCGGGACTTCATAGATAAGGACATGCGGTTCATCAAGGACCGCAACCTGCGCAAGGCTCTGTACAAGGAGATCATCGGACTCTTCCACGCGGATGGCGAGACGACCATCAACCAGATGATCGACGATCTCTGGTCGCTGTTCGACAAGAAGGTGCCCAAGGCCACCCTGAAGAGGTTCCTGCGCACCATGGCCGAGGGTCGGATGTTCAAGTTCGCCAGCGTCAAGTACACTGGAAACATCTACACCATGCCGCAGGTGCTCAAGACCGACCTGACGTCCATGGAGAAACTGGACGAGATATATCTGCAGCGGATCATCGACCTGACCCTGAAGAAGTATCCTGGCGTGTCGCAGGAATCGGTCACCAAGATGATGGGGCTCAGTTAACGAACCGCCCGGTACCGGCCCCGGGGCTTGGCCTTGTGGCGCTCGATCACCTTGCGCGCCTCCAGGTCCAGCTTCACCGATCCCATCCACCAGCCCGTGGACCCTTCGAACCTATTCTCCAGACGGTCGACGGTGCTGCGGACCAGCTCATCCTGGGCCCCATCCCCCTGTTCAAGGCGATCCTGGATGGCCTGCCGGGTCAGCTCGTACTTCCGTCGATCGATGCTGCGCTTTTTCTTGCCCTGCGGGTGAAGGGTGAGCACCTTCTCCTGGTCCGGGGATAGTATCGCCGTGCGATGGCTATTGTCCTTTGGACAGGGAGGCGAGCATGCCTTCCCGGTCCAGGCGGAAGAAGGTCCAGTCCAGCTTCCTTCCGCCCAGCTTCTCGTAGAAGCTCATCGCCCCCACGTTCCAGTTCAGGGCGCACCACTCCATGCGTCCGCACCCCTTCTCGACCGCTTCCTGCACGCAGAACCTGAAGAGCTCGCGGCCCACCCCGCCCTTGCGGGCGCTCTCCTGAACGTAGATGTCCTCCAGGAACAGGGTGGGCGCGGCCAGGAACGTGGAGTAGGTGAAATAGTACGTGATGTACCCCACCGCCCTCCCGTTAAGATATCCCAGGAAGGCGTGGAACAGGGCCGGGTCAGATGTGACGTGTTGGCGAAGACGGCCCCGGGCCTCGGCGGTCGGGGGGTCCAGCTTCTCGAACAACGCCAGTTCGGTGATGAGGGTTATCAGCTGGTCGGCGTTCTCCGGCGTGACCCGGACGATCTCCAAACCCTTCGCGGCTCTAGGCATGCCGCAGGTAACTACCTCTCAATATTTCGTTTTGCCCGGCGATATTCTGATTTTTCAGAATATTCATATAGTTATGATGTGGTTCAATGAGCATGCCTCGCCGAAAGGACCGCGCGGAAGCGGAGTGCTGCGCTGTGCCGCCTGAAGCGTCCAAGTACGACGTCGAAGGGGTGGCCACGATAGACGAGAGAGGGCAGATGGTGCTGCCCAAGGCCATCCGTGACAAGGCCGGGATCCGTCCCGGGGACAAACTGGCCATAATCACCCTGGTCCGGGACGGCAGGGTATGCTGCCTCCATCTGTTCAGAACGGATGACCTGGCTCAGAGTATCAGAGGGATGCTGGAGTCGAAGGAAGGATGAGCCATGGAGGAAGGCTACGCCGCCGAGGTAATGACCACCGTCCCCAAACTTAGAAGCAGGGAACGTTACGACCGCCTAAAGGCCAGGATGGGCATCGACCGGATGGGGCACCGGGTACGGCCTGGATTGTACGCACTGGGAATCCCGGAAAGAACATCCCCCGTGCTGGTGACCGCCAATTACTCCCTGAGCTTCAACGCCCTGCGCTCGTCCCTGCCGGGAAGGAACGCCTGGATATTGGTGCTTGACACCAAGGGGATAAACGTATGGTGCGCGGCGGGGAAGGGCACCTTCGGCACCGATGAGCTGGTCAAGGCGGTGCAGGCCACCGACCTGGCCTCGAAGGTGGACGGCCGTACGCTGACGCTCCCCCAGCTGGCGGCGCCTGGGGTCTCCGCTCATGAGGTCCGGAAGGGCTGCGGCTTCAGGGTGGATTACGGACCGGTGAGGGCGGAGGACCTGCCGACCTACTTGGATACCGGAGAGTGCACCGAGGAGATGCGCACCGTCCGTTTCAATCTCAAGGACCGGTTCGTGCTGGCACCGGTGGAGATGTGTAATTATCGTTGGTGGATGCTGCTCATGTTGCTGGCCGCCTTGTTCGTGCCGTACTACGGCCCGCTGGTCCTGGCGCTCACCCTGGGAGGGATTTTCCTATTCCCGGCGATGCTGCCATTTATACCGGGTAAGGACCTGTCGTTGAAGGGAATGGTGCTCGGGGCGTTGCTGGTCACCCCGTTCGCGCTGTATCAGCTGCTCGAATGGAATGGATGGTACGTGATCACGGCGGTGCTGGCGGAGTATCTGCTCCTGATCGCCTGGCTCGGGTACTTGGGGCTGAACTTCACCGGCTCCACCACCTTCACCTCACGCACCGGGGTGCGCCGCGAGATATTCGCCTACATCCCATGGATGGCGGGAATGGCGTCACTGGGCGGGATTCTTTCCGCGGTCACCTTGGTCCTCTACATGGGGTGGTTATGATGGACATCGGTATGCTGGAACTTCAGCCGCCTGAAAAAGGCAGGGCGATGAACACCCTGGTCTTCCGTCCGGGACGATGCACCAACTGCGGCATGTGCCTTAAGGTCTGCCCGCACCGGGTGTTCGCCCCTGGGGATGGAAGGGTCAGGCTGGCCTTGGCGGACAAATGCATGGAGTGCGGGGCCTGTCAGAGGAACTGTCCATCGGAGGCGATCGCGGTGGATAGCGGGGTGGGGTGCGCCGCGGCCATGATCATGGCCGCGCTGAGGGGCAAGGACGAGGTCGTGTGCGGCGAGGATTGCTGCCGGTGATCATGGCGAAAGAGGCTTCTTCCAGGTGAACCAGCCGGAGGGCGCCCTGATCACGAACCTGGCGCCCTTCCCCGGCTCACCCTCCTCGGCGATGGTGAACCCGGTGGTGGCCAGGATCTCCCTTGCCAGGTACAGCCCGAGCCCGGTGTTGTCCCCGTAGCCCTTGTCGAAGATCCTCTCCTTCTTGTCCGAGGGGACCCCGACCCCGTCGTCCTCCCAGATGATGGCCAGCCCCTTTTCGATGTTCTCGGCCCGGACCATGGCCTTGGTGGCCCGCTCCCCGTGGCGCACGGTGTTGTCCGCCAAGGTATGAAAGACGTTCTCCAGCAGCGGATCGGCCAGCAAGCGGATGCCCTGCATCCGGGATTCCACGACGATCCCGTCCAGGTCCACCTTGCCCAGCACCTTGTCGATGATGGACTCGACCTCTTGCCAGGAGGTGGCGTTCATTCCGGGCGCCCCCTTGGCGTTGGCGAACTCCAGGTGGCCGTCGGCGCTCCTGGCCCGCTCCATGAGCTTGCTGACCAGATGCTTCTGCCTCTCGTTAAGCTCGGTCATCTCCAGAAGCTCCATATAGCCCCAGATGGCCGTGAGGTCGTTCCTCATGTCATGCCTTAGTATCTGGTTCAGGGTGCTCAAGTTCCGGTTGGCCCGCCGGAGGTCTTCCTCCAGGGACTTGCGGTTGGAGATGTCGTGCATCACGAGCACCGCGCCCAACGGCTTCCCCTCCCGATAGATGTCCGAGGTGGACAGGATGAAATGCCTGGAGCTGCCGTCGATCACCATTGCCGTCTCCCACTTGTTGGAACCGACGGGTATCTTGAGCCCGCGCGCTCTCATTCTTTCCCAGAGGTAATCGGAGTTCTGGCCCAGGACCGTCCTTCCCTGCCGGTTGGCGTACACCACATTGAGGGTGGAGTCCAGTATTATGACCGCGTCGTCCATCCCCCCGACCGCCTCCCGGAAACGGATGATCTCCAGGTTCCCGAAGTCTGAGTGCCTCTCCCCGAAGAAGGCGATCAGGGCGGTGAGTCCGAAACCGATGGAAAGTACGTCCAGCGTGGGATCGTCCCGCGGGCTGAACACGTAGAGGAGACCGGTGAACAATATGGCCAGAGTGGCCAGCATCAGGGTGCCCAGTCCCGCCCGGCGCTCGGGGGAGGTCTCCATGAGGGCCCTGGCCAGCATTATGTTCGAAGCCAGGATGACCAGGAAGAAATAGGCGACCCAGAAGCCGAAGAGAGGTCCGTAGTCGGCCTCGAACATGTAGAACCCGTGCCTCTGGACGATGATCACGCTATCGTAGAACAGGTGGTGATACCCATTGGTGACGTTGAGCCCTATGGTGACCAAGGCCGGAGAGGCCATGAGCAGAACGTTCCGCTTGGTAACGTACCTGCCCTGCCCTATGTACTGGACCACAAAGATGAGCAGCGAGATCAGGATCATCGACTCGAAGACGTACTCCAGGGCGACGATGACCAAGGCCGGGTCCATGTCCCCGACCATCTTTTCAGCCAGGAGCACCAGTGAGTTCAGCGAGATGAAGGCGAAGCAAATGGCCATGGCCGTCCGGTGCTCGGTCTGCTTGCCGGTAAGGATCTTGTAGGCCACCCAGGCCGTGAACGCGGCCGCTAGAAGGTTGGGAAGGATGACGGCGGCCCCATAGTAGTCCATGTTCGACCTGACGGGGGCGGATAGCGATGGAACCGATATAAGTGATGTGGGGGACGGCCATCATACGACGAGATCACCCGATCCACCCTAGGGGGCTTTCTCGCCCTCCCGCTGTTTGTCCTTGGCCGACCCTTTCATGATCTGGTCCTCGATGTGCATCACCGACCTGGAGGCCGTATAGGCCAAAGTCAGGATTATCATGGGGATCCCGGCCACCAGATACCAGACCCGAACACCGAAGACGTCGGCCAAAGGACCGGCCAGCAGCAGCCCGGCCGGCATCATGGCGGTGGCCCCGGCGCTGATAAGGGCGAACACCCTTCCCTGCATGGCGAAGGGGACGGACGCCTGCATCATGGCCATCATAGAGCCGTTGAGCAGAGAGATGCTGAGGCCGACCACCGCTGAGAGCCCATAGGCCAGAAGCAGCAGCTCGGCCGGAACGATCCCCAATGCGGTGATGGCCAGGCTCAACACCATGGTGAAGGCCAGCATGGTGACCACCTTGCGTTTGCCTCCGCCCCATACCCCCAGGAGCACCCCTCCTACCAGCATCCCGATGCCGGCCAGCGCCTCCATCCCCGCGTACTCCGCGGCGCCGCCCTGGAAGTGGTCGATGACCAGCAGGGGCAGCAGGGAGAAGGCCGGGCTGAGCAGGAGATTGGCGATCATGAAGAGGACGATGATCGATAGCGCGCCGCGCCAGCTCTTCAGGAATGCCAGGCCTTCCATCATCTCGTTACCGAGGGAAGGTTTCCTCTGGCCGTCCCGCTCCGGTTCGGGAACGGGGATGAACAGCAGCGGCACTATGGCGATCACGGCGGTGACCAGATCGACGGAGAGCACCGCCCACATCGGATAGAAGGCGATCATGACCGCCCCGGCCGGGGCGGCGATTACGTTGGAAAGGCCGAACATGGCCTGGTTCAGTCCCCCGATCCTCCCCAGATGACGCTCGGGCACCATCATGGAGGTGGCGGCCTGCATGGCCGGCCAGTGGAACCCGGACACGGTGGCCCGGCCGAACATGGCCAGGAGCACCATCCACACCTCGGCCGTTCCCGCTAGAAATGCCAGCATCAGCAATAAGGCCATGAGGGAGATCAGAGAATCAGCCGCGATCATGGTCCGCCGGCGGTTCCAGCGGTCGACGTAGGCCCCAGCCCAGGGGGCGATCAGGATCTGAGGGAGCACCCCCATGAGGGTGCCCAGGGCCAATACCGTCGCCGAGCCGGTCTCCACGGTCAGCCACCAGACCAGGGCGAACTGCACCAGGGCGCTGCCGACCAGGGAGAAGGCCTGGCCTCCCCAGATGGTAAAGAAGTTCCTCTTCCAGGAGGCCGCTCCGTCGCTGCTCAACATCATGAACCTGATATCGGTGGACACAGACCATCAACCGCGTGGACAGAAGTGGCCGCCCCGGTATCCCCACCGGCCCCTCAAACGCCTTTGGTAAATATATCCTTTCACAAAATTAAAAAAAGCGGCCCGGAGGCCGCTCAAGGCACGACCAGTACCGGGGCCTTCCCGCCCTGTACCAGGCGATGGGAGGTACTGCCGATCAGAGCCTCCTTGAAAGGGCTGAGGCCGCGGGTCCCCACGACCACCAGGTCGTGGTCCTTGGCCAGCATAAGCAGCTGTTCAGCCGCGTGGCCGAACTCCACCTCCGAGCGGTATCTGACCCCCATCTCTCCGAGCAGCGTTTCCGCCGGTCGCAGCCGCTCCCCTCCCAGCTTGGTCTCCTTGCCCATGTAGGTGGCCTTTCCGCTCAACCTCTCGTGGTCGCTGGGGGTGAAAACCAAGGCCAGGGTGACCTCGGCGCCGAACCCCTTGGCCAGCGTTCCCGCGAACTCCACGGCACGCAGGGCGTTCTCCGAACCGTCCACCCCCACCAGGATCCGCTTTAGCGATGTCATTTCCATCACCATGATTAATTAGCCGTTGGCAGGTCTTAATCTTTCCTCAGCACACTTTATTACCGTGGAAGCTCAATCGGCTGGCTGGTGAAAGAGCTGCGCCTTCTGTGTTGGAACGTGAACGGGATAAGAGCGGCCTACCGGAAGGACCTGGGCGGCCTGCTGAGGCAGGACGGGGCGGACATCATCTGCCTGCAGGAGACCAAGGCCACCCCAGAACAGCTGCCCGACGAACTGCGCAATCTTCCTGGATATTATTCCTATTACGTCTCGCCCGAGGAGAAGAAGGGGTACAGCGGGGTGTGCACATACTCCAAGGTGAGGCCGAACAAGATCACCCCGGGGTTCGGTCAGAAGCGTTTTGATTCCGAGGGGCGGACCCTGGTCGCCCATTTTGACGATTTCGTCCTCTTCAACATCTATTTCCCGAACGGGAAGGCCTCCCCGGAGCGGCTGCGGTACAAGATGGAGTTCTACCAGGAGTTCCTGGAGGTGGCCAAGGCCACCGTCGAGGGCGGCAAGCACGTCATCATCTGCGGGGACGTGAACACCGCGCATAAAGAGATCGACCTGGCACGCCCAAAGGAGAATGGGAAGATCTCCGGGTTCCTGCCCCAGGAACGGAGGTGGATAGACGAGTTCCTGGCCGCGGGATTCGTGGACACCTTCCGCCTGTTCGATACCAGTCCAGAGAGGTACACCTGGTGGGACATGAAGACCAGGGCCAGGGATCGGAACGTGGGGTGGCGCATAGACTACTTCTTCGTCGATGAGGGATTGCGCTCGAAATGCCGCTCCGCTTTCATCATGCCCGAGGTGCAGGGCTCGGACCACTGCCCCATAGGCCTGGAGCTGGAGATATGAGCGTGGAGGTCCGCTGCATGCGCCCCGAGGACTACCCGCAGGTGGCGGGCATCTGGATAGGAGCGGGGCTGCCCTTTCAGCCCCGGGGGCGGGATTCCCAGGAGCGGATATGGCGGCAGCTGGGAAAGGAATCCTCGATATTCCTGGTGGCCGAGGACCGCGGTGAGATCGTCGGCACGGTGCTGGTCACTCATGACCTGCGCAAGGGTTGGCTGAACCGACTGGCGGTCAGAACGGAGGACCAGGGCCGGGGGATCGCCAAGATGCTGGTGCGACGGGCGGAGGAAGAGCTGCCCGCTCAGGGAGTTAACGTCTTCGCTGTGCAGATACACGAAGGGAACGCAAGATCGCGGAAGCTCTTCGCCGAGCTTGGCTACGTGGAGCACGGGAACATCGTGTACTGCTCCAAGCGGTCTGGACCTGACGAATGAGGGGTGGCATTGACAATATTATATCCTGGCGAAACACATTCCAGGGTAGAAGGGACAAAATGAGCGTTGTTCTGGCTACCGATGGCAGGGCGCACACCTCCAAAGCGGTCGATTACGCCTTGGAGTACGCGCGGCTGCACCGCGAAGCGCTGTACGTCGTTTTCGTCATAGGCCCGAGGCACGAGGAGAACCGGGAGGGCACGGTGGGGGACGCCAAGAAGCATCTCGAGGAGATTAAGGTTAGGGCGATCCAGCAGGGAGTGGAGACCACCACTCTTCTGGAGACCGGTTCGCCGGCCGAATCCACCATCGCCGTGGCCGAGCGGGTCAGCGCCTCGGTGATCATCGTGGGCACCTCCGGCAAGACCGTTCTGGACAGGGTGCTGATCGGCAGCGTCTCAGAGCACGTGGTGCGCAATTCGCCCTGCACGGTCATAGTCGTCAAGTGAACTAAAGTCGGCCGAGCGCTTCCAGGAGCGCCAGCACGACCGTCCGCTGATGCGGCGGGCAGCCCGGGATGAATATATCCACAGGCAGCGCCTCGGCCACCCCGCTGCCGGTAGCGTAAGTTCCACCGAACGGCCCACCGGATATGGCGCAGGCGCCCATGGCCGCCACCAGGCGCGGTTCCGGGGTGGCCCGATACGTTTTCAGCAGCGCCGGCAGCATGTTCCTGGTCACCGGGCCGGTGACCAAGAGCATATCGGCGTGCCTGGGCGAGGCCACGAACTTGATCCCGAAGCGCTCCAGGTCGTAGATCGGGTTCGAGAGGGAGTTCACCTCCACCTCGCAGCCGTTGCAGGAGCCGGCGTCCACCTCCCGGATGTTGAGCGACCTTCCCAGCACCTTGCGGGCCTCCTCCCGCAGCTGGAACTTGAGCTCAGGGAGCGGTACGTTGCGACGGAGCACCAGTGAGGAACGCTGCGAGACCGCTGGCACCTCCGCCGAGAAAGAGATGGCGTCCCTGGGACAGACCGGAACGCAATCCCCGCAGAACAGGCATTTGCCGGTATCCACGCTCCAATCCCCCTCGATAGAGATGGCCGAGGCCGGACAGGCGGCGACGCATTCACCGCAAAGGTCGCAGTGGTGGTCGGCCATGGGGGCGCGGGTGCGGCCAGCCTGCTGCAGCAGCGTCAGCTGCTCGGTGACCACCCTCTTGTCCCGGACCCTCCTCTCGAATATGTCTAGCATGGTAACCCCTACAGATCGTTCCCCGCGTACGACAGGTTGTAGCTCTTGTTGATCAGCGGGAAATCTGGAACGATGTTCCCCAGCACCGCCCTCTCCATGGTCGGCCAATTGCAGAAAGAGGGGTCCCGCACCTTGTACCTGACTATTTTCCCCTCCTTGAAGTGAGCGCAGTGCGCCAGCTCCCCGCGGGGCGCCTCCACCAGGCCCAGCCCGAAGCCTTCGGGCGCGGGCACCTCGGAGCGAAGTTCCCCCTCACGCAGATGGTCCAGGCACTGCTTGACCATGCTTATGGACTCCCGCACCTCCTCCACCTTGACAGTGAGCCTGGCCAGGACGTCCCCCTCCCGGCGCACCGGCACCAGGAAGCCCAGCCGCCCGTAGGCGCCGTAAGCGAAGTCCCTCCGCGTGTCCCGGTCCCAGCCGGAGGCCCGGGCCACCGGTCCGGTGGCCCGCAGGTCCTTGGCCATCGGTAATGACAGAACACCGGTGGTCTCCACCCGGTCCAGGAAGGACGGCGCCCCCTTCAGGGAGTCCACCAGGGGCTCGAAGGCCAGCCCGAGCTCGACCATCGCCCCTTCCAGCAGGTCCCTCTGTTCCTGGTCCAGGTCACGGGCCGCCCCGCCTATGGCCACGGCGCCCCAGAGCAGCCGGTGACCGGTCAGCCTGGCGTTCAAACGGAGCATGCGCTCCCTGAGCGCCGAGGCCTCTGCGGCCGGAACCGCGAAGGCCACGTCGGTGGCCATTCCTCCTATGTCGCCCAGGTGATCGTATATCCGCTCCATCTCGGCGTAGATGCAACGGAGCAGCTGCGCCCTTTCCGGGACGGGGTTGGCCATCTCCACCGCCTGGCAGAAGGCTAGGGCGTGGGCCACGCCGTTGTCCCCGGATATCCTCTCGACCAGGCGCAGCGCCCGGTTCAGGGGGCAGCCCTCCAGGGACCTCTCCACGCCGCGGTGAACGTAACCCAGGCGAACCTCCAGGTTGAGGATCGGCTCGCCGGCGGTGGAGAAACGGAAATGTCCCGGCTCGATCACCCCGGCGTGGACCGGACCGACCGGCACTTCCAATATCCCCTCGCCCTCCACCTTTCGGTAGTGATGGGGCTCCCCGGTGAAGGGGACCTTGGCCGCCTTGTCGAACGAAGGCGACAGGGGATGAGCGCGCCTGGGCCACTCGTGCAGATGCAACGGGCGGGGGTCGGGGTGGTCCAGGGGGACGACGCCGCTCATCTCCATCATCTCCCGCTCGTACCAGTTGGCGGCCGGCACCTCCGGGGTGAGAGAGGGGTACCCCTCCCCTTCCAGCACGCTCTCCAGCACCACGATCCCATGGCGGGGGACCAGCACCAGGGCCATGACCTTGTTCTCGCCCGGGACATGGTATAGGCTGGACAGCTCGCCCTCCTCCTTGCGGACCAGGTGGGAGACCAGCGGACGAAGCAGGTCGTCCGGGACCGAGAGATGCAGCCGGCCGTTCCTCTCCTCGTACCCGAAGGGAGGGAATGGCAGTGAATCCAGAAGCTCGACGTTGTAGTACCTCAAGCGCTCACCCCGAACAGTTCCACGACCGCGCCCAGGGCGTCCGACATGACCTCCGGAAGGAACAGCCCCAGCAGCAGTATCACCGTCGCCAGGACCAGCATCGGCAGCAGGCGCAGCTTTCCTATCTCCCCGTCCGGCAGCCCTTCCTGCGGCCTCCCGGAGACCATACCGAAGACGCGGTAGGTCATCCCGGCGAAGATCATGACGATCAGCGCTATGAACAGCCCGGCCACCAGGTAATCCCCCTGGGCCAAGGCCCCGGATATCACGAACAGCTCGCCGATGAATATGGCGAAGGGCGGCGACCCGGCGATGGCCGCTCCCCCCAGCACCAGCAGGGCGGCGGTGGCCGGCATGGTCTTGCCCAGCCCCTTTATCTCCTTCATCTCCCGGGTGCGGTACTTCTGTATGACGTTCCCCGCCCCGAAGAACATCAGGGTCTTGGTGAGGGAGTGCGCCAGCACGTGGAAGACCGCGCCGAAGACCGCCAGCGGCCCTCCTATGCCGAAGCCCAGGGCGATTATGCCCATGTGCTCCACGCTGGAGAAGGCCAGGAACCGCTTGAGGTCCCGGGAGGTCAGGATGAAGGCGGTGGCGATGGCCAGCGACAGGAGCCCGAAGAAGAGGAGCAGCGAAGAGGAGAAGCCGGGCACCGCCTCGCTAGCTAGGATATGCACCCTGAGCACGCCGTACATGGCGCAGTTGAGCAGTACGGCCGAGAGCAGGGCGCTGATCGGTGTTGGCGCTTGGCTGTGGGCGTCCGGCAGCCAGGTATGCATGGGGGCCAGCCCGGCCTTGGTGCCCAGCCCTACGAGTATGAAGATGAAGGACACCTTGACCAGGGCGGGGTCCAGCTGGGCAGCGACCGAACGCAGGACCGACCAGTCCAGGGTGTCGGCGTTCTCCCCCAGCGCGCTCACCGAGGAGGCGTACAGGAGGATTATGCCCAGGAGCGCCAAGGTTATGCCGACCGAGCAGATGATGAGGTACTTCCAGGAGGCCTCCATGGCCTCGCTCTTCTTGTAGAACCCGACCAGGAAGGCCGATACCAGCGTGGTGCCCTCCACGGCGATCCACATCAATCCCAGGGAATCGACCACCACCACCATGAGCATGCTGAAGGCGAAGAGGTGCAACAGCACGTGGTAATAGCGCAGGTCCTTGAGGTTGGCCTCGCCCTCCTTGCGATCGTGCTCCAGGTACTGCACCGAGTACAGGCTGACCAGGGCGGTTATGGTCACGATCACCACCATGAAGAGGCCGGACAGCGGGTCCAGGTACCACAGCCCGGTGTCCACCGGGCCCTCGAAGAAGGCCTGGTAGCAATAAGGGAAGGCCACCAGGGCGGCCACCAGGGAGCCGGCCACGCTGAAGATGTATATCGCCCTCTCGGAGCGGGAGAGGCCGCAGAGCAGCGCGGTGACCAATGGGACCAGTAGCAGAAGCTCGACCATCTTAACCCCTCAGCCTCCTCATGAATGTGGTATCCAGCGTCTCGAAGGTCTGGTTGATGCGGTAGGCGAAGATGCCCATTATGAGCACGGCCATGAACACGTCGAAGAAGATGCCTATCTCCACGATCAGCGGCATGCCGTAGGTGGTGGAGATTATCCCCAGGAACAGCCCGTTCTCCATCATCAGCAGGCCGACCATCTGGGTCATGGCCTTGCGGCGGCTGATCATCATGAACATGCCGATGAACACCACGGCCAAGGATATCGCCAGGCAGTTGCGGGTGACCGCCTCCGCGGAGGATATCAGCGGTTCCGTGACGTAGTAAGCAACGATTACCAGTCCCCCGGAGATGAGCAGCGAGGCGGGTATGCCCACCAGCGGCTCGATCTCCCTTCGGACCTTGAGGCGGTCTATGGAGTACATCAGGAAGCGCGGGATGATCACTCCCTTCACCACCAGGGTCAGCGCCGCCACGATGTAGATGTGCTCGGAGCCGGTATAGTGCGCCAGCACCACCGAGATGGCCGCCAGCATCATGGACTGGAAGGCGAAGGAGCGGACCAGCTGCCCCATGCGGGTGCTGGCCATGACCAGCAGCGACACGAGCAGTATGGCCGCGGCCAGGAAGTTTATGGTGTCGATGCTCAGCAGGTCGGCCACTCGTTCACCTCACAGAATGTAATAGGACATCACCGCCAGCAACGACAACGTGAAAGAGATGGTCAGCAGGTTGGGCAGCCGGAACAGGCGCATCTTGGCCATGACCGATTCGACCAGGGCCACGCTCACTGAGAGGAGTAAAAGCTTCAGGGTGATGGACCCCACCCCGATGGCTATCTCCCCGGCCCCCGTGCCCAAGGCTATGCCCCAGGGGAAGAAGACGTTGCACAGGATGACCATGAACATGGTCAGCCGGACATAGGAGGCCAGCTCCATCATGGCCAGCTCCCTTCCCGAATACTCCAGCAGCATGCCCTCATGGACCATGGTCAGCTCCAGGTGGGTGGCCGGGTTGTCGAAGGGCACCCGGGAGTTCTCGGCCATCAGCGATATGAATATGGCGGCCGAGGCCAGGAACAGGGTCGGGGAGAGCCCGTTCAGCCCCAGCCCGGCGAAGTGGTCCGATATGGCCGAGAGATCGGTGGTGCCGGAGATGGCCGCCACCGAGAATATGGACAGCAACAGCGTCGGCTCCACGATGGCCGATATCATCAGCTCCCGGCTGCTGCCCATCCCCCCGAAGGAGCTTCCCCCTTCCAGGCCGCCCAGCACCATCATGAAGCGGAACAGCCCGAGGACGTAGATCACCGCCACCATGTCCCCCACCCCGCCGGAGGGGCCGGCGGTGAACACCGGAACCATCACCGCCAGGCATACCATGGCCCCCAGGCAGACGTAGGGGATCATGAGGAACAGCCAGGAGGCCTCGTTCGAGGCCACGGTGGACTTGCGCAACAGCTTCCAGATGTCCCGGTAAGGCTGGAGCACGCTCGGACCCTGACGGCACTGCATCCAGGCCTTGACCTTTCTGATGACCCCGGTGAGCAGCGGCGAGAAGAGGAGGATGAACAGCACCTCGATCAGGTTCAGCAGAAGGTCGATCAGCTGCATGGGTTCACCTCAGCACCACCAGGAGGATTATCAGGGTGATCATCAAGTAGGCAAGGTAGGCCTGTATGCTTCCGCTCTGCATCCGCTTGACGCGCATGGCCACCGCGATGACCCCGGAGGTCAACGGCCTATAGATGTGCAGAACGAAGAGCTCGGGAAGCTCCTGCTCGAACCGTACCGCCCGTATGTATTGAGAGGGACGTAGCTCCTCCCTGACCTCGGTGCGCGGTCGGTAGACCTGCTGGAACACCCTGAGCAGCGGCTGGGAGAAACCGGTGGGGGTGTACTGGGTCCGGCGGTCCAAAGGCGTCCCGCAGTCCCAGGTGTCGCTCCGGACCAGCTGTCTCCTTCCCAGGGTCCGCAGGACCAGGAAGACCGCTAGTATCGCCACGGCCAGAAGGGCGCTCAATCCCAGCGGGTTCAGGCCTCCCTGGTGCAGGAAGTTGATGCTGAGCCCATCTATTACCTGGACCCCGGCCGCCCCTACCAGCGGGGAGACCGCGGAGGTGAGCTCTTCCAGGAGGGGGAAGGAGGCCACGCCCAGCAATAGGCAGAGCGCGGCCAAGGGTACCAATGGGAACAGCTCCACCCGTTCCAGGGGGCGGGGGTGGCAAGCCCCATTGGAACGCGGGCGGCCCAGGAAGGTGAAGCCGTAGAGGCGCAGGTAGGCCGCGGTAGCAATGGCCGTACAGAGCGCCATCACCGCTATGGCCAACGGCAAGGCGATCCGGACCAGTGGATCGACTATGGGCTCGGCGTGCATCAGGGACTTGAACATCGCCCACTCGGAAACGAAACCGGAGAAGGGCGGGAGGGCGGCCACCGAGAGCGTCCCGAAGAGGAAGACGGCGGAGAGGCCGGGCATCGTCCGGGCCAGACCGCCTAGCTTCTCCAGGTCCCATTCCCCGGCCGCCCGACGGACCGTCCCCACGCCCATCAGCAGCAGCGCCTTGAAGACGGTGTGGTTTATCAGATGGAACATGGCGGCCATGATGGCGAACGCCGCCGGCTCCGCCGCACCGTAGGACTGGAAGAGCATGGCCGCACCGAGCGTGAGCAATATCAGGCCCATGTTCTCCATGCTGGAGAAGGCCAGGACCCGCGAGCCATCCCTCTGCACCAGAGCCTGCCAGGCCGCCCAGAGGGCGGTGATCGCCGCCAGGCCCATGATGGCCAGGGAGAGAACGTGCTGATACCCCACCCCGACCATGTCGAAGACGAAGCGAACCAGGACGAGCACGGCCACGTTGGAGGCGGCCGTGGAGAGCAGGGCGGTGACGGTGGAGGGGGACCGGCTGTAGAGGTCGGGCATCCAGATGTGGAAAGGTAACAGGCCGAGCTTGCTGCCGAACCCCAGGAAGACCATGACGATCACGGCCGCCGAGGAGGCCGCGCCGAGCGACGAGGAGAGACCGTGCATCTCGCTGAGCCGGACCTGACCGGAGGAGATGGAAAGGAACGCCAGGGCGGCGATGATCAGGGCGGCCCCGAAGTGGGTTATCGCCAGATACTTCCAGCCGGCCGCGGTGTCCTGGTCCTCGCGGGAGCCCCAGGCCCCCAGGAAGGAGGTCAATGACATCGCTTCCCAGGCCACCAAAAACAGGAGCACGTGATCGGCCACCATGGCCAGGAGCACCGAGAGCATGAACAGGTTGAAGAGCGAGGCCCCCCGGGAGGTTATGCCCTCCCTGGAGAACAGGGAGTACATGGCCACGCAGGCGAAGGTGAGCGAGGTTATGAGCAGCACGAGCGCGCCTAGAGGGTCCAGGCGAATGGCGTAATCGCCCATGGCCGAGGGAATGTCGAGGACGAAGGTCGAGGTGCCGTTCAGCAGGACCAGCACCGACCATAGGGCCGCGCTGACCGCCGAGGCCGCCGAGCACAGATAGCTGAACACCCGGTGACCTTCACCCCTCATCAGGAGCGCCAAGGCTGCTCCCAGCAGAGGCAGGGAAAGCATTAGGGCGGGCAGTACGGCTGACAACATGGGAAAGGCCTCAATGAGCTAAGGACGAGAAGGAAATGGGCATCATCGCCTCTTAAGGTGCTCGATGGGCGGCGCACTCTAGGAAGTATCTTAAATATTTCCATTTGACCAAAAATTCTTTAACGATGCCGGGGAGGGAACTGGCAAAAGCATTATCAGACCTCCCTTCCATTTTCCGTCCGGGGAACTATGGCGGAAAACGTCGATGTCCTGGGCATTTTGGCGGCAGCGCGGCAGATCGAGGAGTTCGGCATCGAGTTCTACCGCCGATTCAGCGAATGCGTGAGGGACGAGAACGGTTCCGCCCTGCTGCGGGGATTGGGAAGGGACGAGGAGCAGCACAAGGAGCACGTGGAAAGGGAGATGCGCCGGTTGTCCCCGGATATGGACCCGGCGAAGGTGAGCCCGGGGCGATCGCTGCTGGGCATCGTGCCGGAGAAGGCCTTCCCCTTCCCCCCGGACCGATGCCTGACGTTGGAGGACGAGGTCAAGGCCCTCGAGGTCGGTATCCAGGTCGAGGTGTCCTCGGTCAAGATGTATCGCGGCGCCGCCCTGCTGGTCGAGGAACCGGGGGTGAAAGGGCTGTTGGAGAAGCTGACCGGGATCGAGGAAGGACACCGCAAGCTCTTGGAGGAGAGCATGCAGCTTCTGCGTGACAAGGGCGCATGGTACGGATATTCCCCGATATTGGAGGGATGAACGCCCCTCGGCGGAAGGTCCATTATAATTATTTATTATTAATTATTTTTATTCATGGCCATCTTAGGCCATCACGATGGATGAGCTGAAAAAACTTTAATACCCGTTGGACATGCATACAGCACAATCTAAACGGGGTTGGCAATGCCAATCCTCCTCACTGGGGCTCAGAGGTATCGCAATGGTCAAATTACCGAACATCGACAGAGAGGTTCAAGCTTGCCTTCAATGCGGCTACTGCATTCGCACCTGCGAAACGTGGAGGCAGACGCCTTGGGAGTCCGTCACCCCCCGGGGCAAGGTCTTCTACATCTCCCAATTGGGAAAGCGCACCGCCATAGACAAGCTTCTGGGCCGCAAGGTGGAGATCGATGACGAGTTCGTGGAAGCGCTCTACATGTGCACCACCTGCGCCGCTTGCGCCAGCGTGTGCCACGTGGGCATCGACTTCGCCGAGTTCTGGGAGAAGGTCCGGGAATGGTGCATAGACAACGGGCACGGCCCCATGCCTGCCCACGTGACCATCCGGGAGCGCCTGGAAGAGGGAAGGAACCCCTACAACGAGCCGATGGACAAGCGGGGGGCCTGGTATCCGGCCGTCCCCAAGGCCGAGAACCCGGACGTGGTGTTCTTCGCCGGCTGCACCGCCTCTTACCGCATGCAGAACCTGGCCAAGGCCAGCGTGATATTCCTTAACCGTTGCGGCGTGTCCACCAACATCATGGAGGGGGACGAGTGGTGCTGCACCTCGCCCGCGCTTAGGACCGGCCAGACCGGACTTACCTACCGCTTCGCCGAGCATACCATCAGCACCGTCGAGCATATGGGGGCCAAGGCCATGGTCACCGCCTGCGCCGGCTGCTACAAGACCACCGTGCACGATTACGGCAAGTTCTACGCCCACCCCACGTTCGAGGTCTTCCACTTCGCCCAGTACGCCAACAAGCTGCTGAAGGAGAAGAAGGTGAAGTTCACCAAGGAGCTCAAGGCCAAGGTCACCTACCATGACCCCTGCCACCTCGGGCGCCACGCCAAGGTCTACGACGAGCCGCGCGAGGTCATAAGGTCCATACCGGGCGTGGAGTTCATCGAGATGAAGAACATCCGGGAGAACTCCAGGTGCTGCGGTGCCGGCGGCGGATACAAGAGCCAGTACAACGACATGGCCATCGCCATAGCCATCGAGAGGGTCAAGGAGGCCGTGGACACCGGAGCGGACATCTTGGCCACGACCTGCCCGTTCTGTGTGCTCAACATGACCCAGGCGGCCAAGAAGATCGGGGCCAAGATAAAGGTCATGGACGTCTCCGAGATGCTGGCCATGGCCACCGAGCCCGAGGCCCCGGCCGAGCCGGCCAAGCAGTGAACCTTTTGATCAAAACCCTTTCCCTTCTCTCATTTTTCATTGACGCCGACAGGCTGGGTGCCACATGAACCAAGACGAGCCCACTTCCATCCGCGCCGCGCAATTCCTTCGAAGGGGATACCAAGGACTGGTCACCGAGGACTTCCGGGCCTACCTGAAGAAGTGGATACCACTATCGGTGCTCATCGGCCTCCTCGCCGGACTGGGGGCGATGGCCTTCCAGTGGCTGCTGATGGGCGTGTGGCACGCCTCTTACGAGGTGACCGAGCTCCCCTGGTACCTGCGCCTGTTCCTGCCCGCCGCGGGGGGATTGCTGGCCGGGCTGATCATCTCCAGGCTATCCCCGGAATCGGCCGGAGGCGGTACTGGATATGTCATCGAGGCCATCCACCACAAGGGAGGGAAGGTCCCGCCCCGCTCAGGACCGTACAAGATCGTGGTCTCCGCCCTGACCATAGGCACGGGAGGGAGCGGAGGCCGGGAAGGCCCGATCATGCACATCGGGGCGGCGGTGGCCTCCTTCTTCGGAGACCGGCTGAGACTGAGGAAGGGGGACATGCGAACCTTCGCCATCGCCGGGGCGGCGGCTGGGCTCTCCGCGGTGTTCAGGGCGCCTCTCGGAGCGGCCATATACGCCATCGAGGTCCCTTACAAGAACGATCTGGAACCGGGGGCGGCCATACCTTCCATGATCGCCAGCGTGGTCTCCTACCTGGTCTTCGTTTCCTTCAACGGCTACGAACCGCTCTTCGAGGCGCCGGCCATGAGCACGGACCTGAACCTGACCATCGTGATGGCCATCGTGCTCCTGGGCGCCGCGATCGGCCTGGCTGGAAGGCTTTTCATCTTCACCATGCATACCACGGAACGGCTTACCGCGCGCAGCCGCCTCCCTTTGGCCGCGAAGATCATGTACGGAGGGCTGCTGGTGGGCTGCATGGGCCTCTTCGTCCCGGAGGTGCTGGGACTGGCGGAGGACGAGATCGCCATGCTGGTGGAGGGCTCGATGACCTCCATCGGCTTCCTGTTCCTGCTGTTCCTGGCCAAGATGGTGGCCACCAGCCTTACCGTGGGGAGCGGGGGCAGCGGGGGCGTCTTCTTCCCCTCGCTGATGATGGGCGGAGCCCTGGGAACGGCCTTCGCAATAATGCTGGACCTCGCCCCTCTCCCCCTGTTCGCCATCGCCGGCATGGGGGCCATGATGTCCGGCGTCTCCAAGACCCCCATCGCCGCCTCGGTCCTCATGGCCGAGGTGGTGGGCGGATACGCCGTACTGATCCCGGTCATGCTGGCCTCGGAGATCGCCTACATCGTCACCGGGGACCAGACCCTGTTCAGGAACCAGGTGGCCAGGCGTCCGTTCCTTTACGACCCCGCCGCCCTGGACGAGGTGCCGGTGGAAAAGGTAATGAGAGGGGACCCTATCACCCTGACCCCCGAGATGAGCGTCGCTCATGCCCGGGAAGGGACCCTGATGGAACCGCACTACCTTTACCCGGTGGTCGATGACCGGGGAAAGGTACTGGGCGTGGTGCTCAGGGAGGAGCTCGAGGGCCACGAGGACCCCGGGGAACGGGTGGAGAAGCTCATGGTCAGGCATTTCGAGAAGGTCAGGGCCGGTACTTCGGCCTATCAGGCCTTCGAGGACATGAACGCCAAGCAGATATCCCGGATGCTGGTGGTGGGGAATGACGACCGGATACTGCTTGGAACGCTGACCAGGATCGACCTCATGGAGTACCTTGAACACAAAGATGAGGAACATCGGCTATACTGAACGGTAAGCAAATGGTATTCGAACTGCTGGACCCCCGCATCCGCAGGGTGCTGGAGGACAAGGACATCAAAGAGCCGACCGGAGCTCAGAGCGAGGCCATACCTCCGGTGCTGGCCGGGGAGAACGTTCTCCTGGTCGCGCCGACCGGCATCGGAAAGACCGAGGCGGCCATCCTGCCCTTGCTCCACCAGCTGATCAATACCCCTGGGAAAGGGGTCCGCCTTCTCTACATAACCCCGCTCAGAGCTTTGAACCGGGACATGCTCAAGCGGCTGGAGGAGTTCGGGGAGGCCCTCGAGCTGCGGGTGGCGGTGAGGCACGGGGATACCTCCCAATCGGAACGTCAAAGGCAGTCCAAGTTCGCTCCTGACATACTGATCACCACGCCGGAGACCTTGCAGGTCATGTTCACCGGCAAGAACCTGCGGGCGCATCTGTCCAACGTCCGCTACGTGGTGGTGGACGAGATCCACGAGCTCGCGAACGACGAAAGGGGGGCGCAGCTGTCCATAGCTCTGGAGAGAGTGGTCGAGCTGGCCGGGGATTTCCAGCGTGTCGGCCTATCGGCCACCGTCGGCTCGCACCAGGAGGTGGCCAATTATCTCGGAGGCGTCGGCCGCCAAGTGCGCATCGTCCGGGCCAAGGTGACCAAGGAGATGCGCATCGGGGTGCAGTGCCCCGAGGTGGTGGAGCAGGACAAGGACCTGGCAGGGACGCTGCAGAGCGATCCGCAGCTGATCGCCTGCATGAGGCGGGCCAAGGAGCTAATAGAGAAGCATAACTCGACGCTTCTTTTCGTCAATACCAGGGACACCGCGGAAGCGCTTGCCGCCCGGTACCACATCTGGGACGAGAAGTTCAACGTCGGCGTGCACCACGGCTCGCTGAGCAAGGAGACCAGGGTGGAGATGGAGGACGACTTCAAGAACGAGCGTCTGAAGGGGCTCATCTGCACCTCGTCCCTGGAGCTGGGCATCGATATCGGCTCCTCCGATTTCGCCATCCAGTACAACTCCCCCCGTCAGGTTTCCCGTCTGGTGCAGCGCATGGGCCGGGCCGGGCACAAGATCGGCCGGCGGTCGGAAGGCGCCATCATCGCCTCCACCCCGGACGAGGTCGCGGAAAGCCTGGTGGTGACCAGGATGGCCATGGCCGAGCGCTACGAGCCGCTGCTGGTCCGTCAGGACCCCTTGACCGTTCTAGCCAATCAGCTGGTGGCCATGGCCTCGGCTGGACCGGTGCCTATAGAGAAAGCGTACGCCATCGTCCGCCGCTCCTATCCCTTCCGGGAGCTGAGCAGGCAGAAGTTCGAGACGGTGCTGAAGCAGATCGCGGAGATCGGGCTGGTCTTCATCAATGGGGACGAGTACAAGCGCTCCGGTCGCGGCCGGAAGTACTTCTACGACAACATCTCCATGATCCCGGACGAGAGAACGTACCGTATAAGGGACATCGGCTCGCGCAAGATCGTGGGGACCCTGGACGAGAGCTTTGTCATCTCCTTCGCCGAGCCGTTCGCCACCTTCATCACCCGCGGGCGGTCGTGGCGCATCGTGGAGATAATGGACGACGAGCTGCTGGTGGAACAGGTCAAAGAGATCGGCTCCATCCCCTCCTGGGTGGGGGAGGACATACCGGTGCCCTTCGAGGTGGCGCAGGAGGTCGGCCGCATGCGCCGCGGTTACGACCGCGCGGCCTATCATGGCGATGCCTCCACCTACAAGACCCTGGACGGGTATCTGGACGAGCAGCGGGAGAAGTTCCCCATGCCCACCGACCAGCGGATCACCTTGGAGGTCGGGAAAAAACTGGCCATCCTGAACATGTGCTTCGGCAGCAAGGTGAACGAGACCATCTCCAAGATGCTGTCCGTGCTTCTCTCCGCACGCCTGGGGGAGAGCGTGGCCGTGACCACCGATCCATACCGGGTGATCATCGACCTGCCGAGGGACGTGGCACCTTCCACGATAGTCGATACCTTGCGCTCCATCAACGCCTCGGCGGTGGAAAGCCTGATCCGACTGGTCATGAAGAACTCCAGCCATATGCGCTGGCGTTTCGTCTTCGTCGCCAAAAAGTTCGGCGCGGTGGAGAGGGACGCCGATTACCGCAACGTCAGCTTCGCCCGTCTGGTCGAGGCGTACGAGAGCTCCCCCCTGATGCAGGAGACCATAGACAAGGTGCTGTGGGAGGACTTCGACGTGCGGCGGACCGTCCAGGTCATCCAGGCCATCGAGTCCGGGGAGATCGACATCGCCATCTGCGGCCTTTCGCCCATCGGCCGCGCGGGGCTCTCGCAGTCCAAGGAGCTCATCACACCGCAGCGCGCCGACCACTCCATACTCATGGCGCTCAAGAAGCGCCTGGAGGAGGAGAGCTTGCACATGTCCTGCCTGAACTGCGGCTCCCAGTGGCGATTGAAGGCCAAGGAGGCCGGCCGGTTCATCGTGTGCCACAGCTGCGGCGGGCAGATGATCGCCGCCCTGAACGGGTATAACCGGGACACCATCCGGCTGGTCAAGAAGAAGGAGCTCAAGGAAGAGGAGGAGAAGGAGGTGAGGCGCCTGTTCAAGAACGCCTCGCTGGTCCAGAGCAAGGGTAGGAAGGCCATGATGGCCTTCGCCGGGCGCGGCATCGGGGCGGACACCGCGGCCCGCATACTCTCGAGCTTCAGCGACAGCGAGGAGGAGCTGCTGCGGGACATCCTCAACGCGGAGATAACCTACGCCAGGACCAAGCGGTTCTGGGATTAGCGCGAGCGGACCGGATTGCGCAGGGTCCCCACCCCGTGCACGGTCGCCTCTACCACATCGCCAGGCCTCAGCGGACCGACCCCGCTGGGCGTTCCCGTGGCGATGACATCGCCCGGCTCCAGGGTCATGAACCTGGATATGTAGGAGATGAGCTTTTCCGGGGGGAATATCATCTGGGCGGTGTTCCCCTTCTGCCGGAGCTCGCCGTTCACCCGCAGCTCCAGGTCCAGCGAATGGAGGTCCGGGACCAGCTCCAGCGGTACCGGCGCGCCCAGGGGGGCGAAGGTGTCCATGCCTTTGGCCAGCGCCCAGGGCAGACCGGCCTTGCGCGCCGCCGACTGGACGTCCCGGGCGGTCACGTCGTTGAGTACCGTGGCGTGGGAGATGTGGGAGAGGGCGTCCCCCTCCTCGATCTGCTTCCCGCCCTTCCCAACTATCAGGGCCAGCTCCACCTCGTGATGCACCGCCCCTATACCCTCAGGGATGATTATCGCCTCCCCGTCCGAGATCATGGCGGTGGACGGCTTGATGAAAAGCACCGGCTCGGCCGGCTCGTCGGACCTCATCTCCCGGATGTGCTCCCGGTAGTTCTGGCCGACGCAGACTATCTTGCCGCAGCGCATGGTCAGCACTTGTCGTTGGCCTCGGCCACGGTCTCCAGCTTGAATATGGCCCCGGTGCCCTTCAGGGTGAGGTGCACGCGGTCCGCCAGATAGATGGCGTCATCCAGGGTGGCCTTCTTGTCCCACTTGAACACGCCGTCGTAGTTCCCGGTGGTCGGCTGGAAGCCCATGTTGTGCAGGGCGTCGAATATCTCTGACGGCCGGCGCCCATCGGAACTGAACATTATGGTGATGTAGGTCAGCATCGCCTATACCATGACCCTGGCGAAATAAAAAACTTAGCCGCTCTTGCCCTCGGGGGGCTTCCCGAAGCCCTTGGCGACGACATATATCTCGGAGCTGCTGGACCGCGAGGCCTCCGGCGAATAGCGCTTCACGGTGGCGAAGTGCTTCTGCACCTCGGCGATCAGGTCGCGGCTCATGTCCCCCTCGAACATCTTGAAGACCAATTTTCCGTTCTTGGAAAGCGTGGCCAGGGCGAACGACAGGGCCATCTCGCACAGTTCGATGGAGCGGGCGTGGTCCATGGAATAGCTGCCCGATATGTTCGGCGACATGTCCGACAGTACGACATCCAGATGCCCGTTGGTAAGGGCTAGGAGCTCCTCGCGCACCTCCGGCTTCCTGATGTCCCCCTTGATGGTCCTCACGCCCTCCAGGGGCTCGATCGGCTGCAGGTCCACGCCGACCACCGTGCCTTTAGGTCCTACGCGCTCCGCGGCCACCTGCAGCCATCCGCCCGGGGCCGCGCCGAGGTCCGCCACGGACATGCCCGGCCTGAACAGGTTGAAGCGGTCGTCGAGCTGCATCAGTTTGAAGGAGGCCCGGCTGCGGTAGTCCAGCTGCTTCGCTTTCCGGTAATAGTAGTCGCGCCTGCGCTCCTGCATCCAGTTCTTGGACATGCTGATTCGCCCAATCCCTTGCAGGATAAAAAACCATTGCCCGACCGATGATATTTTATCGGCAGGGGGGATTCAGCATTGGGAGCGGAAATGAAGGATAAAGAGTGGACCTATGCCAAGGCCGGGGTGGACATCGACCGCAAATCGCAGGCCATATCGGCTCTGGTGGGCCACCTCAAGTACCGGCGTACCGGAAAGGGGAAGATGATCGACCTTCCGGGGCAGTTCACCGGCCTCATCGACATGGGGGACCACATCCTCACGATGGCCACGGACGGGGTGGGCACCAAGCTCCTGGTGGCCGAGGCGCTGGACAAGTGGGACACCGTGGGCATCGACTGCATGGCCATGAACGTCAACGACACCATCTGCGTCGGCGCGGAGCCGATAGCCTTCGTCGATTACATAGCGATAGATGAGCCGAAGCCGGAGATAACCGACCAGATCGGAAAAGGACTGAACGTGGCCGCCGAGATGGCCAACGTGGACCTGGTCGGAGGCGAAGTGGCGGTGCTTCCCGAGATGGTCAAGGGCGTGGACCTCTCCGGCACCGCCCTTGGGCTTCTGGACAAGAAGAAGATGATCACCGGGGCGGAGATCGAGGAGGGCGACGTCATCATCGGGATGCGGTCGTCGGGAGTGCACTCCAACGGGATGACCCTGGCCCGCAAGGTGCTCTCATCGGCGGGCATCTCGCTGCATGATGAGGTGGACGGCCTCGACGGGAGCGTGGGCATGGAGCTTCTCACCCCCACCTACATCTACGTCCGCGACGTGCTCAAGGTGGTGGACGCGGTCAAGGTCACTGGAATGGTCGATGTGACCGGAGGGGGACTGAAGAACTTCGTGCGCCTGAAGAAGGGGTTCGAGTACCGCATCACCGACCCCATCCAGCCGCAACCTGTGTTCCAGGCCCTCCAGCGCATCGGCGGTGTCACGGACCTGGAGATGTACAAGACCTTCAACATGGGCATGGGCTACGGCATCATCCTGAGGCCGGACGGCGTGGAGGAGGCCCTGTCCATCCTCAAGGGCAAGGCGGAGGTCGTGGGCAAGGTGGTCAGGGGATCCGGATGCGGTATCCCCAAGCTCAAGGTCCATTACGACACGTATTAGAGCAGAAGAAAGGGAACCCCCAGGAGCAGCATCGGCAGCCCCAGGAAGGTGATGAGGAGCAGCACGCCGGGGGACCCGTATCTCTCCGCCTTCTGTCTCCGGTAAGGATGCAGCCGCCGGTCGTAGGACATCCCCCAGAACAGCGCCGCGGCCAGGCCGGCGGCCATCACCCCCTGCAAGGACCAGAGGTAGTTGTAGGAGAGCAGGAACCCGATTATGAGCACCGCCGCCAGGGCCACTGCGTAAGCGGTCCGGTCGCTACGGGTGGGATCCATCAGTGCGGTGGCCGTCCAGGTAAGGGATGTCAATGCTAGGGCGGCGAAGGATATCGCCGGGACCAGCCCGTTGCCGGTCTCCCAGACCAGGCCGGAGACCTCGTTGACGGGGAGCAGAAGCGAGAAGGCCTCCGCCCCCGCCAGGTTGCCCAGCGAGACCAGGAGGGAGATGGTGCTTCTCACCCCGCTCAGGGTCAGCAGCAGCCACAGACAGGAGCAGGAACCGATCAGCCCGGGAAGCCAGATCAGCTGGGCCAGCCCCAGCCGCCTTCCGTCCAGCTCCAGCACAGGCCCTCCCCAGAAGATCAACGCCAGGGATGACAGGAACATCAGGAAGCAGATACCCGAACATATCGCCACCCGAGATCTCAGCCGGATATCGTCCACGCTGGAGGAACGTTCCAGGATAGACATTAAACTTCCCCTCTACTGGCGGCGGAGGGAGTGGGCGAGCGCCCCGGCCACCGCCCCCAATGCGGTGCAGGTCTCCAGGGAGCGGCCGTCGAACGTGATGTCGAGATGATGCCTGGCCAGCTCTCGCACCTCCTTGGGGACGCCCTTGGGGCCGGCGCCGAAGAGCAGGCAGACGCTCTGGCCGTTCTGAAGCAGAGCGGCCACTTGGCTCAGCTCGATCTTCCGCTGAGGCTCCGGGTCGCAGGTGGTCAGCACGGCGAGACCCAGCTGAGGCGGCAGCCCCTTGGCGGGATAGGGGAAGCTCTGGAAGCGCCCCTTGGCGGCCAGCTCCTTGAGGTAGGAGCCGTCCTCGCCGATGGAGGTGGTGGAGGCCACCCAGTTCGCCAGCTCCGTCGGCAGCCGGAGGTCCTCCGGGAAAGGGAAGCCCAGGGTGGCCAGGTTGAAGTCGTAGGCCAGCGCCAGAGGTCCCGCTCTAGCCAGTATCCTGCGGTGCGCCTCGCGGAACACGCGGGGGTCGTAGGAGTTGTGTATGGCTATGGTGGCCCGGCCGGCCCTGCGCTCCATCGGCTCACAGGCCCAGGGGGGCCTTGGCGACCTTGGTCAGCATGTCGTCCTTCCAGGTGTACTTCAGCCGCTTGCGGCCCTTCCAGACCCCGGACTGAAGGATGTACCCGACCATGAGCGACAGGCCGATGGACGCCTCGACGTAGGCCACGGACTTGTTGGCATCGCGGTTGATCTTGCCCCAAGACTGCGCCTCCTCGAAGGTGCAGCCGCTGAGACCGCCCCACTGCGGGGCATCCTGGGTGATCTGAATCGCGTAGTGGTGACCGCCCTTGTCGTGCCCGAGGGTCTCGCAGATGACCTCGGTCTGCTGGATGTAGTTCTTGGGGACCCCGCCTCCGATGTAGATGACCGCGGTCTTCTCGGAATTTATCTTGAGCTGGGTCAGCTCCCAGTTGTCCCGGATGGGGTCGATGCGCATGAACGGCTCGTTGGCCATGCGCCTCTTGTAGTACAGGCCGGTGAGGCCGATGCCGATGGACGAGTCGTTCAGGGCGGGGACGAACACTGGCACGCCGTACTTGGCGGCGTTGTAAAGTATCGAATCCTCGTCGTCGATGGCCTCGCCCAGTATCTTCATGAACTCCCGGCTGCTGTAGCCCCTGGGCTCCAGCTCCCCGGCGATGTTCCCGATGACCTCATCGGTCTCCCGGAACTTGTCCTCGTCGACCAGGGTGTCGTATATGCGGTCCACGAAGACCTCGCGCAAAGCCAGGTCGTCGCAGCGCGGAGAGCACTTGTAGTGGTTGTAACCCCTGGCCTGGTAGAAGTCCTGGTAGGGTATGGCGCCGATGGTGACGATGGCGTCGACTATGCCGAACTTGATCATATCGGCGATGACCTTCCGCAGCCCGGCGGCCACCAGCGGACCGGCCAGGCCGAGGATGACCGTCGGTCTGGACTTGTCCTTGAGCGCCTTCTCGTAGGCGATGGCGCAGGTGGCCAGGGCCCGGCTCTGGATGGATGAGTCCTTGTAGGCCTCCATCAGGTCCTTCACGGTCACTATCTCGTCAAAGTCAATCTGCTTGACCTTCTCCTTGAGAACATCCTTCTTGCTAACCAATTCAAACCCTCGCTGACATTTGAAGCTGAAGCTGTTCCGGTCAGGCCTCAGACGCGGCTCTTGACCTTCCTGGGCCGGCTGCAGATGGCGTAATCGTCCCCGTCAAAGAAGACGTCTAGGTCGGGGTTCTCCGCTTGGATCTCCTCGATCTTCTTCAAGACCTCGCGTAGCGTGAAATCGCTGTTGCGATCGATCTTGATATGCACCCTTTTTTCCATCGACAGTCCTCTGGCCCAGTCCAAGCTCTTTCTTAGATGTAACGCTGAATATATAACTTTTTATCATGGAACGTTATCCTGGATGGTGCTGGCCAGTCAATGCGGATCGCGCCGCATCGGACGGTGTGCGTTCCATGGTCCGAGAACCCGGACGAACAATAATATGTAAAATTAATATATATTAAAAGCATATTTACATCGGGATGGGAGCACCGATTGGCCGCACAGCGCATGACGGCGGATCGACCGCGCTCACTAAAGCATTAAATATGGAACTGGACAGTGTAATACGGTCTGAACTGGACGACGTTCTGGTAATGGAAGCTGAGAGTTGATGGCCAAGGCAAAGGTGGTCAATGAGGCTCGGACGGAGCAGGCCGCTGTCAACAAGGTCAGCCCGGCCGCCGAACAGGCCGACGTGGACCGCCTTAGCAAATGGCTGGACGGGGAGGGCGAGAGCTCCACTCTCCTGACCTGGCTGGGGGAGGGTGGGGACGTGGTCCCCGAGGACGAGGTGGCCGACCTGAAGGAGCGCCTCGCCCGTTACGAGGCGGAGCTGGCCGCGGTCAGGGGGCTGCTCGCCATCGAGGGGGACGTGCAAGGCAGCGCCGCCGAGCGGGTCCAGGCCCTCATCGCCGAGAGGGACCACCTTCTCGAGTCCCCGAAGGAAGCCCAGAACTCCAACGGCGGGAACGGCCTTATGGAGAGCCAGGAGAAGGAGCTCATCGAGCGCTACCACGCCGAGCTCAGGGACAAGGAGGAGCAGTGGAAGCACGCCGGGGACGAGCTCTCCGCGCGCAGCGCGTCCCTGGAGAAGGACCTGGCCAAGATCAAGATCGAACTTAAGCTGAAGGATGATGAGCTGGCCGTGCTCCGCCAGGGCGGCGGAACGGTCAGTTCCGACCTGCTCAACAAGCTGGAGACCCTCCAGTCCAAGGAGAGGGAGTTCCTCACCCTGAAGAACGAGGCGAATGACCTCCGCATCCGGCTCAAGGAGAAGGAGGAGGAGCTGGACCGCATCCGAGAGGCCATCACCTACAAGGAGGACGAGCTCATCCGCCGGGAGGAGGACCTGATGTACCGGGAGAAGGTCTACACCGCGGAGCGCAAGAAGCTGGAGGAGCTGAAGCGGGAGACCGGAGGGCTGGAGGAGGCCGAGCTCATGAAGAAGCTGGAGGCCCTGAAGGCCGAGGTGGCCAACAAGGAGGATGCCCTCCGTGCCAAAGAGAAATACGTCCTGGCCAAGCAGGAGGAGCTGCGCCTCAGGGAGCAGGGCCTCATCGAGGACGAGATCACCTACCGGGAAAAGGAGAGGGCCCTCGAGCTGCAGGAGCGCAAGGTCAAGACCGGCATACCCCGTTTCGACGACCTGCTGCTGGGCGGCATGCCCATCGGCTCCAACATCATGATCCACGGCCCGCCGTTCATCGGCAAGGAGGTCATGGCCAACACCTTCCTTATGGAGGGGCTGCGCAAGGGCATCCCGGCCATCATAGTCCTGACCGACAAGACCCCCAAGGACGTACGGGACGAGATGCGGTTCATCATGTCCGGCTTCGAGGAGTATGAGAAGCTCGGACTGGTGAAGTACGTGGACACCTTCGCCCGGGCCATGGGGGTCGATGACGCGGACCCGCACACCATCTACATCGACCGGCCGGACGACCACGAGAAGATGGCTGAGGCCATCGAATCCCTCGCCAAGCAGTTCAAGGAGAAGCACGAGTACTACCGGCTGCTGTTCCGCTCGGTGTCCACCCTCATCGCCTATTCCGATCCCAACGCCGCCTTCCGCTTCCTGAGCCCCATGTGCGGGCGCCGCAAGAAGGACCAGGCCGTCTCGCTCTTCATCGTGGAGAAGGGGATGCACAGCGAGCAGGAGCTGCAGATGCTGGGCTCGATTATGGACGGCATGGTGGACTTCAAGGTGGACCAGCTGAAGACGTTCTTCGCCATCAAGGGGATAAGCGACGTGCAGTCCCGCGCCTATATACGGTACACTGCCACCAAGAGCGCCCTGACCATCGGCTCGTTCGCCCTGGACCACATCCGTTAAGCGACCTCAACACCGTCGCTGGGCCGGACCTCCGGCTTCTTCTGCATGTTGATGCGGGGGATGGGTATCGGTGCGGGGAGCTTGATCTCCCTGGATATGATCAGCGCGGCCACCATGCAGTTGCTGACGATGGCATTGTGGACGGCGTTGGCGTCGTCCACCGGCAGGTTGTTGGTGCGGCGCCATTCATCCATGACCTTCTCCCCCAGCTCGGCCACGATGAGGTGCCCCTCGATCTTGATGTAGCCCATGCCGGTGTAGTTGGCCGTGAAACGGTAATCGATCTGATGCAGCTCGCCGTCCAGCTTGGATATCTGGGTGATGGCGCTGTTGTTCTCGATCTTGATGTTCATGACCTTCTCCCCGCTCTTGGAGAAGCGCTTGGCCTCGATGGCCGCGGTTTCGAAGGACCTTATCTGCATTGCGGCACCGAATCGGCGTCGGGCATAAAAGAACATTGTCCTGGCGGACGATGAGAAACGATGGTGCCGCAGGCCGGGTTCGAACCAGCGACTTCAAGATTTCGATCCCCCGGGCTTCCGCCTTCGGGGACTTCAGTCTTGCACTCTCCCAACTGAGTTACTGCGGCTTAGCCACCCCATAATTGAGGACGATTAAATAATTTGCCTACGAAGCCCTCCTTCCCAGGGGGCTTGAGGGGAGAAATGGCATCCGGTTTTATGGCTCGGGGCGGCTTTTGAGCTGATTCGCTGCCTGCCAGACCCTTTCACAGAAATTCTTTTTATTCGACATATTTATATACTCCACAGCCCCTAAATCAACCAGGCGATTTTGAGGTAACCAGCATGGGGGAAGGTAAACGGGCTCACGGGCCTTTTAGCTCGTCTAGCAGATCGAAGTTCATCAAAGAGGACCGGGAGGGAGTGGCTTCCACCATCGGCACCATCATGGCGCTACTGGTCTTCCTGACCGTCATCAGCATGTTCACCAACACCTACATCCCCGTCTGGATGAAAGAGAACGAGCGGGACCATATGGATGAGGTTCTCGGGCAGTTCGGAGACATGAAGGGGAAGATCGACACCCTGATCGTCAACGCCCAAGTGACCCAGCGCCCCACGATCAACATGTTCCAGCCGGTGAAGCTCGGTTCGGACAGCGTACCGGTGTTCACTTCGCCCACCGGAGGTTACCTGTACCTAAAGCCTGGGAACACCTATGACACAGGCGTGGTGGTGGACTTCCGCTACAACTACAGCGGTTCGGTGTATCACATCACCGAGGAGGGTGGGGGATGCGTGGAGTTCTATGGGCCGAACAGATACTTCGTTCAGCAGTGGTACGCCTATGAGAACGGCGGCCTGATGGTCTACCAGAAGGAAGGTATGGCCATGCGGGCCACTCCATCTCTGGTGTTCACCTCCAACTCGGATGGGAGCGTTAATGTCCAGTTCGATCAGGTGGACCTCATTGGGCGCAATGAGACCGTTGCGGGAATGGGAACCGCGGGCGTGGTCATCGATCTCATCTACCACGACTCGCAGGTTTACAGCCTAAGCGGGGCCACCGGTACGGAGTCCGACGGTGCCCTGGTGATCACATTCACCACCAGATACAATGAGACATTGATCTCCTTCATCGACTCGGTCGCCGCCGAGGCGGGACTGCAGAAGGGAGTGGGCAAGAACTACACACTGGTGCAGACACTGAGCGAGGACGGGATCCGTCCGATTTACTTTATCACGTTGACCATACCGAGGACCAATGAGTTCACACATAACCGGGCGTATGTGAACCTGGACCTGGAGTACTGAGGGGGCGAGGAGATGGAGAACGCTGTAAAAGGGACCGATGCGAAGGACGGTGGTTTCCGCACCCTTGAAGAGGGAGGTAAGGAAGATAAGGACTGGGAGGAGATAACCATGGCCGAAAAGGCTAGGGATTCCTATCTCAAGCTCCTGAGAAAGATGGCGCCCAAACGCGCCAGCCGGGTAAGGGTCCCGGTAAAGGCGGCCATCGAGACGGTGCGCCCCGGCTCGGCGGTCACATCCATCCCGCCGATCAATGACATAAACATCGAGGTGCTGGAGACCTATACCGTGGTGCCCGACTATGCATACGTCCGGATAAACTTCAACAACGTCACCAGCGAATACCTATACGAGGTCATCGAGCCTGGAATGAGCCCGGATGAGCAGGAACTGCTTGACCTGATCAAGGACACCCTGCACCGGACGCTGGGATACGAATGGGAGAAGCTAACCCGTCTGGACAAGGAGGAATACCTGCGAGAGAGCGTGGATTCGTTCATCCGCTCCCGGGGGATCAAGGTCGAGAAGGTCACCAAGAAGCGCATCGGCTACTACATCATCCGCGACTTCGTTGGCCATGGAGTGGTGGACGTGCTCATGCGGGACGACCTGATCGAAGATATTTCCTGCGACGGCTACAACGTCCCGTTGTTCGTCTTCCACGGACGGTGGGAGAGCATCCGTTCTAACATTATCTTTACCAACGAGGACGACCTGAACTCGTTCGTGGTCACCCTGGCCCAGCGCAGCGGTAAGCAGATATCAGTGGCCTCGCCGATATTGGACGGCACCACCCTGGAAGGCCACCGTATACAGGCCACTTACTCGCGCGAGGTCACCACCAGAGGTTCGACCTTTACCATCCGCAGGTTCAAGAACAAGCCCTTCACGCCGACCGACCTGTTGCGCTACCGTACGGTCAGCCCGGAGATGATGGCCTACTTATGGATAGGCGTGGAGAACGGGGAGTCGATGATCCTGGTGGGAGGCACTGCCAGTGGCAAGACCAGCGCCCTGAACTCCCTGGCCATATTCATCCCTCCCGGGGCCAAGATAGTCACCATCGAAGATACTCGCGAGATCAATCTCCCGCATGAGAACTGGATTCCTGGCGCCACGCGCACTGGCGTGGGCGAGAAGGACAAGGATGGGCGTTCGGCCGGTGAGATCGACATGTACGACCTGGTGCGCGCGGCCCTCAGGCAGCGTCCCAACTACATCCTGGTCGGAGAGGTGCGAGGAAAAGAGACCTACATCATGTTCCAGGCCATGGCCACCGGCCACAGCACCTATTCCACGATGCACGCCGACTCGGTAAAGAGCATGGTCAACAGGCTGGAGAACCCACCCATCAACTGCCCCAGGATCCTGCTCACCGCCCTGCGCAACGTGCTGATCCAGTCGCAGGTCAAAGTAGGGAACGATATGGTCCGCCGCATGAAGCAGATCGTGGAGATCGTGGGCTACGAGCCGGAGACCAACGAGCTTATCACCAACACGGTATTCGAGTGGGACCCGGCCACCGACCGTTTCGTGTTCAAGGGCCATGCCTTCCTGTTCGATAAGATCATGGAAATGAGGTCGCTCACCAACGACGAGATGATGGCGGAGTTCGACCGCCGGGTCGAGGTGATCAACTACCTCGTGAAGAAGGACGTGCGCAACCACCGCGAGATCTGGAACATCGTCAACTCCTACTATAAGGACCACGATAGGACCCTGGCTCGCCTGAGAGAGGACCTGGCGGCCATGGAGGTGAATTGATGGCCGGAGAGACTGACCTTTTCACCCGCATCGATTCCACCAAGAAGTCCTATCTCCGTACCAAGAGCGCCGCACCCAAGCATTCCGTGGACGCCGGTCCCCGGGTGGTCAAGCTGCCGGAGGGAGTGGTCCCTGACTACGTGAAGCTGACACCTTACCAGGAGTTCTGCTGGCGCACCATCGGTAAGAACGTGGTGAAACGCATGAGGCCGAACCCCCGGCTGGAGCTGTCCCTCATGCAGGCTCACATGAGGTTGCGCCCCGAGGAGTACACCGCCTACGTCTGGATGACCACGCTGATCGTGGGTATCCTCACCGGAGTGTTAGGTGCCCTGTTCGGGGGGATACTCATCGCCTTCCTGGGCATCGGGGCGGGAATGGTGCTGGTGACGACCATAGCCCTGATAGTCGCGCCCATCGTCCTGACCTACGTGGTGTTGGGCTCCATCCCTGGCTCCAGGTCCAAGACCAGAATGAGGGACATTAATAAAAGGCTGGGAGCGGCCATGAGCTTCATCTCGGCCATGGCAAGCGCTGACGTCAACATTGACATCATATTCAAGGAGCTGTCCCGCCAGCCCATCTACGGCGAGATAAAGAGCGAGGCGGAATGGATAACCAGGGACACGGAGCTGCTAGGGACCGATATCCTGACGGCCATCAGCAAGGCCGCCCAGCGCAGCCCGTCCACCCGCTTCCAGGAGTTCCTACAGGGAGTGGTCACCACCTCCACGTCCGGAGGGCAGCTGAAGCCCTACTTCCTTCAGAAGGCGGACCAGTTCGAGAAAGAGGCCAAGCTGGAGATGAAATCGCAGCTGGAAACGCTGGGCCTGATGGCAGAGACCTTCGTCACCGTGGTGGTGGCCTTCCCCCTGTTCCTAATAGTGATCATGGCCATTATGGCCATCGTCCCGGGGGCGGGCGGTAACTCGGACACCACCATCCTGCTGCTGTACCTGGTGGTGGGGTTGATGGTCCCGTTCTCCCAGTTCGGGTTCATCTTCTTCATATGGAACATGACAAAGGAATCCACGATGTGAGGTCTTGACATGGCTGACGGAGATTTGTTGGACACTGGGCAATTGAACCTCAAGAAGAACGATTATAGCAGAATGCTCTTCATCGTGGGCCTGATAGGCCTGGTCCTGTGCGGGCTGATCGGGTTGATCGACGCCATCGGGGGTTTCGAGACCGGACTGATGTGGATAGACTGGCTGGCCCTGGGGCTGATGTGCTTGTGCGGCCCATACGGGTTCTACACCAGCTATCGCTACAAGAAGGTGCTGGAGATAGAAACCAGGCTTCCGGACTTCCTGCGCGACGTGGCTGAGGGCGGCCGTTTCGGCATGACCCTGGCCGATTCCATCAAGGTGTCATCCCGTGGCAGATATGGCAGGCTGACCCCGGAGATCCAGCGCATGGCCGCTCAGATCGACTGGGGAGTGCCGGCCACCGACGCCCTGAAGCTCTTCGTGGACCGGGTGGACACTCCGTTGGTGCGCCGCATGACCACCATCGTCATCAAGGCCAACGAGGCCGGCGGGAACGTCGCGGACGTTCTGAACATGGTGGCGCACGATGCGCGCGAGTCGCTGCTGAACCGCAACGAACGGTCCATAGCCATGTCCACCTACACCGTGGTCATCTACGTGGCGTTCGCCGTGTTCCTGGCCACCATATTCATCCTGAACACCACCTTCCTTCCGGAAATGGTCAAGGCCGGGTCCTCCATCTCCGAAGGGGCCGAGGCAGTGGGCGGTAACCTCCCAGTGCAGGTGAAGTCCGAGGTGGTGCCCCAGATTAATCTGATATTCTTCATATCGGTGATCATCCACGCCTTTGGCGACGGGATATTGGCTGGAGTGCTGCAGGACGGGAGGATAGCTAACGGGTTCCGTCATTCCTTCATCATGCTGTTGATCGGACTGATCGGGCTCAGGTTTGTGTGATGAGATATGACCGTCAGCGAAAATGAACCATTGAAGGACCTGGACCAGTTGATAGAGAAGGGGACCCTGCAGATCGATAAGGGCAAGAAGATCACCCTGAAGGACCGCTACATGGAGCTGGTCCATCGTATGTCAAAGGATCCGGTGCGGGTCATGGTCCCCTCCGCCAAGAAGGACCAGGATGAGATAAAGGGGAGGATCACCGAGGTCCCCAAGATCGCAGAGTCCTACGTGGACGAGGTGGAGATATCCCAGATACTGGAACCGTATACCTACGTCCGCATCAAGTTCGACAATGTGGCTTCGGAGTATCTCTACGAGGTCATCGAGCCTTCCCTGACCGAGGACGAGAGCGTACTCCTGGAGATGCTCAAGAACAGTGTGGTCCTCACCATCAACCAGGCCGAGGGTAAGATGGACCGGGAGAAGGAGAGCATCCTGCGCTCGGTCACCGACGACCTGCTCAAGACGGTAGGGGTCAACCTGACCATGGAGTCGAGGGAGCGGATACACTACTACCTGCGCCGCGACTTCATCGGTTACGGCGCTATTGACGTCATGATGATCGACCCCAATGTGGAGGATTGCTCCTGCGACGGGGTGCGCATCCCACTGTACATATTCCATCGCAAGTACGGCTCGATCAAGTCCAACGTCCATTTCGAGACCGACGAGGAGCTGGACTCCTTCGTGGTCTGGCTGGCGCAGCGCTGCGGCAAGCACATTTCCGTCGCCGAGCCTTTGCTCGACGCCACCATTCCCGACGGCTCCAGACTGAACGCCACCCTGGGAAAGCATGTCACCAAGCGTGGCTCCTCGTTCACCATCAGGCGCTTCAAGGACAACCCGTTCACCCCGGTCGACCTGCTTCGCTTCAAGACCATGAGCACGGAGATGATGGCCTACCTGTGGATCTCCACGGAGTTCGGCAATTCCATGTTGGTCTGCGGCGGGACCGCCAGCGGCAAGACCACCACTCTGAACGCCGTGCTTCTGTTCATTCCGCCCCAGATGAAGATCATCAGCATCGAGGATACCCGGGAACTGAACCTTCCGCACGAGAACTGGATCCCAGGGCTGACCAGGGAATCCTTCGGGGGACGGAAGAACGCCTCCGCCGGTTCGGTGGACATGTACGATCTGCTCACTGCGGCCCTCAGGCAGCGGCCCCAGTATCTCATGGTCGGTGAGGTCCGTGGCAAGGAGGCGTACGTCGTCTTCCAGGCCATGGCCACCGGTACCATTTCCTATTCCACCTTCCATGCTGAGGACGTCCAGGCCATGGTGCACAGGATGGAGAACGACCCGATCAATCTCCCGAGGGCGCTGATAACCGCCCTGGATATTGTAATGCTTCAGGCGCAGGTCAAGGTAGGTACCAAGATGACCAGGCGCGTGAAGTCCCTCACGGAAATCGTGGGCATGGACCCCGAGACCGGGGAGCTTATCACCAATTCGGTGTTCAGCTGGAACCCGGCGGACGATTCGTTCAATTACAGCGGGCACTCCTACATCTTCGAAAAGGTAAGGACACTGAAGAACTGGTCCCCCCGCGAGATCGAGAGGGAGTGGAGGCGCCGGGTCGATATCCTGGAGTATATGAAAAAGATAGAGGTGACCCACTATAGGCAGGTGGCCAGGATCATCTCAACCTACTACAAGAACCCCGATAAGGTGATGAAAGAGGTGCGCGAGGCGATGAGCTCGGACGCGCGCCCTTAATAATTCCTTACCTTTTCTTTCATTTCGTGGATTGGCCGGAAGGCTGTTCACCGCCATCAGACCTTAAAAAAAATAAAAAAAGAAAAGGATTAAAGAAGTGGCCGGGAGGCCACTTTTTGTGGTTTACTGGGGCTTATTCCCACCCTCTTCCGGAGCTTCCGGTTTCTGGGGCTCGGCCTCTTTAGGCTTCTCTTCGCCAGAGCGGCGGACTATCCGCCTGAAGGCGCCTTTCTTCTCCTTCTCCTCGGATTTGGGGCCAGCCTGCTCCGTCTTGATCTGCTCGAAGACCGTACCGCAGCGGTTGCACACCTTGGCATCGCGGGGGTTCAGAGTACCGCAGGCTGGGCAGGGGAAGACACCGGACCTCCGGCTCATCTCCTCCTTCCTCAGCCACTCCTCGAACGGCAGGTAGTTCGGCTCGGTCTGCAGCCACTCCATGAACTTCTCCTCTGAGTACTTGCTTCCCAACGCGGTCTTGGCCTGGCTGCGGAAGCTGTCAACGTATTCCTCATACTGTTTCCGCATGGCCTCGATGTAACCGGATCCCTGCTCGCCTTCCATCGGCTCGGTCATGAACTTGGCGCCACAATCCGGACAGCTTTCCGCCTTGGCCGGTATCCAGGCCCCGCACTCGCTGCATTTGGCGGTATCCGCCTCGAACTCCACTCCGCACTTCGGGCAGTGCTTGGATACCTCTGGGATAAGAGCACCGCAGTTGCCGCACTCCACCATGCGCCCGAGCCCCACCTTGTACAGGTAGAGGGAGAACACCACAATGACCGCGATCACGATGGCCACGATCAGCAGGTATACCCAGTTGGGTATGGACTGCGGGGTGAAGGGCGCCACTATATTGATGTTGGCGAAGTTGGTGAAGTTGCCGTCGGAGCTGGTGATGGTCGCTTTGACCAGCTGGTTCCCTTCCTTACCCGGCGGGGTCTGCAACACGGCGTAGAAGTAGCCTTCCGCATCGGTGGTCGTGGTCTGCACCACGGTCAGAGGGAATCCTGAGCTGTCAGTGACCACCACTGCGATCGCCAGACCGGCCAAGGGCGCTTTCTGATCACCCTGGGTCACCCGGCCGTCCACAAGTATAGCATCGCCGGGAGCGAAGTTGTACTTGGACAGCGAGATGCTAATGTCCGGGCTCATGGCCACAACCTCGAAGGCTATCTGCCGGACGTTGTCGGTCTGATTGGCGTCCAGTCCCACGTCGGCGCTGATGACCAGCTGGTACTCGGCCTTGGAAACGTTTACCGCCCAGATCACGTCATACTGTGCGTTGCCTCCCACTGCGATATTGCGGCTCTGTTCATACAATATAACGCGGCCCACATCGTCCAGGTACACGCCGACCTTGATGTTGGTGGCATCGACCAGGCCGATGTTGCGGACGGTGAAGGATATCATGATCTTCTCACCGGACACACCGGAGGTCACGTTGACATTATTTGACTTGACCGTGACGGCGGTCACCGCGATGTCCGGGCGGTTGTCCCTGACCACCATGTCCTGGGACGCCCTGTTGTTGGTGTTCAGGGGATCGTCCATCTCGGTCACGTGCACATAGGTGGAATTGGTTCCGGGATTCACAACCGCCAGCATGGTTATCTCATTGATCTGCTCTAGGTCGGGTATGGTGCTGGGGTCCCATTCCAGGGAGATCGTGGTCGTGGCCTTGGAGGCCAGCCTTTCCACGGTGACCGTTCCGATAATGATCTCACCGTCGAGCCAGAACACTACGTGGAAGTTCAGGGCCGATGAGTCACCGTCGTTGTAAACCAAGGTGATAACGGATATGTCGTCATTCAGATTGGCGTCGTTCTTGGCCACCCCGTTCACCAGGAACCCGACATCCATGGCCACCAGGTCGGGGAAGTCGGCTACGGTGACCGATACCTCAGCCTCGTTATTGGTCATGTCACCTTCATCGCTGGTGTTGCCCATGCTTGCAATTACGGTGATCACGCGGTCACCTGCGGTCAATGGGGTCCAGGATACGGTGGCCTCCTTCTTCTGACCGGCCGGGATGTTGGAGATGGTGTCGTTGCCGATGTAGCCTTCGACGCTGTCATAGAACTCTATGGTGACATCGCTGGCCGTGCGGTCGCCCAGGTTGGATATCTGGGCAGTGATGATGACCTCGCGACCCCTGGCCGGCTCATCACCGACATCGATATCGGCCGGAACTATCGACAGATCGGGCACACCGAGCACCTCGATCAGGGTGTAGTTCACATTGTTGTCCTCGTTCAGCTCCGGAATCTCGTTCAGAGGGTCAACGGTCACGGTCAGGTTGTGCTGGCCAAGCGGATATGCGGCCACCCAGGTCACATTCACGTATACGCTGGACATGGGATCGAGGACCTCGATCACGTAGTCCTCTATGATTACGGTCCCTGACGCACTGACGTCGGAGAACCTTACCACTATATCATATCCGGTGACCACTCCGACGTTGTTGATGACGGTGGACAGCGTCACCTCGCTGCCCCTCAGCGGGCTCAGGTCGGATACGTAGAAGGGCGGATCGATGTCCGGTTTGGCGTCAGGCAGGTCCATCCTCACATACGCGTCGCTCCTGATCAGGGTGCGAGTGGATATGTAAAGGACGCTGGCGATTGGCCTTTCGGACGAGTCGTACCTGTCGCCGTCGTACCAGTAGGTGGCGTTGAGCACGTAATTACCGTACAGCTGCGGGCCGGAGGAGGTCACGATGGCGCTAAGCGCCTGGACGAAAACCGTCCCGTTCACGTCGGTCGAGCCCGTGAAGTACATGTTCGACGGGAAGGACCTTACCTCCACGTGCACGTTTGCCAGCGGGTGGTCTCCGGTCCCATCGAACACCTGGGCCACTATCCAGCTGTACAGATGGATCACCGCGTTGTCCTTGGGGGACACCGGGGGTATGCCGACAATGGTGGACCCGGTCAGTACAGCCACCGAGTCGCCTCCGAAGTCGTTGATGGCCTGGTCAAAGGTGGTGTTGAAGGTCACCAGTGACACGCTGGAGGTGGAAGGCGCGCTCATGCCGCCCCTTATCCTGGAATCATGCATGTACACCTGCGAATCGTCATCCATTATCAGGCTGACGCTCGGCATCATCGTGGAGCTGTTCACGGACAGGCGTCCATTGTCGAAGATATAGACCTTAAGGCCGAAATCGGCGTTCAAGGTCGCCCCGGAAAGGACCAGGGTACCATTATCCCTGACCACTATCTGGGTTATGGTGGCGTTCCTGAGCATCATCACACTGGTGCCCTGGAAGACCAGGTAACCGTTGCCCTCCACGATAATGTTGTGCTGATGCGAGAAGGTCGGGGAGGTCATGGTATAGGCAGTATTCACGACCCAGTCGCCGTTCTCGGCCACCAGGATGACCTCCAGGGAGCTGGAGGCGATGTTGTTCGAGTAGGAATATTCCACGACAGCCCCGTCGTAGTTGACCCATACGTAGATGGAGTAGCTGCCGATCTGCGTAGGGGTCCACAGGAAACTGGTGGAGTTGCTGCCTCCAGAGGGCAGGTCGATGCTGGTGTTGCCCTGCCTCACACCGCCCGCCATTGGGTTACCAATGTAGAAGGCTACCTCCACGTCGTTGGCCGCCTTCCTACCCAGTACGTTGCTTACGGTCACGTTGATGTACATGGGCTGGTTGGCGTAGCCTTGCGCCTGGGAGAAGGAGATCGAGCCGCTGGTTATGGCCAGGTCAGGAAGGAACTCCAAGACCCTTACGGACCGAGACAGCACGTTGTTGGCCTCGTTCTCCGGTAACTCCAGAACCTGTCCCAGCGAGTCGGCAGTGATGATGATGTTATGAAGTCCGGCCGCGGTCAGGGTGCTAGGCCAGTTAACGATGATGTTGCGGGATTCGGACGGCAGCAGGTTGGTCACCGTTATGTTGGCCAGGTAGTTGATCTGGTCGCCGAGGACGTCCCTCACGCTTATAACGAACTCACTGGCAGTGGTCAGACCATAGTTGACGACGGTGAAGTTTATGTCCACATTGTCGTCCTGGTAGATGGTCACGGGATTGGTGGCGAAACCAATCACTGCTATGTCAGGGAGCTGCAGCTCCAGATCATCGATGACGAAGTCCATCTCCTCAACCATCGGCATGAGGTCTGGGTAGGCGCTAAAGTGGGTGTACTTCGCACCCGGGGAGAACACGACCGAGGTTGCGTCAACATATGTAACCTTGACACGGTATGAGTTCATGGGCATGGAGTTGGGTTCCCAATCTCCATTGATGACATCGGTCAGCAGCGGCAGCATGAGCAGCCCAGACTCATTGGTCACCGAGAAGTCGGAGCTGTTCCTTCCCAGATAATCCAGAACATTTTGCGGGGGGACCGCACTTACGGTGTTGTTATAGTAGTAGGTCGCGGGTCCCATATTATTGGTCGCGCTGATTACTGCACCTGACACTGGCAGGTCGTTGGTATCGACCACACTGATGTCGGCCCAGCGGTACACGTTGACGGTGGGGTCGAGCTCAGCGATTACCCATATTGCATCGAATAGGACCCCATTTGGATCTGGGTTTGCAAACCTAATAAATAATGATTCGAAGTCAGATAATGTTAACTCTTGGTATCTGGACAAATCATCATACAATGTTTCAGTTGTGATTGAGTCGATGTTTATTGAAGTGGTAATTAGTGAACTGCCTGTCATATTCCATTGCACGAATTCTGATGACGCATAAGTGATAGAACCGGTGTAATCCACCATCAGATGGGCAGTAGTAATTTTACCATTGAGACCCCCAGTATTGAATGAACCAATATTTAGGACTCCTAATCCCTGAACAACATAATTCACATTATCGTTGCTCATCAAATCATACACATCGACTTCCGCCGTGGTATCATCCACTCCCTGAACGGTCGGCTTGAAGGTGAGGCTCTTTCTCACGGTCACGAACGGCGCGGACCCGTTCTCGTCATACTCGTCCTCGATCTCCACACCGTAGAGGTTGGCGGTAGCCAGGTCGGTGGCGACCAGCTTCCGGTACTCGGGCATGGTGTAGTTCAGGTTGTTGACGCCTATCATGGTGTTGACAGCGGTCATCTCACTGGTGCCGGCGAGTGTAATGTTGTTGTAGGCCGGAACAGACAGCACGACCTCGACCCAGACGCGGTCGATGTACAGGCTCTCGAGATTGTTGTTGGTCAGAGTGACCGTCAGCAGGGAAATGTCCACTGAGGACAGGGACAGGGACGTGAGGTCCTGGGATACCACCCGGTCGGTGTTGGTGAGCGCAGGCTCGTTGCTCTCGTAGGTCTCGTACACCACCATGTTGGTCGCCTGGTCAGGCGTGGGGTCCAGGTACTCAGCGTAATAGAAGTGGTCAGGGGTCCCGGTGGCGACGAACTGGTCGCTGGTGCGGTATTCGGCCATTAGACGCACGCTCATCGCGTCGCCCTCGTCGAACACCAACCCGCCGATGTCGAACCCGGATATGGTCATGGTCTCCAGGTTCCCTATGGCGGCATAACCGGAACCGCTGGTGGTCAGGTTGACGGCATCGTTGTCAGGTACCACGGTCTGGAGGGGGTCGGGGTTCCTCTCCAGGATGTAGTCGACATAGATGGTGTTGTTATAGGAAGCGGCGAACGGATAGGAGTACACATCGTTCACATTGGTCGGCTTTACGGGGATGCCGTAGATAGCAGAATCGTAAAATTGGATATCGCTCGATATGGCGGTCATCAGGGGACCGTTGATCTGGGTGTCATTGGCGATGAAAGACGCGTCATCGATGAGCATCTTGCCCTGGAAGTCCAGGGTAGAGTTCTCGGCCATGAGCAGCCCGCCATTCCTCACCAGGACGCCCAGCGCCCTGTAGGCACCATATAACGAGTTCTCAACGGTCAGGTTCGAGTTGGTCAGTATCAGGGCGCCGCCGTCCTCGATGGTCAGGTGGTGAACCCGGGACACGGTGGCGGTCTGATATGACAGGAAGTTCAGTACGCCGTTCTCCACGACGACCGTGCCCCCGGCCCCTATGGTCAGGTTCCCGTTAAGGTTCTGCAGTCCGCTGATGTACCACGTGTCGTTCTCATAGTCCGATCCGATGAAACGATCTCCATTGGCGTCCTCGGAGGGAGGCAGCGCCTGACCAGCCTCCGGAACGGTGAATATCAACAGTCCAGCGAATGACGATATGATCATGCACCAGACGATTAGCAAGCTCAATGCCTTGGATACCCCGACTCCTATTTTCATTATCCCACCTGGTTGAAACCAATAATTACGCCAGGTAAAATAGAATGTTCTGATTATAAATAAATATGTTTAACTGAATGCTTTTCAGTTGGCATACTGGCTGATGGAAAAAAATGTGAGGAAGGTCACTTCCTCTTGATGATCTTCCTTATGGACACCGGTTTCTTGTCCTCAGCCGCGGACGAATGCTCATCCTCGGCGGCTTGCTTGGCCCTCTGCTCTTCGGCCGCACGCTCCGCCTCTTTCTTGGCCTCTTCGGCCGCACGTTCGGCTTCCAGCCTTTCCTCGGCCGCTTTACGCTCCGCCTCTTTCTTGGCCTCTTGGGCCGCACGTTCGGCCTTCTTGGTCTCGAACGCCCTTATCGACTCCTCGTCCAGCTTCTGCCCGCAGGCATAGCAGCGTTTGGCCGCTCCGTCGTTCAGGGTCCCGCAGTTGGGGCACTTTATCTCTGGTAGCGGTACGGGCTCGGGCCTCTTCTCCGGCTCGGCCGCCTTTGGCGGTTCTACGATCTTGACCGGCTCCACCTTCGGTGCTTCCTTCACCTCGGTCGGAGGCTCCACGGCCGGGATCATGGGCTCCGGGACGTCCTCGACCTTGGTCACCAAGGACTGGGCCACCTTCTCCTCGGCCTCCCCTCCCTCAAAGGATTCGGTGACCGCGGGCAGGGGAGTGCCCTCCCGGCGCAGCAGCACCGCCTCGCGGGAGGTAAGCGCCTCCTCTCTTTCAGTGAGCGACCTTTCCCAGTCCACCAGGCGCTTCTGCTCCTCCATCGTTACCCGTTTGCCGGTGGCCAGGGCGTCGGCCTGCTCCTCCATGACCTTGATCTTGGCCAGCATCTCCTCCCGGCGGGCATTGGTGGCTTCCAGCGATGACCTGATCTGGTTGACCTCCTCGTGCATCTGCTCTTCCATCGCAGCGATCTTCTTGGTCACCTCGCGCATGCTGGTGTCGTGATCGCTGGCCTGCTGGAAAAGCGCCCGTACCTGCTCCTCCTGCTGGAGCACCTCGCGGTCCCGCCGCTCCAGGTCCACCCGCAGGCGGTGCATCTCCTCCTCCCGGGTCCGCAGCTCTGCGCTGAGCGCGGCCAGCTCCTGCTCTATGCGGGTGGCCGCCTCCTCGCGGGGAACGACCTTGGCCTCGCGGTCCTTCAATTCGGCGTCCTTGGCGGACTGGGATTGATGGACCTGGTCCAGCTGGTCCTCCTTGGCGCGGAGGGACGATTCCCATTTTTCAAGGTCCTCCTTCCGCCGCTTTATGTCGGCCTCCTGGACCTTTATCTTCTCCTTGAACTCCTCGATGACCTGCCAAATCGGAACTTGCTCATCAGACATCGCGTCACCTCATGATCGTCAGGCCAGGGTCGGCCCCAGCACCGTGAGGCCCTTCTCCCCGACCTCCAGGGTGTGCCTCTCCATGCTGTGCTCGCAGGCCCTCATCTTCTCCACCCGCATGTACCGCACCAGCTTCCCGCGGGTGCGGTCCAGCCCCAGCTCTATGATGCCATCGACCAGGAAACCCTCGTCGCCCAGCAGCTCGGAGGGGGTGTTCGGACCCCTCTCCATGACAATGAAGCAGGTAAGATTGTAATCCCTCAGCGTCTTGAAGAAGTAGAACATCTTCTTCCGTATCCCTTTGACGTCCTCCATCAGGGAATACAGCGCGCCCAGCGAGTCCAAGGCGAAGACGGTGAACTGGTCGCCGTGCTTCTTCTTGTGATAGCTTATCATCTGGATTATGAAGTCCATGTAATCGGTGGGGGCGTCCACCTCCACGATCTCGTCCAGCTCCCTCAGGTCGGTGAAGTCCGAGATCTCCATCCTGTCGTTCAGCGCGATGTTCAGGCTCCGCATGTTGCGCAGGTGGCTCTCCGCGGTCTCCTCCAGGGTGACGTAGAGTCCGAACTCACCCGATCTCTCAAGATAGTTCGAGATCACCGAGTAGCAGAAGGAGGTCTTCATGGAGCCTGGGGGCCCCGTGACCAGAACGACCTTCGGCGCCTCAATGTCGGTTCGGAAGACCTTTTCCAGCCCTGGTATCGAATCGCGTAACAATGGAGCTCACCGCCATGCCCGACATGTCCAGATTTGGATATGAGGACCCTGCCCAGGCTCTAGATGATATTCCGATGGGAGCATAAAGATATTCGCCCGCTCACTCCTCCTCTCCCTCGGGCGCCTCTTCCTCTGGCTCCTCGGGCTCGCTCATTTCCGGGAAGCCGGCGTCGCCGTGAACCTCGGCGTCCTGCACGGCCTGCTCCTCCTTGCGGCCGGCCAGCCTGGCCACGGCGATCACCTTGTCTCCCTCGCGCAGGTCCATGACCGTGACGCCTTGCGTAGCGCGCCCCATCACCCGGATATCGGCGACGCGGATGCGCTGCACCATGCCGTTCACCGTGGCCAGTATAAGCTCGTCGTCCTGCTCGACCTCCATCACCGAGACCACGTCGCCGTTACGGCCCTCCGTACGGATGGTTATGACGCCCTTGCTGCCCCGGTTGGTCTTGCGGTAGGTGTCCCGTTCGTCATCCGCGTCGCGCTTGCCGACCACGGAGATCTTTCCATAGCCATTTTCCGTGACCGTCAGCAGATGGGAGTCGCTGGTCACGATGGCCATGCTCACCACCTCGTCGTCCGGTTCCGGACGGATCCCGATCACGCCGTGCGCCGGGCGGCCCATCGGCCGCACCTGGCCCTCATCGAAGCGGGCAGCGAGACCTTTCCGAGTGGCCAGGATGATCTCCTTGGTGCCGTCGGTGAGCTTCACGTCCACCAGCTTGTCGCCCTCCTCCAGTCCGACGGCGATCAGGCCGCGGGAGCGGATGTTGGCGTAAGCCGCCAACGGCGTCTTCTTGATTATCCCGGCCCGGGTGGCGAACACCAGATAGTGGTCCCCGGACAGTTTCGTTATCGGCCGGGTGGCCATGATCTTCTCGCCGTCCTCCAGTTTCGGGAGCAGGTTCACGATGGGCTTTCCCTTGGACTGGCGGGAGCCGACCGGCACCTGCCATGCTTTGAGGGAGTACATCTTCCCGAAGTCGGTGAAGAACATCACGTAGTCATGGGTCATGCTGACGAAGAGGTCGGTCACCACGTCCTCCTCCTTGGTCTCCATGCCCATCAGACCGAGGCCGCCGCGGCGCTGCTGCTTGTAGGTGTCCAGCGGCATGCGCTTGATGTAGCCGTCCTGGGTGATCATGAGAACCATCTCCTCGTTGGGGATGAGGTCCTCGATGTCCATGTCCAGGGCGTGGGCGACTATTTCAGTTCGCCTCTCGTCGCCGTACTTCTGCTTCATCTCCAGCGTCTCGGCCTTGATGATGCTCAGGATACGCGACTCGTTGGCAAGTATGTCCTCCAGGTCGCGGATCAGCCTCTCGATCTCCAGGAACTCGGCCTGGATGGCCTCCAGCTCAAGACCGGTCAGCTTCTGCAGGCGCATGTCCAGTATCGCTTTCGCCTGCTCCTCGTCCAGCTCGAAGCGTGCCATCAATCCGTTGCGCGCCTCCTCGGGGGAGTTGGCCGACCGGATGATGTGCAGCGTCTCGTCCAGGGCGCTGATGGCCTTGACCAGGCCTTGTAAGATGTGGTCGCGCTTGCGAGCCTGCGCCAGATCGTACTTGGTCCGGTTCACCACCATGTTGTGGCGGTGGTCGATGAATATCTGCAGCTCTTCCTTGAGCGTCAGGACCCGGGGCTGGTTGTCTACCAAAGCCAGGTTGATGATGCCGAAGGTCACCTCCATCTGGGTGTGCTTGTAGAGCTGGTTGAGGATGATCTCCTCCATGACGTCCTTGCGCAGGTCGATGACGATGCGCATGCCTTCGCGGTCCGACTCATCGCGCAGGTCGGTGATCCCCTCGATCTTCTTGTCCTTGACCAGTTCGGCGATGCTCTCCACTAGCATGGACTTGTTGACCTGGTAGGGGATCTCGTCGACGATTATGCGCTTGCGGTGCTCTACGTCTTCGAAGTGGGTTTTTGCTCGGACCTTGATCTTTCCGCGGCCGGTCTGATACGCCTCCACGATCCCGTTGAGGCCGTAGATGGTACCCCCCGTCGGGAAGTCTGGGCCTTTTATGAACTGCATGAGGTCCATGACGTCGACCTCTGGGTTGTCGACGAGATGGACGATGGCGTCGGAGACCTCGGACAGATTGTGGGGGGGCATGTTGGTGGCCATACCCACCGCTATACCGGCCGAGCCGTTGATCAGCAGGTTCGGCAGCTTGGACGGGATGACCAGCGGCTCTTTCAACGAAGCGTCGAAGTTGTCACCCCACTCCACCGTGTCCTTGTCCAGGTCGGCCAGCATGTCCTCGGCGCGCTCCTGCATGCGGCACTCGGTGTACCTCATGGCCGCCGCTTCGTCCCCATCCACGGAACCGAAGTTACCCTGTCCTTCCACCAACGTGTACCTCAAAGAGAAGTCCTGGGCGAGACGGACCAGTGAGTCGTAAACGGCTGTGTCGCCGTGTGGGTGGTACTTACCTAAACAGTTGTGAACTATAACCCCGCCAGCAACGAACTCGTGCGCCCCGGCGACCTGCAGATCGTAGGTCTTTTGGGCGGGAGCCTCAGAAACCTTGGTCACCTGCACGAAGTAAAGGTGGTCGTCCACGACCTCGTCGATGAACGGGCAGAGTTTGGACTGAATGCGCCCGAGCTTCTCCTGGATGCCCCAGTCCTTCAGCTGAGTTCGTCCCAATGGCCTTTCCTTAAGGTCTGAAGAGTAGCGGATCTTGGTGCCGTCCGGGTAGCATATGCCGGACCTGAACTTCTGGCCTGATATGTCCTCGTACCATCCACCACCAAGATGGTGGTCGGAGAGCTCCTGGAACACCGCCTGCCCGAGGAAGGGTATGCGATCGTAAGGAGCAGCGTCCACCTGAGCGTTAGCGATCCTACTCAAACGTTCACGCTTATCGTCGTTCGCCAGGTCCAGCATCTTCGCCAGGTCCTTGGCGAATCTTCCACTCACCTCGATCGCGTGTAGGGCATGATGAGGATTCAAGATGCTGTCGTTGATCATCCGGAACTCCTCGTTCTTCTTTTGCAGGTAGCGGCGGGACAAAACCCCTAGCTGCTGCATTACTATCTGGATGTCATCGGACAACTGGGTGGAGATGGTGCCATAATGCACCATGTTCCTGTTCGTATGGATCGAGCCATCCCCGTCTATCAGACCGGACAGCAGAGAACATAGCACAGATCTGGGGGACCGGAAGAACATTTCAGGTATGCGCTTGGTGACCGACTTCCAGCTGCCGTCGATGCCCAGGGCGGACATCAGGTACTGGTTCAGCTCTTTACGGTTAATTCGCACCTGGAAGCCTATGGAAATAGAATCATGACCGTCCTGATGGAAGAACGGCTGGGCGTCCATCTCAATGGTCGCCTCGTATCCGAACGCCCTTTTCAGGCAGTCGCGTACCCTCACCATGGTCTCCTCGTGCGAGGAGAAGAAGTTGAACCGTCCGTGGTAGTTCTCCAACCAGCCGTCCGAAAGGAACTGCCCGATGAGATAAGCCATGTCCTCATCCAGGAACATCTCCTTTCCGTGCCAGTCAGGCAGCTTGACCTTGGAGAGCGTAGGATATTCCAGGCGCATCACCAGGTGGTCGCCCGGGTTGAGGTCCTTGGCCTCCTTCCACTGGTAACTTAGATCCTGTGATAGGACCTTGAAAGGCTGGGATGGCGTGCAGGTCAACCCCATCCCATTCTCGATACCTATGCGGAGCAGTGCCCTTTCGGGCATCTCGTACAGTTCGGTGACGTTGGACCGGCCGTTCTGCGTGTAAACCTTCTCCCCGATCTGAACCTCCTCGATCGGGATGAGCCCTCTCTCTGTAAGCACCCGGGTCCCGGCGATGAAGCATTCACCTACCACCCTGGCGCTCTTCTTGTGCGCCTTGTTGTGGTTGAGCGACATGTCGTACATCGAGTACAGGATGCGACGGTGAACGGGCTTCAGTCCGTCCCTGGCGTCCGGCAATGCTCGAGAGACGATGACGCTCATCGAGTAGTCGATGTAGGACTTCTTCATCTCGTTCTCGATCGGCTGGGGAACTACCTTGTGCGTTCCCGCGTCAGGGACCTTGGCGTCCCCCGCGTTCTGTTCCGGGGCCTGCTGATTGGTGTCTTCGTCGGTCATTTTGGTCACCTCAGATGTCCAGGTTCTCCACCTCGTTGGCATGCGACATGATGAACGCGCGCCTCGGTTCCACCTCGTCACCCATCAGTATGGTGAACATCTCGTCCGCCTTCATGGCGTCCTCGATGGTCACCTTCTTCAGCGTTCTGGTCTCCGGGTCCATGGTGGTCTCCCAGAGCTGCTTGGGGTTCATCTCCCCGAGACCCTTGTACCTCTGGAGGCCGACGTTCTTGCCCATCTCCTCCATGGCCTTGGCCAAGGCCTCGTCGTCATAGACGTAGACCTCCTTGTTGCCCTTGCTGACCTTGTAGAGGGGCGGCTGGGCGATGTAGATGTAGCCAGCGTCGATGAGAGGGCGCATGTAACGATAGAATAAGGTCAGCAGCAACGTCCTGATGTGCGCCCCGTCCACATCGGCATCCGTCATCATGATGATGTGGTGGTAACGAGCTTTCGAGGGGTCGCAGTCCGGACCGACGTTGGCGCCGATGGCGGTGATCAGGTTGTGTATCTCCTGGTTCTTGAGTATCTTGTCCATGCGGGCCTTCTCCACGTTTAGGATCTTGCCTCTCAGGGGCAGAATGGCCTGGAATTCCCGGTTACGGCCCATCTTGGCGCTGTTATGAACGAACACACCGCTAGCCAATGCGAAGTTGTGGCTGTGCGGCACCTCGATATCGTAAACATCCATGCGTTCTCCGAGGTCCTCGATTTTTACCACTTTATGGTTAAATGCAGACACGGCTTCGGTCGCAGCTACAACATCGTTCCCGAAATACCTCTCACAGAACGTATCGAACCTTAGCAAAGATTTGTCCTTGATTGAAATACGATGCGAATCGTAGAGATCGGTATTGATATGCCCCTTTGAATCCAGGAATGGATTCAAAGCCGATATTGTCTTCCGATAATATGTTTCGTTGAGAGCCGCTTTTCTTTTCTTTCTGAACTCCTCGGTCCATTGCTCCTTGGTTGTTTGGCTGCGCCAATTCCTTAACTGACTGTCCTCCCATTGCTCTTTAGCTATTGCTGACAGTTTTTCTCTCAATTCTGGGTTGTTTTTATACAGAATCGTCTTTCTTATCGACTGTTCGGTGCGATGTTCCTTATTGGTCCAGAATTTTTTAGCTTCAGATGCTAAATGATCGTTGTTGAATTGTCGATATTCTTGGTTAGAATTATAGAACTCCTTCCACTTAGAGATCATATAAGCTTTGTAATCGCCATCTTCCCACTGTCTCTTGGCGTTTTTTGATAAAATCGCAGCTGTCAACCCCGTCTTCATTCGTTCGCTCATCTTGTTTCTGAACTGAGGGTCCTTTTTCAGCTCCCTGCATTTCTCGATGATATCTGGCCGATGCAATGTTTTCGCAACATGCACCCGGTGATGAGAGAGATGGTCTTCCAGACTCATCCTGATGAGATTGGTTGGATTGTTGTTTCTCTTGTTATAATCTGCATGATGGCAATGAGCACCATCTTGGATAGTGTAGGTACCTACCCAAAGGTTGTACCAATCCGATAGCATATGAGTAAACAACCAAGATTCTGAAGTTGGATTCCAAACCATTTCATACCCATCAATAGTGATGTTTTTATCCTTCTTGTCGGATGTTTTTCGATACAGCGGCATCAAAGAGCATCCATCCTGTAAAGACCTCGCTTCCACATACTTACCGTCCCTGGTCATGAACAGATGTTCAGGGGTGCAGGTGATCGCCTCGCCATTGTCCAATGTCACTTTGATAACAGGCGTGTTCTCCTTGGTCTTCCGGGCGTTGATGGCCTTTTCAACACCAATCGTCCCGTTCTTCCTGATCGTATAGCAGAAGTGCTCCTTTCCTTCTGCCTGTTCCTTGACGAGTTCTTCGAAAGATAGTTCCCTTCCATCGACCAGGGCTACCTTGGTATCCCCTGAGAAACATCCGCCGGCGCTGTTCCCCTCCACGATATACAGCTCGGACTTGGCCGGGTCCCGCTCGCTGCAATCGGCTAGCTTGCCGGGCAGGGCGGCGCTTTCCAGTATCCCTTTGCGGCGGGTGAGGTCCCTCGCCTTCCTGGCGGCCTCCCTGGCCTGGGCGGCGAGGATCGCCCTCTCGATGCAGACCATGCCGACCTTGGGGTTCTCCTGCAGGAACTCGGCCAGCTTCTCGAACACCGAGCTGTCGACTATGCCTTTGATCTCGCTGTTGCCCAGTTTGGTTTTGGTTTGCCCTTCGAACTGCGGCTCGGGGACCTTGATGCTTAAGATAGCCGTCAGACCCTCACGGACGTCCTCACCGCTCAGGGAGTCTATCCCCTTGAGCATGTTCTTCTCTTTGGCATAATCGTTCATGGCCCGCGTCAGAGCGGAGCGCAGGCCGACCATGTGGGTGCCGCCCTCTACCGTGTTGATGTTGTTGACGAACGAATAGATGTTCTCCGCGTAGCCGTCGGTGTACTGCATGGACAGCTCGACGATCACGTTGTCCTTCTCGGCCATCAGGTATATCGGCTTCTCGTGGAGCTTGGTCCGGCTGTGGTTGAGGTCCTCCACGAACTCGATGATTCCGCCCTCGTAGTGGAAACGGTCCTGCCTACCGGAGGATTCCTCCTTGAAGGAGATTATCGCGGTCTTGTTCAGGTACGCCAGGTCCTTGAACTTCTCCGCCAGGATGTCGTACTCGAACTGTACCGTCTCGAAGATGGTCCTGTCCGGCATGAAGGTGATGGTGGTCCCGCTGCCCTCCGCCGGCCCCAATTCCTTCAATGGCACGGTTACGATGCCCCTCTCGCACCTCAGGAAGTGCTCCTTGCCCTCCCGGTGCACCTTGACCTCGAGCCACTCTGAGAGGGCGTTCACCACGGACATGCCGACGCCGTGCAGCCCCCCGGAAACCTTGTAGCTCTTGCGGTCGAACTTGCCGCCGGCGTGCAGAACGGTCAGCACCATCTCCACCGCCGGCCTCTCGTATTTGGGGACCAGTCCGGTAGGGATTCCTCGCCCATCATCGGCCACGGTGACGCTGCCGTCCGCGTTGATGGAGATGTCGATGTTGTTGCAGTAGCCGCCCATCACCTCGTCTATGGCGTTGTCCACGATCTCATAGACCAGATGGTGAAGGCCTCTGGTGTCGGTGCTGCCTATGTACATGCCTGGCCGCTTGCGAACGGCCTCCAGGCCTTCCAGCACCTGTATGCTGTTGGCGTTGTAGCTCGCGTCCTCCATATTGGATACCCTCTGTGAATCGATGAATGCGATACCGTCCGGTCGAGACTATGAGTTCGACCGCATCCCATCCGCTGAGTAAGTGTATGGCATCTAAGTATTAATACCCTGGGTTTACTATCTGGCTATATAAGCAAACCGGGGGTTTTTTCACCCTCTTTTATCTGGTGTTCCGCCATGTTCCGGGGGCAGGGAAACCTTCATATTCGACCAGGCTCGAGAGGTAAGCAATAAATCGGGAAAACGGATAGGTGGCGTCGATGAGCATCATGTTCCGGGCGAGGGCCGGCATCTCCGATGAGGTTAAGAGGGCGGCCAAGGCCGAAGGGGCGGACCCCGAATGGATCAGGCGCATGCTGGCCACCGGCCGCGCGGTCATCCCTTGCAACCCGGTGCATTCACCGGAACCGTGCGCCATCGGCGAGGGACTGACGGTAAAGATCAACGCCAACGTCGGCACCTCCCGGGACCTCCCGGAGCTGGAACCGGAGCTGGAGAAGGCCCGGGTGGCGGTCCGCTACGGCGCGGACGCCCTCATGGACCTCAGCACCGGCGGGGACGTCGACGAGATACGCCGGACCATACTGAAGGAGGTCAGAGTGCCCGTGGGCACCGTTCCTATCTATCAGGAAGGCCTGCAGGCCGCCCGCCGCAGCGCGGTGGTGGACATGGACGAGGACGACATGTTCTCCGGGATCGAGCGGCACGCCAAGGACGGCGTGGACTTCATGACCGTGCATTGCGGGATAACGCTCGAATCGGTATCGCGCCTGCGGAGATCCGGGCGCCTCACGGACGTGGTCTCCCGGGGCGGATCGTTCCTTACCGCTTGGATCCTGCACAACGAGATGGAGAACCCTCTGTACGAGAACTTCGATTACCTTCTGGAACTTGCCAATAGATACGAGTTCGCCCTAAGCCTGGGGGATGGATTGCGACCGGGATGCGTGGCCGACGCCACCGACCGGGCGCAGGTCCAGGAACTGATCATCCTGGGCGAGCTGGTGCAGCGCTGCCGCGAGGCCGGAGTGCAATGTATGGTCGAGGGCCCCGGACATGTGCCGCTGTCCCAGATACAGGCCAACGTGCAGCTTGAAAAACGTGTCTGCGACAACGCGCCCTTCTACGTGCTCGGACCGCTGGTGACGGACATCGCCCCCGGTTACGACCATATTGTGGGCGCCATCGGCGGTGCCGTCGCCGCCTTCGCCGGAGCGGACTTCCTTTGCTATGTGACGCCGGCCGAGCATCTCTCCCTTCCGGACGTGGAGGATGTGAAGGAGGGCGTCATAGCCAGCAAGATCGCCGCTCACGCAGCGGACCTGGCCTTGGGCCGCGGTGCGGAGAGGGACGAGCGCATGGCCCGCGCCCGGAAGAAGCTGGACTGGGAGGCCATGTACCGCGAGGCCCTCGACCCGGAGAAGGCGCGCCGATACCGCAAGCGCGGCGCTACCGCCGAGGACGAGGGATGCTCGATGTGCGGGGACGTCTGCGCGATCAAGATGGTCCAGAAATACCTGGAAGAATGAATGGAGCCACTGGAGGGTATTGAACCCCCGGCCTGCGGTTTACGAAACCGCCGCTCTTTAGCGGCCCCTTTGAGGGGCTACCGCTGAGCTACAGTGGCGCAAGGCGACATCAACCGCTACGGCCATTTAAAATTTGTTGTTTCGCCGATTCAGACAATTATATTATCTGGCATTCCCCTTCGTCATCAGGGTCACATGATTTCTGAGATGCGTCTGCCGTCGGCGGAGAGGGAGGAGGAGCGCAAGGGCGGGCAGACCTCCCTGCGCGAGCTCCTGGATACCATAAAGAAGGGGGAGTTCACCGGGTATCTCCGCACCGTGCTGACCTTGGACGGGGATTCCTCCAACGGCTTCCTGGTCTTCGACAGGGGTTCGCCAACCTTGGCGTTGTACAGCTTCAAGCCCGCAGGCAACAACAGCGTGGAGATGATGTACCGCGGCGAGCGTGCGGCGGAGTTCACCTTGGGGGATTCGATATTCCCCGACACGTCCATCTCGCTCATGAGGGTAGGGGACCGGGCCGCCCTGGCGTCCCTGATCGAGGACTACCGCCAGGACCGGGCGCCGGATCTCAGCGAGTTCATCATGCACTTCTACCGCGACAACCTGAGGGTGGAGAGCGCGGGGGAGGGCCTGGGCGAGGGCGCCAGCATCCTGGAGCTGAAGCAGGCCATCATGAAATATCATCGCGAGAAGTCGCTGGAGATGGCCAGCAAGCGCGACCTGCGGGACGTGGAGCTGGAATTGGAAGAGGGCGAGAGCTATCTCGTCGAAGAACAGTCCAGGGACTTCTCGCACGGCATCTTCGTGGGCTATCTGGCCAAAGGCTATTCCGGACTGGCGATCTCCCGGACCAACCCGCGTATGCTGCGAAAATCCTACAAAGAGATCGACGCCGACCTCATCTGGCTCACCGATCATGAATCGGAGAGCGAGCGGACCATCCCGCCCTCCCTGGAGAAGATCGTGGTAGTGCTGGAAGAGTTCATGGAGGGGCGGGAGAAGGTGGTCATCCTGATCGATGACCTGCAGTACCTCATCAGCAGCAATTCGTTCGAGGGGGCTCTGCGCTTCATCCGCTCGCTGGTGGACCGCATCAGTGAGCGCCAAGCGCTGTTCCTTCTTTCAATAGACCCGGCCAGCCTGAGCGTGCAGGAACGCTCCATCCTGGAGCGCGAGATGCGTCTGGTACGTGAGCGCTAGAGCCGCTTGAGCTCGTCCTTGAAGTCGGCGAGATGCTCCAGCGCCAGGTCGTAGCGCTCGCGGTTCATCGCCACCCCGGCATCTTTGAGAACTTTCACCAGGGTGCGCACGTCCTTCCCCTCCGCCTTGGCGTCCAGAAGCTGGTTCTTCGCCTTGCGCATCTCGCCCTTGGTGGCCTCTGGCAGCGACCGCATCAGCAGCTCCCGGCCTTTGCGGGCGAGTATGCCCATCATCCCCCAGTCGCCATGTTCCCCCGCGTCCCGGGCCTCATGCAGCAGGCGCTTGGCCTCACGGGAGTCCAGGTAGAACTGGTCGCAGACGTCGATGAGACGGGACAGGGATTCGGCCAGATCGTTGGCCTCCAGGTATTTTCCTGACGACCTTTCGGCGGCCTTGCGGCCCTTGGCCGCGGCCTGCAGGGCGCCCTCCACGTCCCCCTCCTCGCGCAGGCTGCGCAGCGCCGTCAGGGACTCGGACACCTCCTTGGGGTCAGCGCCGGAACGGGTGACGACTCCCACCAGCTTCTCCAGGTTCCCTTCCTCCAGCACCAGCCTCTCGTCCAGAGCGGCCTTGATGGAAGAGCGGGCCTCCTTTACCATCTGGACCGCGGTGGCCAGGTCCCTCTGCTTCCCGGCCTGCACCGCCTTGTCGATGAGACGCCGGCCCTCCCCCACCTCCACCTCGAAGTCCTTGGATATCATCAGCAGCGGCTTGACCTCCGCCACCAGTCTGGGGAACTCCTGGCGCAGATCGTCCTCGCCCTCCTCCGCCAGGCACTTGCCGCAGGACGGGCACGATTCGGATTCCAACGGACAGGCCTCTCCGCAGGACGGGCAGTCGATCATGGGGACCTCCTCGATGACGAACTCAGTGCCGCAGGAGGGGCACTTGGCCGCCTCACCCACGATGTGCCTGCCGCACTCGGGGCAGTCGAACTCGAAAACCTCTTCCTGGTTGGCCTCGCTTCGGTCCTCTGGCATGTCATCCACCCTGCTGGCATCTGATTGTTCTGTGGTTATTTCAAGTTGTTTATTAAATGATCTGGCCTAGATGGCGGCCGATGATCTGGGCGTCCTCCACGGGGGAGGTGGATTCGCAGATGACGGTCGCTTCGATGCCGGAATCGCGCAGGGCGTCGAGGACCATCAGATGGTCGAGCCCCTCTCCCAGTCGCAGATGCTTCCTCTCCCCGGCGGCGGTGAACTCGATGCCGCTGAGGTGGCAGTGCAGGCGGGGGACCTTGGTAAGCGAATCGAGCAGCGAACGCAGCCCCTCTGGACGCAGGGGCGGGCCCCTGGCCTGCAGGTGGGCGAAGTCCACCACCGGGAGCACCCCGGAGACCTCGTCCATCGCCTCCAGTATCTCCGGGACCGTGCCCCAGGCGGCCCTCCTGCCCATGGTCTCCAGGCCGATGACCGCCCTCAGCGATTCCGAGTCCGCCGCCTCCCTCACCCTTGCCAGGGAGTCGACGACCCCTTTCGTGCATTCCGATGCCTTATCGCCGTAGGTGGCGGCGTGCACCACCACGATCCAGGCGCCGAAGGCCTCCGCGCCGCGCATCGCCCGCAACATCCACTCCTCGCTCTTGGCCCTGGTCTCCGGGGACGGGGAGTTGAGGTTGATGTAGTAGGGGGCGTGCACGCTCAGCAGCACATCGTCGTCCCGGGCCTCGGAACGGGCCTCCTGCGCTCTTACGGGATTGTAGAGCACGTTGCGCACGAACTGTACCTCTAACGCGTTCAGGCCGGCCGCCCTGACCTTGCGCACGGCGTCCGCCGGGGAGCGCGAGCCTTCCGGATATCCGGCCGGGCCGGTGCGGATCATGTTGGTTAATCGCCTGTCGCGATAAATTAAATTGCGGCGTCGCACAATGTAAATATCCGGGCGGGGATTGTAAGACTGGGAGGAGAATGAAGCAGTACAACGTCCCGGTGGAGAAGCCGGCCGATGTGAACGTGATAATCGGGCAGTCGCACTTCATCAAGACCGCCGAGGACCTCTACGAGGCCATGGTCAACTCCGTGCCGCAGGCGAAGTTCGGCATCGCCTTCTGCGAGGCCTCCGGCGACCGGCTGGTGAGGGTGGAGGGCAACGACCCCGAGCTGAGGGAGTGCGCACAGAGGAACGCTTTGAAGGTCGGAGCCGGGCACACCTTCTTCGTGGTCATGCGGGACGCCTATCCGGTGAACGTATTGCAGAGGATCAAGCAGGTGCCCGAGGTCTGCTCCATATTCTGCGCCACGGCGAACGATCTGGAGCTGGTGGTGGCGGAGAGCGCCCTGGGGCGCGGCATAATCGGCGTGATCGACGGACAGATGCCATTGGGGGTGGAGAAAGATGAGGACGTTCAGAAGAGAAGGGGATTCCTCCGGAAGATCGGATACAAGCTATGAGGAGCCGGACCTCTACGAGGTCCTCGGCAAGTACTACGACGTGTGGTACGAGGACCAGGTGGAGGACACCCAGTTCTACCTGCGCCTGGCGGAGCAGGTGGGCGGGCCGGTCCTGGAGTGCATGTGCGGGACCGGACGAAGCCTGATCCCGCTGGTGGAGGAGGGGTACGAGGTCTGGGGGTTCGACCGCAGCCATTCCATGCTGGACCGGCTGACGGCCAAGATGGAGCATATGGATGATGATGTTCAGTCCCGGGCCAGCGTGCACCACGCCGACATGCGCACCTTCCAGTGCCCGCGGAGGTACCGTCTGGTCGTCGTGCCCTTCAACGCCTTCCTGCACCTGCTGGAGAGGGAGGGGCAGGAGGCCGCGCTGCGCAATGTCGCCGAGCACCTGGAGGAGGGCGGGCGCTTTGTGATGAGCATGTTCAATCCCCGCCTGGACCGCCCGGAGGAGCTGGTGCGGCATCGCGGCACCAAGACCATGCTGAACGGGGAGATCGTCTCCAAGTTCGAGGCGCAGACCTTCGATACGCCGAGGCAGCGCACCACCGTCCATTACTTCATCGACGTCTCCCGCCAGGACCGGGAGATGAGACGGGTCACGGCCTGCTTCACCATCCGCTACATGGCGTACCAGGAGGCCGTGGAGCTCATGGAGGCCTGCGGCCTGGAGGTGCTGGAGACCTATGGCGATTGGAACTTCTCCCCCTTCACCAAGAACAGCGACCTGATGGTGTTCGTGGCGAAACGGTCTCCATGATCCTGGACCTGGACCACACCCTGGGCTGCGGACAGGTGTTCCGCTGGCGCAAGGAGGATGGCGGGTGGAGAGGGGTTGTGGACGGAAGGATGGTCACCCTCCGCCAGGACGGGAGGCGCATAACCGCCAGGGGGATGGACGAGGAGCGCCTCTCCAAGTACTTCCGGCAGGACGACGACCTGGAGGCGATCTACCGGGAGCTGGAATGGGACGAGCATCTTTCCTCGTACTTCCGCAGGTACCGGGGGCTGCGGCTGATCAGGCAGGACCCCTGGGAGTGCATGGCCTCCTACGTCCTGGCGACCAATGCCAACATCCCGCGCATCCAGGGGATGATCGAACGGGTGTGCCGGACCTTCGGCACGGAGATGGACGGTTATTACGCCTTTCCCACGCCCGGACAGCTACTGGACCGCTGCGAGCGGGCCGAGGGCTGCGGCCTGGGCTACCGCAGCCAGAGGTTCATCGAGCTGGCCCGCCTGGCGTATCGGGAGGAGATCGATTTCTCCGGCCTGATGTCCATGGACTACGATGAATGCGTCCGCACGCTCATCGAACTGCCTGGCATCGGCCCCAAGGTGGCCGACTGCGTGAGCGTGTTCTCGCTGGAGCATCTGGAGGCCTTCCCGGTGGACGTGCGGATAAGGAAGGCCGTGGCCGAGCTGTACGGGATGGAGGGCAGCTATAGAACGGTGAGCCGGCTGTCCAGGGAAAGGTTCGGGCGCTGGGCGGGCTACGCCCAGGAGTACATCTACTACGCCTACGGAAGATGATCACTCGCACTGCGGGCAGACGCAGGCCGGAGCTCGCAGGCCGGTCTGCGTCTCGTAGATGCCGACCAGCATTCCGGTCCTCTTGACCATCTCGCATATGCGGCAGGTCTCGACGACGATGTCGGAGCCGTTGATGATGCGCACGGCGGATATCTCCACCTCGTGCTTGAAGTCCTCATAACGGCCGCTGTTCTCCAGTTCCTTGTTGGTGCCCCGCTTGGCCTTCAGATACTGAGATATGGCGGCGTCGGTGACACCGAACTTGCGAGCCACTTCCGCCTGGCTCAGATGGTGCTTCTGAACTAGCTCCCTGGCCAACTCGCGCCGTATGGAAGGCAGCACGTACCAGACGATCAGCTCGCACGGTATCTTCATTGGCCAATCATCGGCTTAACGATTCTTAAAGGTTGCTATGAACTGGACTGCTGGAACATGCTTCCGGGTCACCGCGGGACGGTGTAAAAAGCCCCGGTCTGCCCGGGCCTCCTTTCGGCCATTGTATAAATAAAAAAATGCTCTTTACCGTGAACAGTCCGGTGGTTGTTCAAGAGGTTTGATTATGGAGATCGATGAGGTTCTGGTCACCCGAAAGATAGTGGAGAGGTACACCGAGGAGTTCCTGGAGAACGTGGACGTCGACGTGGTCATCGCCGGCGCGGGGCCAGCCTCGCTCACGGCCGCACGCTACCTGGCCAAGGCCGGTCTCCGGGTGGTCATCTTCGAGAGGAAGCTCACCCCCGGCGGAGGCATGTGGGGCGGCGGGATGACCTTCCCGATCATCGTGGTCCAGGAAGGCAGCAAGGACCTGCTGGAGGAGATAGGCGTTCGGCTCAGGGACGCTGGCGACGGTTACTACACCGCCGATTCCGTGGAGGCCTCCGCCAAGCTCATCGCCTCGGCCGTCACCGCTGGCGCCAGGCTGTACAACACCATCTCCGTGGAGGACGTCATGATCCGCCAGGACAGCATCTGCGGCGTGGTCATCAACTCCTCCGCGGTGGAGGTGGCCGGCCTGCACGTGGACCCCCTGGCCATTCGCGCCAAGTACGTAATCGACGGGACCGGGCATCCGGCCGAGGTGGTCCATGTCGTGGTCCGCAAGGTCGGCAAGCTGAACACTCCCACTGGCCAGATCGAGGGCGAGAAGTCCATGTGGGCCGAGGTGGGCGAGCAGATGACCGTGGAGAACACCGTGGAGGTCTACAACAACCTGTACGTCTGCGGAATGGCCTCCAACGCGGTCATGGGCGCCCCGCGCATGGGTCCGATATTCGGCGGTATGCTCCTCTCAGGCCGTAAGGTCGCCGAGATGATCATCGCCCGCGAGAAGAAGAAGGGCAAGAGGAAGAAGTAGTTCAGTCCTCTTCGCCCATCACCTTTCCGAGGAACTCCTGGATCTCCCACTCCGGGATCTCCTTGGAGCTTTTCTCCCTTACAGTCCAGCCCAGCTCGGAGACGAAGTCCTTGACCACCGATTTTGCGTCCTTCCCGCCCTGAAGGTCGATGATGGTCAGGTCCTTCCCGGAGTGCTTGGAGCGGAAGCATCCGATGATCTGGGGACCGCGCATGACCAGGCTGCCCATGCCCCCGCAGCTCTCCCGCACCTGGTCGTAGAGGTAGTGGGACATGTTGTCGAACTGATAGAGGACCAGCTCGCGGTCCGCCACCTTCCTGTCTATCTTATCCAGGTCCTCCCTGAGCACCCAGTGCACGGCGTCCCCGCCCCTCTCCAGGAAGCCCTTGGCCAGGAAGCCTTCGTCCGTAAGCTCGGACAGCAGGGAGCGCAGCTCCCGCATGGGTATCTCCAGGCGCAGGAAGCGGGAAAGGTTCTCGGCGGTGAAGACGCCGTAGTTGCGGAACATCAGACGCAGGTGCTCCAGCCTGGCCTCCCGGACCGTCAGGCCGGATGATGGCACCAGGGTGATGCGGTTGTTGCGTCCGTAGGCTACGACGGTCGCCTTGTTCAGCTCCCGCAGCGCCTCTTGGGTTCTCGACGGGCCAAGCACGGAGCGCTCGAAGAATGCCCGCCTGGGCATCGGAAGGTTCCTTTCCAGCATGCGCACCATCGCCTTCGCGTCATCGCTCAGCTCGCGCCCCTTGGCGTCCCTGAACAGGGAGGCGTTCTGCATGGTGGTGTACATCATCTGCTCCGGCAGCCCCGTGACCGAGTAAAGCAGGCCTTGCTCCACCAGACGCTTCAACGGGACCTTGACGCGGCAGCGGGCGAAGGCCGCGGGGTCGCCGCGGAAACCGCCCGATCGCTTCACGCCTTCCATCACGTTCGGGTAGGCCTCCTTCGGCAATAGCCCGGAGCGGCGCATGGCGTAGCGCAGCAGGTCTTCCTTGTCGAACTGGCGGGGGACGCCTCCGCGCGTCCACATGCCCTCCATGCGCACGTAGCCGGCGTCCTCCATGACCTGGGCCTGGGGGCCGGCGACCTCGTCCGCCGCGGTACCGAGCACCTCCTTGACCCGCACCATGTCCAGCCCCTGGACGGCCTGGAACTCCAGCAACCGGTCCAGGGCCTTGAGCGCCATGCGCAGATAGCACGGATCGTCCAGATCTATGGCCCGGACGTCCACGCATCCCCCGGCGTCCCACTTCTCCACCCCTCCTACCACCAGACCGTCACGCAGCACCGGGAATACCCAGGAGTCGCCGAAGCGGGCGTTGGTGTCCGCCCAGCGCGGCTGGGCGGTGGGATCGTAGAGGGATACGACGCACCATTCCTCGCCCCCCGGGACGAAGGAGCGCAGCGCCTCCATCTCGTCGGGCATGATCACCATCTCCGCCGCGGTCTCCCCCACGGTTATCCTTTCCACCTTCAGCCGTTCCAACGCCTCGTCCACATCGTAAGGTGAGAGGCCGGTGGCCATCCGCACCGCCATGGCCGGGACCGGGCCGTAGGCGCGCACGAAGCGGCGGACCATCTCGTCCACCGGGTCGCCTTCGTACTCCTCGGCATCGAAGGCCTGGTAGAAGTTCTCCCACGACCAGTCCTCCCCGTCCTCGTAGCGGCGGACGATGTACATGTTGCGGTCCAGGCGGTCCAGCGAGTCCTTGATGGACTCCTTGAGCTCCGGCATGTCCCGGACCAGGTCGCGCATGCTCGCGCCCCCCAGGTCCCTGATCCGCTGCAGCACCCTTCCGTCCATATCATTCGGGACCAGGCTGCGGTACGCCTTCACATAGAGCGGCGCGTCGTCCTTCATCACGTAGCGGACGCGACCGCGCACGAAGCGGCCGTTGAGCACCGCCCCACTCTCCCGCAGGTACCGCCAGTCATCCATGCTGAAGCCGTCGACCCTCCGCCATATGTCGTACAGCATCCCCATCTCCCCGAAGCAGCGGATGCAATCCTCTATGCTTGCGAACCTCCGCTCCAGCTTGGACCTCTGGTAGGCGTCCACGCTGCGATGGTCGAACACCTCCGCCCCGTGCTTCAGGCGCAGGTGGTCCCGTTTCAGCATGTACTGCTCCTTCTCCCCTACGATGAAGCGGCCCTCCTCCAGCAGCCCGTCCTCGGTCATCTGCTTGAGTGCGGTGGCAACCTCCGGCTCCGGCAGGCGGAGGGCGAAGGCCACCTCGTCCGCTGTGGCCGGGGCCCAGCAGTCCAGGTGCCTCAGGACCGCGGAGTCCACCGCCTTCTGCCTGGGCATCCTCTCCACCGTCCTGGAACGATAGGAGAAGCGCCCCCTCTCGTAAGCCACCCGCCCCACCAGGTTCCTGGTCTCCAGGGAGCGAATCAGCCTCCCCACCGTTTCCCGGTCCTGACCCAGCAGGGCCTCCAGCTCTGAAGAGGTCCGAGGCTCGGCCAGCAGGGCCAAGGCCGCGCCTTCCTCGTCCTTGGGCACCGCCACCTCGGCCAGCGAGGCGTAGATGGGCAGGTCCTCCGCATCCACGTAGTAGACGTCGTCCAGGTACACCGAGCATATCCTTCCCTCGGCCAGCAGCTCCGCCGCCCATTGGTCCACCTGTTCGCGGGCTGGACGGCAGTAGGGGTAGACGCTCCGCCCCTTCTCCCGGAAGATGTGCAGAGGTCCGGCGCGGGAGATCAGCTCCATGAGCCCCTTCCAGTCCTCGGCTATCCCCCGCTTGGCCCGGAAGTGCGCCGAGACCTTCTCCTCTTCGAACTGGAACCTCTGCTCGTCGCCCAACACCTTCGATAATACCTTGCGGTGCAGTTCGCGCAGCAGCGACGAGCGGTCCTCCATCATCACTATGTCGGACATCCCGGACAGCACGATGTTGTGACCGAAGGGGGAGGGTTCGGGCGAGTAGGGCAGGGTCTCCAGGACCATCTCCCCCGATTCCAGGGAGCGGACGATCAGCTCGGCCTTCTGGATGTCCATGACGTCCTCCAGCACCTCCCGGTAGGTCTCCTCGATGACCGGGACGGACTCCAGAGAGGCCAGGTAGTCCAGCAGGTATTGCGAGCGGACCTGCTGGCGGTTCACCGAGACCTCCCGGCCCTTGTAGTTCCTGAGTATCATGAACGACCGGGCGGCCACATGACGGAAGCGCTGCTTGAATATCTCCGAATCCTTGACCGCCCGGCGCAGTATGCCGCGCATCTCCCCGGAGCGGATGAGCCCGGGTATGAGGTTCAGGTCGATTCGCTTCGGAGCGACCAGCAGGAAGGAGTCGTCCGAGATGGAGACGGAGACGTTGCATCCCATGCGCTGCGTGAGCAGGAAGGCGTAGGTGCGCGACAGGGCGTCGTTCACCCTCCGGCCGAAGGGGAAGTGGAAGATCAGGCCGCTGTTGCCCTGGCGGTCCAGGTAGCCCTCCACCAGCAGCCGTCTTTGATTGGGCACCCCGGCCGCGGCCTGCTGCTCCTTGAAGTAGTGGAGCAAGGACAGCCCGGAGCCGTGGTCGATGGAGAAGTTGTCCATGAGCCATTGCACCACCTCCTCCTCCGGTTCGGCGAGCTTGGACTCCATCTCCCCGCGGAAGCGGGCGATCTCCATGGAAAGGTCGAAAGAACGGGGGAGCATCTCGCCGGTCCACGAAGGGACGGTCGGCTTGCGCCCCGGCGCCGAGCGGACGTAGACGCGCATCCCCTTGGCCCTGACGTACTCGTACGGCCGTCCGCCCAGGATGAACACGTCCTTGGTGCTCAGGCGCTCCACGAACTTTTCCGACAGGTCGCCGACCAGGCCGCCGCGCTCGTTGAACACCTTATAGGAGGCTTCCTCCGGAATGGTGCCCAGGTTAAGGAAGTAGATCATCCGGGCGCCCTTCTTCTTGCCGAACACGCCCTCCTCCGGATCGTACCACAGCTTGGAGTAGACGCCCTCGAAGGCGTCCTTGCTCCCCAGGTATCGCAGGGTCTGCAGCAGCTCGTCCCGGGACAGATTGCGATAGCAGTAGGAGCCGCGCACCATGCGCAGCGCCTCGTCCACCGTCCAGCGTTTTTCCAGGGACATCCCGACCAGGGTCTGGGCCAGCACGTCCAGGGCGTTCTCGGTTATCGCGACCCGATCGATGTTGCGGCGATGGGCCGCCCGGCACAGCACGGCGCACTCCACCAGGTCGTCCAGGTCCAGGACCATCATCCGGCCCTTGGGGGTCTTGCCGACGGAGTGACCGGAGCGTCCGATGCGCTGCAGCCCCTTGGCGACGCTCTTGGGCGAGCCGATCTGGCAGACCAGGTCCACCGAGCCTATGTCGATCCCCAGCTCCAGGGAGGTGGATGATACGACGCAGCGCAGCTCTCCGCGCTTCAGCCGGTCCTCGACGTCCAGGCGCGTCTCCTTGGCCAGGGAGCCGTGGTGGGCCTCGATGTTCTCGATGCCGCGTTCCCTGAGCTTGTAGACCACCTGCTCCGTCCCGGAGCGGGTGTTGGTGAATATCAGGGTGGTCTGGTGGGCGTTGACCATGTCCCGCAGGCCGTCGTACATTCGGGCGTTTACGATCTCGTACGGCAGCGCGGTCATGTCCTCGGTCGGGCAGACCACCTCCAGGTCCAGGTTGCGCTTGGTCAGCACCTCTATGAGCTCGACCGGACGGACCTCGCCGTCCTGGCAGCCCACCAGGTAGGAGGCTATCTCCTCGATGGGCGCCAGGGTCGCTGACAGCCCTATGCGGGTGATCTGCCTCTGACAGAGCTCCTGCAGGCGTTCCAAGGTTATCGATAGGTGAACGCCGCGCTTGGAGTCGCAGATCTCGTGGATCTCGTCGACGATGATGTACTCCACCTGGGAGAACTTCTCCCGGAACTTGGGGGCCGCCAGGACCAGGGCCAGGGATTCCGGCGTGGTGATGAAGATGTGCGGCGGCTTCCGCAGCTGCTTCTGCCTCTCCGACTGGGGGGTGTCCCCGGAGCGGACGCCCACCCGCACCTTGGGGAACTCGTACCCCTTCTGCTTGGCCAGCTCGTGCATCTGGGCCAGCGGCTCCTCCAGGTTCTTGTTGATGTCGTTCGCCAGGGCCTTCAGGGGCGACACGTACACGGCATAGATGCGGTCCTCCAGCTTGCCGTCCTTGGCGTACTTGAAAAGCTCGTTGATGATGGATGTGAACGCGGTCAGCGTCTTGCCGGAACCGGTTGGTGAGGAGACCAGGACGCTCTTGCGCTCGTGGATGAGCGGGATGGCGTAGGACTGCGGTTCCGTGAGTCCGTCGAACCTCGAGTCGAACCACTCCGCGATGAGCGGATCGAGCAGGGAGAGCACCTCCTGCTTGCTAGCCTTCTTCTTCACCCTCTGCATCTGCCGACCTTCGAAAAGCGGATTCTATCTATTGCCGGGTTATAATTAACTTCCCCTCGGACCATCGAAAATGAGGGAGAGGCACAGGTATTAAGTCGCCTCAGGTGGAAATGAGGTGAGGTGCGTTGATGAGGTGGTTCGTTCAGGGCAAGGAGGGCGCCAGGCTGCCGTGGAAGGAATGGGACAAGGCCGCGAGGGACCCGGAGGACATGCTGGCCAGCATCGCCCTGGGCGAAAAGGCCTATCGTTCATGCATGAGAGCCGCGGGTCTGCCGGCGATGAAGGAGGCCGAGGGCACCTTGACCGCCTTCGCCCATATCCTGCACCACATGCTCGACGAGATCGATGAGGACCGCATGCTGGAACTGCGCTACGTCCTGCAGGAGGGCTGGAAGGAGGTCTCGCCGGGGCTCTGGGAGCCGCCATCCGAGGTGATCTGGCCGATAGGCGACGACCTGCGCCTGGAGCTGCTCTCCCTGCGCCATTGCCTGGAAAGGACGGTCGCCCCCGAGCTTCTCAGGTTGTTCTGGGCGGGGATGACCGCTTCCGGTCGGAACGTTCCGCTGCGCTCGGCGGAGGCGGGTAACGGACTGCTCTTCCCATTGCTGATGCTGGACAAGATGCGCGCCGAGAACATCCCTCCCTTCCTCGACGATGAGGAGCGGGAGGGGCTGGGCTTCCTGCGTTCGGAGCTGACGGTGAGCGAGGGGACCTCCACCGACGACCTGGAGGCGGCGCTCTCCCGCCAGCGGCAGTTCGTCCGCCAGGGAAGGCTGTATTTGGACGGCCGCATCGGCGGCGGCCGGTGGTTCGATAGGGAGGAGGTTCGGATCTGGAGGGAGCGCGCGCTTCGCTCATCCTCGCTGCTCGTGGCCTTCCGGGTCATGTTCCTGGCCTCGGTGACCGGGGAGAGCGGCCCTCTGCGGCCGAGCTTACCCTGATTAATGTTAAATCCATGCTTCGACCTTGCACTATCCACATGCGAAAGCTTCCCGTGTTGTTGCTGGCCCTAGCCCTGGTCATGTGCTCCGCCTTCATTCCGGACCAGGTGTCGTCGGCCGGCGTCAGCGGCACCGACCTGACCGGCCGGGCGGTCAACGAGACCGGCGCGGCGTTCGCCGGGGTGGAGATCAAGGCCATCAACGTGACCACCCTGGTGACCTACAGGGCGATCACCGGGGCCGACGGCAATTTCACCATGCCAGGTAACTTCGTGCCTGGCCTGTACAACGTCACCGCTTCCTACCTCAACCACTCCTCGAACGTGAGCTATTCCAACGTGCTGGTGAAGAGCGGGCAGGTCGTCCGCCTGAACTTCACCCTGATCGAGGTCCTGAGCAAGCTGACCGGATACGTGACCAACGGAGACACGCCCATCTATGGCGCGACGGTCACCCTGATCAACGATCGGCGCAGCTACTCCAACGTATCTGTAAATCCCCTGGGGAGGTACGAGATACCCAAGGTCCAGCCGGGAACCTACACCGTCGTGGCCAGCAAGGTCGGGTACTATTCGTCCGATCCGATGCCCCCGGTGGTCATGGTCCGGGGCGAGACCAAGAGCATCGATTTCGTGCTGCAGGAGCAGCCGGCGGACCTGGGCGGAATGGTCGAGTACGACGGCGCCGGCCTGAAGGGCGTCACGGTCAAGCTGTCCAACCCCCTGTTCACCGTCGAGACGGTCACCGACGATGAGGGCAACTACTCCTTCTCCCAGGTACCGTCCGGAACCTATACTATAACGTTCACCAAGCAGGAGTTCCTGACCAAGTCGTTCAGCGTCGGCCTCACCCCCTTCGAGGTGAGGGAGCTGAACGTGGTGATGGTCTACGACGACGCCAACAACACCCAGACGTTCCTTCTGGGCCTGGACCTGGCCCACTCCTTGATGGTCATCGGCCTTACCGTCTCCATAATGATCCTTGCCGTGGGGATATACTTCAATTACAAGATCCGCCGCAAGCCGGAGCTGCTGGATAGCGACGAATCAGAGAAGGAGTGAACGTTCTTTCACGGAATCCTCGACCTCTTTGAACAGCGACCGCCCGTGAGAGTCCATGGCCACCACCAGAGGCCCCAGGTCCTTGGCGCGAAGGTGCCAGACCGCCTCGGGCATGCCCAGGTCCTCCCAGTGTACGTCCAGCACCTCCGGCAGCGCCTCGGCGGCCAGCACGGCCGCCCCGCCCGGGAAGGCCAGATAGGCGCATCCCACCTCCCTCATCGCCTCCAGCGTCTCGGATGACATCCCGCCCTTGCCGATCAGGAGCCGGGGACGGCACCTCCTTACGACCTCGGGGGCCAGGCGGTCCAATCTGGCGCTGGTGGTCGGCCCGGCGGCCACCACCTTCCATTTCTCGTCGTATCGCATGATCGGCCCGCAGTGATAGATCGCCTCCCCTTCCAGTCGGAAGGGAAGCTCGCGTCCAGCCTTCAGCATTTCAAGGATGCGCAGGTGAGCTTCATCCCTGGCCGTCAGCACCTCACCGCTGAGGGATACCAGGTCCCCGGCCCGGAGCGAACGGGCGTCCTCCTCGCTGATGGGGCTGGCGATCCTCCTGACCTTCAATCGAATCCCTCCTGGGAGAACCTCACGCGGCCGTCCGGGTGCACCTGTGCGAACGCCCTTCGCGCCGCCCAGCAGTTGAGCGAAACGGCCACCGGCAGGCTGGCCGTGTGGCAATGCGCCTTCTCCATAAGCACGCCGAGGCAGGTGGTGCTGCCGCCCAGGCCCATGGGGCCCAGGCCGAGCGAGTTGATCTGCGAACGCAATTGTGATTCCAGTGCGGCCAGGGCCGCGTCGTCGCTCCGGGAGCCGAGCCTTCTAAGCAAGGCTTTTTTCGCCAGATGGCAGGCCATGTCCGCCGTGCCTCCGATGCCGACCCCGACCACCGTCGGCGGGCAGGGACGGGAGCCCGCCCGGACCACGCAATCGATGACGACCCGGCGCACTCCCTCCATTCCCTCGGACGGGTTCAGCATGCGCAGCGCGCTCCAGTTCTCGGAGCCGGCTCCCTTGGGCAGCACCGCGATGTCCAGATGGTCCTGGTCGGCCGGCTCGATATGCACCGGAGGCATCTGGAGCCCGAGATTTGAGCCGAAGTTCTCCCTGGAGACGGGGTCCACGGTGTTGGGGCGGAGCGGGACCTCCTCGGTGGCCCTGGCCACCCCCTTCCGTATCGATTCCAGTATGCGATGGTCGCATCGCCCCCGGACGAAGAAGATCGGAAGCCCGGTGTCCTGGCACATGGGCACGGAGCGTTCGGCCGCCCGGTCCACGTTGCTCAGGATGGCGAGCAGCTGGGAGCGCGGCATCTCCTGCTTTTCGTTCGCCAGCGCCTGGCGCAGGGCGGCGTGGACGTCCGGCGGCAGCCGGCATTCGGAATCGCGCAGCAGCCGGACCACGGTCTCCTCGATCAGCGAAGGCGGGTACATCTCGCCGTCTGGATTGGCGCAGGGGGAATTAATCCTTGGCCTCGGGTCCCAGGATTAAGATATTATAGCGAGTCGGGAATGGTGCCCCGATCCACATGGACGCACCCATCCAGGTCCACGGTCTGACCAAGGTTTACGGAGGAGGCTTCCGGGCGGTCGACGCCCTCGAGCTCAACGTGCCCAGGCGATCGTTCATGGGCTTCCTCGGCCCCAACGGGGCGGGGAAGACCACCAGCATCAAGATCATCACCAACATGCTCACCGCCACCTCCGGGGAGGCCTTCATCAACGGAGTGAGCGTGATGCAGGACCCAAAGACCGCCCTGGCCGACGTGGGAGCGGTGGTGGAGACCCCCGAGTTCTATCCCTACCTGACGCCGATGGAGACGCTGCAGTACCTCGGTTCCCTGAGGGGCATGACCGAATGCGAGATAACCAACCGCGGCCGGGACCTGCTGGACATGGTCAAGCTGACCGAATGGAAGGAGCAGCGGGTGGGCAAGTTCTCCAAGGGGATGAAGCAGCGCCTGGCCATCGCCCAGGCCCTGCTGCCGCAGCCCTCCGTGATAATATTGGACGAGCCTACGTCCGGCCTTGACCCCCGGGGGATGGTCGAGGTCAGGGACATCCTCAAGCAGCTGCACAAGCTGGACGTGACGGTGCTGATGTCCTCCCACCTGCTGAACGAGGTGCAGGAGGTCTGCACCGACGTCTCCCTGATCAACCGCGGCAAGCTGCTGCGGTCAGGTAGCGTGGCCGACCTGCTGAACGAGGTGAAGGCCAAGAAGATCGAGGTGAAGACCATGCGACCCCTGACCACGGACATGTTCGACCGGCTGCGGGCGGTCCCCGGCGTGCAAGGCTTCGGCGTCACCGGCGACCTTTCCTTCACCGTCGAGTTCGAGGGCAACGATGAGGCGCAGGCCGGACTGCTCATCTCCCTGCAGAACCTAGGCCTGATGGTCGTGTCGTTCAAGGAGTCCGGGCTGGCCCTGGAAGCGCTGTACATGTCCCTGATCAACGATTCGAGGTGAAAAGATGGAAGACGCGACCGTTAACAACCGGGAAAGGCTGCCCTCGGACCTCAACCAGGTGCTGACCGTGGCCAAGTACGATGTGCTGAAGCACTTCCGCTCCAAGCGCCTGCTCGGGCTGCTGGTCCTGGAGGGGCTGGTGCTGGCGCTCATGTTCGCTTTGCCCATCGCCCTGAACCTGGATACCTCGGACGACGCGGCGGGATATATGTCCAGCTACGTCGGCTGGGTGAGCATGCTGATCGTCATAGGGGCCACCATGTTCGCCGGGGATGCCATCGTCTCCGAGTTCCAGAGCCGCACCGGCTACCTGCTGTTCCCCAACCCGGTCAAGCGCGAGGTCATCTTCCTGGGGAAGTACCTGTCCACATTGTCCATAATCAGCCTGATGGTGGTGCTGTACTACGGCATAGCGGCCGTGCTGACCTTGGCCATGACCGGAGAGAGCACCGTTCTCTGGGTGTACTCCATGCTCTTCGCCCTTTGCTACGGAGCGGCTGCGGCGGCCGTGGGATTCCTGCTCTCGACCGTCTTCAAGGGCTCCACCGGCTCCCTGGTGCTGACCTTCTTCATGCTGCTCATGATCCTCCCGCTGATCATGGCCGTGGTGGGGATGGCCGGCTATGACACGGTGCTCATCATGAGCAGCGCGGAATATGTCATAAGTGGGCTGATGAGCGACCCGTATGTCGCCGGGGGATTGGCTCCCGACCTCTGGGCGTCGCTGGGCGTGCTCGCCGTCTACGTGGCCGGAAGCCTGCTGGCCGGGCTGGTCCTCTTCAAGCGGCGTGAAATGGTCTCCTGAGCGGGATGCCACCCTTCCCTTTTTCTTTAATTAGAACTCATTGAAGCGGCAGCAGGAAGTACTCCTCGTCCAGCTGGAAGACCTTCACCGTATCGCCCTTGCGCTCGAACTTAGGCGGCTTCTTCAGGTCGAACACCTTGAAGCTGGTGGGGTGCATTACCTGCACCTCCCGGTCCGTCTCGGTCACCACCACCATGTCCAGGATGTCCTCCTTCCGGCCCACGACCTTCGCTGAGATCATGTCGCTGTTGGAGACCATCAGCCCTTGCGTGGTCTTCAGGTTGGTCAGCTTGGTGGAGTTGGCCCGTAGCGCGCCTACCAGATGCAGCTTCCCCTCGTAGCGGACGATGTCCCCGAACCGGTAGGCTGGCAGGCGTACCAGGAACGTCACGCGGTAGAGGTCCTTGCCCTGCTTCTGGGTTACCAGCTTGGCCGTCTCCTTCACTTCGGCGGCGTACTGGTCGGCCAGGTCGTGGGCGATGTTCTTGCCCACCACGGATGATGACAATATGACGTCAACGCCGCCCTCCTTGGTGGTGAGCCGGTTGACCTTGGAGATGAACAGTTCGCGGTTGTCCTTGGAGTGCTCCTGCATCATCTTGTAGATACGCTCGATGATCTCCTCCCGCTGGTCCTCGGGCATCTTGCGGTCGCGCGTCCGTATCTGGAGCGTTCCCTCGTAATAGTTGCCCATAAGCTTGTTGCATCTGGGGCAGGAGGTGTTCTTGAAGCGGACGATGGTCGTTCTGGCCTCGTTGACCTCCAGTCCCTCCACGGTCATGGAGATGGTCATCCCCACGTGGTAGTTGGCCTCGTCGATCTTCTCGCCATGGAGCCCGACGTTCACCGGTTCGGCGTCCTTGCTTATCTGAAGCGCCAGCTCAGTGGCCTTCTCGGACACCTCCTCACGGGCCTCGATGTCCACCCACTTCCCGTCCAGGAGATAATCGCCGCAATGGCCGCACTGGTACACGTCCACGTGGTCGGGCAGGGAGGTGAACACCTTCCCCTCCAGGAAGCAGGACTCGCACAGCGAGCGGTACGTCGGACCGTCGGCACCACACCTTACGCAAAAGGACATCTCAATACCTTACCATCTGGGCATGCGGAACGCCCTCGATGGTCATTACGCACTCCCGGTCAATGAAATCATGCTCGGCGGCGATGCGGCAGACGTTCTCGCCGACCAGGTTGGCCACGGTGGCCATGGCCAGTCGGTTGAGGAGCATCTCCTCGTCCCCGCGGTCCCCGCCGTAGAACTCGGCGCTCACTTCCAGGCGAAGCTCGCCGTCCTTGAGCTTGCGGCCTATCAGATCGCCGTCGCAGGCCGCTATGAGCAGGTCGCCTCCGCGCCTGTGCACCTTCACCCGGATATCGCTCATGCCACCTGAGTCCGAGGGCATGATGATAAACCTTTCCTCAGTTCAGGGACGTCAGCTTGTAATGGCCGGGCTTCGGCTCGTAGATGTCCCCGCTCTGCTTCAGCTTGCTGATGGCCGCCTTCAGCTCGGCCTCGCTCAGGTTGCGGTCGGCGGCCCTCTGGATTAGCGTGACCTCCGCCGCACCGGAGAGCGGATCGGAGTGCTCGTGGATTAGCTGCCTCACCAGCGAGATGCGGTTCCTCTCGTTGCGGGTGGTGCCGGTCATCAGCTTGTCCACGTCGATGTTCCCTTCATCCGAAGCCATCTTCTTCAGGTAGTGCTCCACGATCTTGATGGCCCGGTCGGCGTCCTCCGCCTCGACCACCGGCGACAATCGTATGCGGGCGGAGGCCTCGGAAAGCCGGATGAAGGCCTCCAGCTGCCTTGCCGTGATGGGCACGGACGAGCCGGCCTTCTCCCCCAGCTTCCTGATGGAGAGGTACTTGTCGATTATCATCTGCCGGGCGTCGTCGGTGAGCACCGGAGTATACCGTTTGGCGTAGGCCACGAACTTGCGCATGAACTCCCGGTCATAGATGGGCCGTAGCGTCCCGGTCTCCTCCATGATGCGCTGGTAATCTATCCCCTTGATGGATTCCGGGTTGGGGACGTTGCGCAGCTCTCCGCGGACGTGCCCTTTCAGGATGTGCTCGGCGATCTTCTGGTCCTTGGCCGCGTTGGGCTTGTCGGTGAGCGCGAATATCAGATCGAAACGCGACAACAGCGCCGGCGGCATGTTGATCTGCGTCGCCAACGGCTCCGCGTCATCGAACCGGCCCAGCTTGGGATTGGCCGCTCCTAGCATGGAGCAGCGGCACTGCAGGGAGGCGGTTATACCGGCCTTGGCCACGCTCACCCGCTGCGATTCCATCGCCTCGTGCATGGACGAGCGGTCCTGGTCGGTCATCTTGTCCAGCTCGTCGATGGCTGCCAATCCCTTATCAGCGAGCACCAGAGCCCCGGCCTCCAGGGTCCAGCGCCCGTCACCGAACTCGTCCTTCACCGCGGCGGCGGTGTTGTGCACCAGAAATCCATTGGCGACGAAGCTGTGGGCGCCCTCGACCGTCAGGTCGTACACGTGCGGGGGAAGGCCCTCGTGGACCTCTCTGATGCTTACGATCCTGCTCAGAGATACCTCGTTCTTCGATGAGCCAGATGGTGCTGTTAGCACCGAATCTCCGACGGCGATGTCTGACGCTTTGACCCACCGGTCCTGATGCCCGTTTCTGACCCGGACCATGGTCTCCGGGGTGGTCCGGATGCTGTTACCAGCCTCGGTGGAGAGTTCCACAAGAAATGAAGGGGTTCGCAGACGGAACAGCGATACCACCGGTCGGACGTCCATATGACGATCGGCCGACACGGTGGCCACCCCGTTCACCCGGGTCTCCTGCCTCCACACACCCGGCTCGATCTCCATGGGGGAGCGCATGCGGGACTCGACGAAATCACCGATGGGCAGCTGCTTGCCGTCCACCTCGATGAGCGATTCCGGGGAAACGCAGAGACCGGCGGCGGAGGAGCTCTTCCCCGAGGCGTATATCCCACGGGGGGCCATCTCCGACATGTAGCGCAGGATCTGGCTGTTGTGCGAGATTATCTCGTTGGCTACGAAGATATGGGTATCCGCCACCTCGATGTCATAGACGAACTCCTCCTCGCGCTTTACTTCTTCCCGCTTAACGACCTGGTCCCAGCCGAACCCGCGGTCGTAGCCGCAGATGTTTCCGTCCGGGCCCTTGTCGGAGACGACCGCCAGATAGTTGCCCTCGACGATCTTGCTGGCCGGACGCTGAGCCAGGAAGTAGGCGTTCTGCACGAACAGGGGATGGGTGGGCGTCACCGTCAGGGTTCTTCCCTTTTCGGTGGTGAACCGAATTAGTCGGCGGGGCGAGTCCCTCTTCCAGACCCTGACCGCCTTGCCCCTCTCGATGCGGCCACGAGGGGTGAAGGTCATGACCTCGAAGTCGGCGTCGGCGTACTCCCCATCGTCGACCTCCTTGACCTCGTTGACCGTGAGCCAGTGGTCCACGATCTCTTTGATGTTCCTCTCTGTGCAGTCGCCCATAAGGACCTTCGCATCGCCCGTGACGCACTTGGCCACACCGGGGTCGCCGACCAGCAGGATATGGATGTCGCCCCTGATCTTCGTGCCGTCCTCCAGCTGCTTGGCCGTTCCGCCGAAGAGCTGTAGGGCGATGCTCTCCTTGACCTCGTCATAGCCGTGGATGGCCGGAGCGATGGAGCCAACGATCTTCCGGAAGACCTCGGGGTCCTTGGCCTCCTTCTTGATCTGCTCCTCGTCCTCGTCCGAGATCACGACCTCCTCGTACTCGTGCTGCTCGAACTCCATGGAGACGACCGCCAGGTCGATGTCGAAGAGCGTGGACTTGATGCGGTCACCTTTCTGCTGGCTGCGTAATATACCGTTCAACACCACCCGGTCTCCCGGAGATATTATCCCGGCCAGGTCGTCCTCCAGGAAGGCCGCGAGCCGTTCAGGTTGCGCCCCGCCGCGCAGTCCTTCCGGGGACTCCTGCATCTCCACCTTCTGGGTGTCGATGTATACGGATTCCTCGGTAAGCAGCTGGAACTTGGTACTACCGGCGGTGCGTCCGCAGCCCTCCTGCTCCTTGTAGCACTCCATCGGTTCGCGGAAGTACAGCCCCTCCTGCGGTTCCAGTATCCGGGCGGGGCAGCGCATGCATCTGAAAACACCGAGCACCAACCTCGGACGGACCTCCGTGGCCTTGCGCACCAATCCTTCCACGGAGATAAGCTTCCCCAGGTCCTCGCTCCTCAGGTTGCGTATCTCGATCCTGCTGTCCCGGGGCAGCTCCTTGATGCGCAGATGCACGTTGGCCGTGGAACGCGCGGAGTTGGTGAGCCGCTTGACGATGTCCTCACCTTTCTTCAAGGCACGGTCCGGGTGATTGAGGATGAAGCTGGCGAAGTCGGGATCGAAACGGTCGATCTCCGAATAGGTGACGGTCAGGCTCCTCAGGTCGGGTAGCCTGTCGGTGAGCTCCAGCAACCTGAGGCGGTTATCCTCGGCCTCCAGGAACTCCTCCCATCGCGCGGCTATGTCCTCGTCAGTGTAATCGATAGGCAAAACCATCACTCCGTGGTCCTAAGATGTTTCATTCAGTGGAATGGTAAGGAAGCTAGGTATCCTTACAGGGAGATTTACCGATATCGCTTTTTTACTTTTCCTCGTTCTCGTTCTGATCGGGTTTTTCGCAGTAGTCCCATTGGATCGCCACGACCTCCTGGCTGGTCTCCACTGCGGAGTAGCGTTCCAGCAGCTCATGGTTCAGTATCAGGAACTGCTCCCCCCAGTTGAACTTGGCGAGGATCTGATGCGCCTGTTCCTTCTCCCCGACGATGTACATCGTCGCCGCCACCGCCTCGGCGCTGGTGAGCCGCATGGGCTTGCCCCAGTTTACCGGGTTGGCCGCCAGTAGATATGGCAACGCCCGATGCGCGGCATCCTTGCGGACCTTAGGGAAGTGCTCGATGTTCTCCCAGGAGAGGTCCATGACCAGTACTCCGTGCGCCTTCACTCTCTCGGCGTCCTCACGTGAAACGGCCTTCTGTGCGAAGGGGTCCAGGACGACCACGCCATACGGAACGGCTTTGAGGTTCGGTAGCTCCTGGGCCAGCTGGAACTTCACCATCTTGCGCGAGGTGCACTTCTTGGGATCGCAATCCCGTTCGTCATAAACGTAGACCTTGCTCATGCTTCCGGGCCGAAGATGTTGTCGATCCACTTGATGATGTCGTCCCTGGTCTTACGGTATACGACCAGCAATTCCTCGTCCGTCCCACGGGCCTTGCAGGGGTCCTTGAATCCCTTGTGGATGTAGTCCTTTCCGTTCAGGAAGTGCGGGCACTCATCCTCGGCCTCGTCGCAGAGGGTCACCACATAATCGAACTCCTTCCCGTAAAATTCCTCTACGCTCTTGGAGCGGTGCTCGGAGATGTCGATGCCGATCTCCTTCATGACCGTGATCGCCTTGCGGCTAACCCTCTCCGGGTTCAGACCGGCGCTGCTGGCCTGATACCTATCCTTCAATCTGGCGTTGACGTAGCCTTCCGCCATCTGGGAACGGGAAGCGTTCCCTATGCAGATGAAGAGAATGGTCCTCTTGTTTGCGTTTTCCTTAAACCTTCTCCTTGCCATGTGATCGCGACTCCCTGGCCTTGGTGATTGCCCTGCAGTTAGGGCAGCGGGAGATGGCCCAGCTCCCGTTGGCGTCCCGCCCGTGTCTGGAGGCGATTATGCCCTTGAACCCCAGCTTGTACTTCGTGTGGCATTTCTGGCATTCGTAGTCGTAACGGTCGGTGATGGAGACGGCCATCAGGATGACGGCGATGGCCAACAATAGAAGCCAGACGGACCAAAGGTCGTTCAGGAAGAGACCGGCCACAGCTACCGCTGCCAGCAGCCCTCCGGCAATCGCTCGGGGATCGACCTTCGATTTCAGCATTATATGACACCTTGGGGGGTGTCGGTGACGGCCCTTCTCCATGGACCTTTACGGGACACCGATTGATATCGTAACTGTCCGTATATCACCTTCCCAAATATAAGGGAGGTTCCCGATTGTTAGGATTCGATGATCCTTGCCCTCGGCTTCTGCGGTCGGAATGCATTTATGCTCAGAGCGTATGATGCGTTATTGCCACGATGATGATAAACCCAGCTCTGATTTGTGATGAGAGACGGGCGAGCTGAGTGGTAGGTCGTTCTTACTCTGCGCAATAACGAAATATCCTTGGTCCCATTAAGAGCCGGGATGGAAATGCCGACCGGTTACGATCTCATCGAGCACAGCCACGACTTCCGCGTGCACCTTCTTAAGAGGCTGGCGGCCGGGCTGCTCGACGCGGCGGTGGTGTTCATCCCGGTGACCCTGGCGATCTACCTCACCGGCCTGGAGCCGAAGGAGCTGCTGGCCGGCGTGATCTCCGGCTTCGGTTGGTTCCTCTATTCCGCCGTTTCGGAATCCCGCACCGGGACCTCTCTGGGTAAAAGGATGGTGGGATTGGCGGTGGCCTCCAAGGACGGGCCGATGACCTTTTCCAAGGGGATCGTACGAAACGTGCCAAAGATGTTCTGGTTCATATTTTTACCACTGGACATGCTGGTCGGCCTCAGCCGGGAGCAGGACCCCCGGCAGAGGTGGACGGACGGCGTGGCCGCTACCACCGTGATCAAGGTGGACAGCAAGTAGTAAGCGAAGCGCCTGTTCAGACCTCGCCTTCGGCTATGACCTGACTGACGTCACCGGAGGTCCAGATCACCTTGATGATGCATGTCTCGGCGGCGGTGTTCGTGAAGTAGTCCCCGGAACCGATCTTGCCGTCATCGCCATTATCGACGAAGGAAACCATTCCCAAGATCGTCCCGTTGACCAGGTCGAGCCTCTCGCCGTTGTCGATGGTCACGGTCAGCGAGCCTTCCCCGATTTCATACGTCTTGCTGAGGGTGAGCACCAGCCTGCCCTCGTCGGCGTTGAGACTGGCCTGAGGAGGGTTGGGGTCGTTGTTGGGCCCCATGCCCATAACCATCACGTACAGCATGGAGGCCAGGACCACGGTGATCGCGACCATGAGGATGGTGCCGACCACCGGGGAGACCGCGCTGTCGTTCTTAATCCAAGAAGTTCTCATTATTAGGTCACCTGACAGGTCACCCTGCCAAGCAACAACTCGCATATCCAAAATAAAATCCTACGTGCTTCAATATCGGTCTTGAGAGAATAAAAACAAAGAAAAAATGAAAAGGGAAATGGTTTGTTTGATCAGGTTTAGATGGTTCCCTCAGCGATGACCTGGTTAGTTCCACCAGAGGACCAGACCACGGTAATAGCGTGATTGCCTGCAGTTAGCTCCTCGAAATAATCACCAGTGGAGATTTTCCCATCTGCTCCTGCATCGACAAAATGAATAGCCGCGTTGGTTCCAGTGAATAATACTTTAGTTCCATCAACAGTGAACCATATTGACCCAGTAGAGCTGGTTATGTTATACGACTCGCTTATGCTCAGCACGAGCCTGTTCCCACTGTTGGTAAGGCTGGCGGTCGGAGCCTGTCCTCCAGAGTCGCCTCCGAAGCCCATGACCATCACGTACAATACGGCGGCCAGGACCACGGTGATCGCGACCATCAGAATGGTGGCGATGACCGGCGAAACGGCCTTGTTGTTCTTCTTCCACATCTTCTTCATATGTGTTCAGTCTCCTGGTAGGTTGCCCTACCGGACCTATATTTACGGGTACGAAAATAAATAACTATCTGTCCTAGAATCAGAAAAATTCGGAAATATCGTGGTATTTCTTGATGATGACCTATCAAATAACGAATCATCGTCCTTTTAGATAGTGAGGCACTATTGCCTATCTCCATCATTTCAAGGTCACGATCTGATCACTAACCAGCTGCAGCATCTCCTGCAGCTCGGGCTTCATCTGGTCCTCCATGCTCAGGATGACCGGATAAGCCCCGCGGCTCTTCGCGCTGGCCATCAGCACCTGCATGAACTCGTAGAGCATGCGCACCTCGTTATGCGCGGCCAGGGAGTTCACCGAGTCCAGAATGACCATGAACTGCTCTCCCTTTCCCTTCCGGAACAGATACTCCATCTTGAGCACGATGTATTCCAGCATGGTAGGGCTTTCCACGTATACCGTATGGGTATCGTCAGTGGCGGAGCATTCCATGGTAGCGAACGATATGCAATCAACGAAGCGCAGCCTCGCCGTGTCGATCTCCAGTGACTGTAGCGCGGAGTTGATGGTCGATGAAGGAACGGTCACCGAGATGTAGATGCAGCTCAGCTTCTTCTTGTTACAGAAGCGGTCTATGAGCGCGGTCAGCGTATCGAAGTACGCCTCCACGCTGATGTTGAAATCTATGGATACCGAGGGACCGAGCTCGTTAAGCTTGCTGAGGATCTGTGGCGCCGCCTCTTCCATCTTAGAACCCCCTGAGCATTGGAGTTAGGAGCAGGCCCTCGGGCGTCATGTCCATGACGTACTTGGCGCGGGAATGCCCAGCCCCGGACATCTTCAGGACCTCCAGCACCCGATAGTTGTCACCGCGGCGCACCGCGGTCCCCAGTTTTATGATCCCGTCGGACATGGTGTGCTCCTGGCAGTCCGGAACATCTCCCTCGGTGATCAGCAGCCCGGTGCACTTGGAATCGAACAGGACCTTCGATAACGACAGAAGGAAGGACCTGGCCACCCAGTCCTCCATCTCCACCAGTATCGGGTTGGTGGCGTCAAGTACCATTCGGGCGGCCTTTTGCTCCTTTATCGCCTCGTCGATGTCGGCCACCATGGCGAAGGCCTCGCTCTTGGTGATCTTACCGTCATCCCGTTCACCGGAGCCCATCTCGTCTATGTGCTTCAGGACCACCATCCCCTTCTCGAACAGCTTGCCGTCAGCGTAGTCCAGTTTTGGCAGGTAGGTCATCAGTTTTCCCGGGCTGTGCACGGTGGAGATGAACAATCCCTTCTGCCCGCCCATCGCCCCCCGGATGAGGTATTCCAACCCGAAGTTGGTCTTGCCGGAACCGCAGGGACCACTGATGGATATCATACCGCCCATGGGGAACCCTCCGCCGATTATGCGGTCTATACAATCCATGCCGGTGCAGCTCTTGGCGCCTGGGGATGCGGCCATGCGTGATGATGCCCATCTGCGGATATATTATTTTTTGAAGGAAAAGATTAGTAGTCTGGCGTCGATTGTACGCTCATGCAACCGGTTCTGCAGGTCGCTCTGGACCTCATGCACCTCAAGCGCGCCGTGGAGATCGCCAGGGAATCCCTGGAGGGCGGGGCGGACTGGATAGAGGCGGGTACGCCCCTCATCAAGAGCGAGGGGGCGGAGTGCCTTCGCGCCTTGAAGAAGGAGTTCCCCGGGCGGACCCTGGTCGCCGACATGAAGACCATGGACGTCGGGGCGTTCGAAGTGGAGATCGCGGCCAAGGCCGGGGCGGACGTCATCACGGTCCTGGGTCTATCGGACGACGGGACCGTATCCGAGTCTGTTCTTGCCGCCCGCAAGTACGGGGCGGCGGTTATGGTGGACATGATCAACGTCCCCGACAAGGTCGCCAGGGCCAAGCGGGTGGAGGAGATGGGCGCGTCCTACGTCTGCCTGCATGTGGGGATCGACGAGCAGATGAAGGGGGAGGGGTCGCCTCTGGAGATAGTTTCCAAGGTCTCCAAGGCCATCAGCATCCCGCTGGCCGTGGCCGGGGGTATAACCGCCGAGACCGCGCCGAAAATGATCGAACAAGGGGCGTCCATAATCATCGTCGGCGGCGGCATCATAAAGACCGGGGACGTGCGCTCCGCCGCCCGGGCGGTGAAGGAAGGGATGAGGACGGGGAAGGGGCTTCCGAACGCCTTATCGCGTAAATACGGCCAGGACGAGCTGTTCGAGGCCTTTGCCAAAGTATCGACGTGCAACATCGCCGACGCCGCCCATAAGCGCGGCGTCATGGACAACGACATCGTGCTGCGCAACGGCCATGGCGTCAAGGCCGTCGGCCGTGCCCTGACGGTGCAGACGGCCAAGGGCGACTGGGCCAAGCCGGTGGAGGCCATCGACCGGGCCAGGAAGGGGGACATCATCGTCATCGATGCCGGTGGAAGCGAGATCGCCGTGTGGGGCGAATTGGCGGCCAACAGCGCCCTGGTGAAAGGGGTGGCCGGGGTGGTGATAGACGGCGCTGCCCGGGACATCGACGGCATCATCGATCTCGGCTTTCCGTGCTTCAGCCGCCACGTCTCCCCGCATGCCGGCGAACCGAAGGGCTTCGGCGGCATCGGGCTGGAGATAGTCTGCGGCGGGCAGATGGTGCGCACCGGGGACTGGATCGTCGGGGACGAGAGCGGCGTCGTCGTCATACCGCAGGAGCACGCCGTGGAGCTGGCCAACCGCTCCGTCGACGTCTGGGAGCGGGAAGAGCGGATAAGGGAGGAGATCAAGCGCGGCGGCACCCTGTCCAAGGTCCAGGAATTGGAGAAGTGGGAGCAGGTGAAGTGATCGGTCGGCCCGTTCGCTGAAACCCCTTCCTTTCCTTTTTTTCTTTTTCCTTATCAAGTTGGGTCGTTTATTCCTTAAAAGAATCAAATAATTCTTATCCTACAAATGTACAATTAATTATTTTATTATTGCTCAATTGTTTGTTTCAATAACTATTTATTATACATTTATCTACACTTTCTCCAATGCGCTCGATAAACATCTATTCAGGAACAAGGAAACCGAACGAACGTCGGGACCTGCTCCCTCCACTTCGTAAAAGGCGGGTACAGAACCGCTTCACCGCCGTGGAGTGCGCGGCGGCCGCGGCCTCGATGGCCTCGCTGCTTGGAGCACCGGCCGGGGCCTATCCCTTCCTGCATGGTGCGATCCGGCGCATTGACTCTGGCGAGTTGAAGCTGAAAATGAACACCAACGAACGGACATTGACGGACGGAGCGGGGCGCGATGCGTAGGTACGGCATCTTCCTACTGCTCCTGGTGAGCCTCCTGGCCATACTGCCGGCCTCGACGTTGGCCGCTGATCCCAGCGGCGCGGACAACCCGGCGGGCCTGGACGGGGTTATGAACTCGATAAACTACGTCTGGATCATCATCTGCGCCATCCTGGTCTTCTTCATGCAGGCCGGGTTCGCGCTGGTCGAATCCGGAATGGTCAGGGTGAAGAACGTGGCGAACGTTCTGATGAAGAACTTCATGGACTTCGTGATCGGTACCATCGTCTTCCTGGTCATCGGCTACTCCCTGCTGATGGGGAGCGACGTCGGCGGCCTCATCGGCGATCCGACGTCCGCCTTCATGCTGACGGGCGAGTCCTTCGACGTTGGCACCATGCTGCTGTGGTTCTTCATGCTGGTCTTCGCTGCGACCTCGGTGACCATAGTGTCCGGGGCCATTGCGGAGAGGCCCAAGTTCAAGACCTATCTGATCTACAGCGCGGTGGTCACGGCCTTCATCTATCCGGTGTACGCGCACTGGGTCTGGGGAGGGGGGTGGCTGGCCACATCCGACTTCATGGTCGACCTCGGCGGAGGCTACGGCGCGTTGGACTTCGCCGGTTCGGGCGTGGTGCACGCACTGGGCGGGCTCCTGGCGCTGGCGGCCTGCGTCGTCATCGGTCCTCGCATAGGCAAGTACACCAAGGAGGGAAAGCCGCTGCCGATACCGGGCCACAACATGACCCTGGTCATCCTGGGCGGCTTCATCCTGTGGATGGGATGGTTCGGCTTCAACGCCGGCAGCACCCTTAACGGCAACCAGCTGGTCATCGCCAAGGTCTGCGTGACCACCGTGATCGCCGGTGCGGCTGGCGCGCTGACGGCGGTGCTCATCGCCTGGAAGAAGGTCGGTACCCCTGACCTGGGATTGGCGGTGAACGGCACGCTCGGCGGCCTGGTGGGCGTCACCGCCGGCTGCGCATGGGTGGAGCCCTGGGCAGCCCTGGTCATCGGCGTGGTCTCCGGATTCCTGGTGTGCTACGGGGTGTGGTTCCTGGAGAGGAAGGGCGTGGACGACGTGGTGGGCGCGGTCAGCGTGCACGGGCTGAACGGTCTGTGGGGACTGATCGCCCTGGGCCTGTTCGCGGACGGCACATTCGGCGTCTACAGCTACGAGGGGGAGATGGTCACCGGCCTGCTCTACGGCAACGCCGGATTCTTCGCCGCGCAGCTGATCAGCGCCGCGGTGGTGGCCGCCTGGGCGCTGGGCACCGGATTCGTCCTGTTCTACGGGCTGAAGAAGACCGTGGGGCTGCGCGTCTCCCCCGAAGAGGAGATGCAGGGTCTGGACATCAGCGAGCACAACACCTCTGCGTACCCGGAGATGGTGACCAAGGAGCTGGTGGTCAACAAGGAGGCCTACGAATGAAGATGGTACAGGCGATAATCAGGCATGAGAAGCTGGGAGAGGTCAAGCAGGCCCTGTCCGAGATCGGGGTGATTGGACTGAACGTCACCGAGATCCAGGGGCGCGGGGTCCAAAAAGGCCAGACCAGGCAGTGGAGGGGGGCGGTCTACGATGTGGACCTGCTTCCCAAGATCAAGCTGGAGACCGTGGTGGACGACGCGGTCGTGGACCGGACGGTGGACGTCATCCAGAGGACCGCTTGCACCGGCAACATTGGTGACGGAAAGATATTCGTGTGGACGGTGGACCAGGTCATACGTGTGCGCACCAACGAGCGCGGGAAAGGAGCCATATGAGCTGAGGATGAAAAGTGATCTCACAACCTGAGGGGAGGGGCGTGCCCTCCCCTCCAAACCATTTCAGGCCTTCCTCGCAATCCTTTATATCGATGCTGATGCGGATAGGGCTGTGATGCCGCACCCCCGGATCAACCTCCACACCCATACGCTGTACTCTGATGGCGACTTTACGGTGATGGAGATCGCAGGCGCGGCCTTCAAGGCCGGGCTCACGCACGTGGCCATCACCGACCATTTCGAGACCTGCAAGATCATCAACCCCCTGAAGCGCATGGACTTCGAGCGCTACCTACGGGACATCCAGGCCGCCAGAATGATGTACGAGGGTCGCCTGAAGGTCTTGGCCGGGGTGGAGATCGACACCAACCCGGAGCGGTGCGAGCTGTATGAACTGCCGTTCGACCTTCTCAACCGACTTGACCTGATACTCTTCGAGTACGTTGAGGACCCCCTGCAGGGGGGCATCCCTCTCAATGAGCTCAGGACCCTGGTCAGGGACCTGCGCGTCCCGTTCGGATTCTGTCATTGGGACATGGACCGCATCTACCGGGACCGGGAGCCGTCCTGGCTTGCCGAGAAGCTGGCGGAGATGAAGGCCTTCGTGGAGGTGCCGACCTCCCAGCACTACGCACGTCAGGGGCGCTTCCTATACGAGCATTCCGAGCGCTTCTACCGGGCCTTCGACGGCAAGGTCAGGGTTTCCATAGGCACGGACACCCATCACTCGTTGGGGGAGGTGGGGAACATCGGACGTGGACTGGACTTCCTGCGTTCCACTGGGCTGAGCGAGCAGCTGCTCTTCAATGGGCATTGAAAAATAGAAGAAGGAAGGGATTTCAGAAGCGGCCCATCTCGCTGGCCTGCTTCTTCAGCCGGTTGATCCTCTCGGCCATGGGCGGGTGGGTCATGAACATCGCGGCCAGCCCGCCGCCCCGGAAGGGGTTCACGATGAACATGTTGGAGGAGGCGGGGTTGCCGAACCGTATGGGGTCGCGCTTGTTGGCAGACTCCAGCTTCTCTAATGCCCTCGCCAAATGCATCGGCCTCCCGATGAGCTTGGCCCCCTCGTAATCGGCCTTGTACTCCCTGTTCCGGGAGATCGCCAACTGCACCAGCATGGCAGCGATGGGAGCGGTGATGGCCACCACCACGGCGATGATCAGGCCGCCCTCGTTCCGGCGGTCGTTGAACAGCGCCCCGTAGAAGGCGAAGCGGGCGGCGAAGGATATGGCCCCGGCGATGGTCGAGGCCACGCTCATGACCAGGATGTCCCGGTTCCTCACGTGGGCCATCTCGTGGGCCATGACCCCCGACAGCTCGTCGTCGTCCAGAAGGCGCAGGATGCCCTCGGTGGCGCACACCACGGCGTTCTTGGGGTTCCGTCCGGTAGCGAAGGCGTTAGGGTTGCTGGTCGGGATGATCCCCACCTTGGGCATGGGCATCCCGTTCATGGCCGCGATGTTGCGGACGATGCGGTACAGACGAGGCGATTCGGCTTCGCTGACCAGCTTCACCCGGTACGACCACAGCACGATCTTGCTGGAATAGAAGTATGATATCAAATTAATCAGGCCGGCCAGTACCAGGAACATCAGGGCTCCCAGCACCCAGTCCCCTATGAAAAGGGATCCTACCAGCCATCCGATGGCCACGAAGAGGCCGAACATGAACATGAACAGCCCCAGGGTCCTAATGGTCGCTCCCATCTCTTATCACCAGGCGTCGATGATGATGGCGGCCGTATTTAAGGTTTGTTAGTGGTTCTATAAAAGCGTATCTCAGAGAAGGAGCGGCCAGATTTTATCGACCGGACTAGGAAGGATTATTACCGCGCAGGCTCTCCCCGCTCCGATACAAATGAGAGCTGTGGTGACCGGCGCCGCGGGATTCATCGGAAGCACCCTGACCGACCTGCTATTGGCCGAAGGCCATGAGGTGGTGGGCGTCGACAACTTCGACGACTACTACTCGGGGAAGATGCGCTTCCTGAGCAGGCACCTGGAGAACCATGACTTCACGCTCAAGGAGGTGGACATCCTCGATCTGGATGCTTTGCGCCAGTGCTTCGAGGACGCTGACGTGGTGTTCCACCTGGCCGCACAGGCTGGGGTGCGCATATCGGTGAAGGATCCGCTGCGGTCGCATCACGCCAATACCACCGGCACTCTGAACGTGCTTCTGGCCGCCCGGGACGAAGGTGTCAAGCGGGTGGTCAGCTCTTCCTCCTCGTCCGTCTACGGCAACGCCGTCCGGCTTCCGGCCAGGGAGACCGATCCCGCCATTCCGATCTCCCCGTACGCGGCCAGCAAGCTGGCCGCCGAGTACTATTGCACCTTGTTCTACAGATTATACGGGCTGCAGAGCGTGTCGCTACGCTACTTCACCGTATACGGACCGAGGCAACGCCCGGACATGGCCATACGGATATTCACCGACCGGGCCCTGGACGGCAAGCACCCCCAGATCTTCGGGGACGGGGAGCAGACCCGGGACTTCACCTTCATCACCGACGTGGTGGACGCCATCCGCCGCTGCGCCGATTGCCCCGACCCGAAGGGTGAACCGCTCAACATCTGCAGCGGTTCCACGGTCAGCGTCAACCAGGTCGTCTCGTCCATCCTCAAGGCCGTGGGCCGCGAGGACCTGAGGCCGGAGCACCTGCCGCCGCAGCCCGGGGACGTGGACCACACCTGGGGGGACAATACGAAAGCCAGGCAGCTGTTGGGCTGGGAACCTAAGGTGAAGATCGACGAGGGGCTGAGCCGCTTCGTCGAGTGGTACAGCAAGGTAGGAAGGCTTTAGACCGCGACGTAGACCACGCTACGGCCCTTCTGCTCGGCCCGGATCGCCCCCTTCTCCACCAGCTCCAGCAGCCTCTGGGAGAGCTCTTCCTCCTCCATCGGCACCGCCTTGAGCAGCTCGTGGAAGGTCCTACCCTCGCGCAACTGCTCCATGAGCGTGGCCCTTGCCCGTTCGCCTCTGACCTTGGCCTCGGCCGCGGCGACCTCCTCCAGCCTCTCGGCGATGATGGAGTCCAAGTAAACGTCCAGCTTCTCGTGCGCGGCCACCTTGAACTTGCCGGCGTCCTCCTCCAGAAGGCCGCCCAGCTCCATGGGGTCCATGTTCAGGTCGCGCAGCTTGACCACCTGCTGACGGTAGCCGGAGGACGGCTGCCCTTCCGGGCTGCCCAATGTGGGTATGTAACGTACCTCCAGGCCCTTGAGGGCGCCATGCAGTTCCTCCAGAGCGCGGACCAGTTCGGCCTCGTTCAGTACGTCGGTCTCGTAGGTGGGGATTCCAGGCACCTTCCTGAACCCCTTGCTCAGGAAAACCGAATCGACCTGTCCGGGGGAGCTGCCGTCGCTGGAGTAGATGACCCTGATGTACGCCTTCATGCGATCGGGAGAAAATATTCTGGGTTGTCTATATAGTTTGGTATTCCGGGGGTCCGTCCATTACAACCTATTTATTCGGCCGAGGCCATGTGGAGGGACGTGAACAGGGAGGTCGAGTTCGCCATGAACCTATTCCGGGAACACTACCGGAGATCCCCCCCGCCGGCCCCGGCCGACCTGCGGGACCGCGAGTTCGGGTTCATGTTCTTCGATAGGGACTTCGTCCGCAGGCACATGGGCTTCCTGGAGGAGAACGACTACCGCCGCTTCCTGCTCAACCAGGTGCCTTCGCATGCCTATTTCTCATCCGCGCTGTACCAGCACCCCTCTGCCCCCACCATGGACCTCAAAGGGTGGAAAGGGGCGGACCTGATTTTCGACCTGGACGCCGACCACATCCGCGGAGCGGACGGACTGTCCTACCAGGACATGCTGATCCTGGTCAAGAAGGAGGCCATGGCCTTGGTGGACCGCTTCATCTTCGGGGAGTTCGGCTTTGATGAGCGGTATGTGCGGATAAGCTTCTCCGGCGGCCGCGGCTACCACATCCACGTCCGGGACCCCCGGGTGCGCACGCTCGGCTCGCACGAGCGGGGGGAGATCATCGACTTCATCAGCGGCACCGACCTGGACCTGGATAGCGTGTTCCCGTCCGCGGCCATCATGAAGAAGGACTTCAAGGAACGGGTGAAGGTGGAGCGGGCCTTCCGGGTTCCGGGCAAGGACGAGGGCGGATGGCGTCGCTTCGGTCGGGAGGCGATGGGCAGGGTGGCCAACGAAGTGGGGGCCATGAGCGATCAGGGGTTGCGGGAGCGCTATCCGTGCCTGCAGAACGTCAAGGACGCCACCTTGGGCGATATGCGACTCTCGCTGCACGCCTCCCGAGGAGGTACCACCGGCCTGGACCTCATGCTGAGGGAGGACAGCCTGGAGTACTTCACCTCCGACCGGGTGAAGGAGCTGTTCATCCAGATGGTGCTGCAATCCCTGAAGGAGAGGATGGCCGGGCAGATCGACGAGCCGGTGACCAGGGACGTCAAGCGCCTGATACGCTTACCGGGCTCGCTGCATGGCAAGACCGGACTGAAAGTGGTCACCCTCACCAGGGACCAGATGAATGACTTCGATCCGCTGAGAGACGCGGTCCCTGAGACCTATCCGGACCGGCCGGTCAAGGTGGTGCTGAAGGAGGGGACCGACGTAACGATCAAGGGCTTTAGGGCGCACGGGTCGGGTCCTTCCGAAGTGCCCGCCTACGCAGCGGTGTTCCTCGTTCTCCGGAGATGGGCTACCCTGGCTTAGATGGGGGCGCATACAGGAATCTTTATTAAGTGTCCAGGGAATTATTTGCGGGACCTCATGAAATACGACAGCGGCCGTTTTGAAGGCGGTTATCGCCTTATGCACATACACAACACTAAAAGGAGACTGTTCCTGGTCCAGGCCGTTATCGTCCTGATCTTCGCCGCCTATCTGGTCTACGCCGGAGGCGGGTTCGGCGCCAAGCCGTTCTACCTGGGCATCAATTCGTTCCTGTACTTCGTGCTGCTGATGGCCCTCCTGATCCTGGCCGAGTCCTATGTCTTCATCGCCCTGGAGATGCGGTTCGTCAACAGCGACAGTTCCAGATTCTTGATCACCCAACGCACCTTCCGTTCGGCTTTGATCTGGACCGTGGGCTGGCTCCTCCTCCTCCTCCTCTTCACCCTCCCCTTCCTGCCGGCGGTGGTGGACGACGCGGCCCGTAGCAACGGCAATGTTATGGCCACCTCCTCAATGGAGGCGGCAAGCTTCGAGCTGATGAACACCGACGCCTTCGGGCTGACCGAGGTCTCCCGAATCGAGGTCAAGGCCATGGGCGACGTAGAGGTTTTCGTTCTCACCGAGTACAACTACCTACTGTTCAAGGAGGATGGGGCAGAGACCCTGGGTGGCTACCGGGTGAACGTAGGCGATTTCGTGGCCGCGCCTGACCTCACCATCGAATTCCCTGACATGCCGCACGGTCGGTTCTACGTGCTGTTCTATTCGACCAATGACCTCCCGGTCGAGGTCGACTACGTCATCGTACGCGAGGTCTCGAACAGCCTGATGTCCTATATGCCCCTGATGTCCGTGGCGTTCGTGGCAGTGAACGGAGTGGCAGCGGTCTACATGATGATGATAAACAAGAACTACAAGCAGGGCATCTATCGGTGAAGACCGCAACAGTACCCTTTCTTCGCCACCGCCCATCCCTTTTCATTTATCCTTTTCACGGTCTCCGCGGAGGGCCATGCTATTCCTGAGGCTCCCGATTCGAGCGCGGACATCTCCAGGTCCGGGCGCCCCCTAGGCCTCATGCATCCCAGGAGCACGTCGCGCCCGGCGTGCGCCCCGATCTCCACGGCCCGCAGCAGCCGACCCTCCCAGTCCGGTACCTTTTCCCCTATCAGCGAGAGCAGCACCAGACAGGAGATGTCCTCCTGGCATGCCCGGCGGACCGCCTGCGTTTCGTTCTCCTCCCGCCCGATCCCCAGCAGTACATGGGGCGCCACTCGGCCGGGGGCGGCCTGGCAGAGGAAACGCAGAGATCCCAGATAATCGTCCGGGGTGCGGTCCAGGTGCATCCTTTCCCGGATCGCTCTCTCGTCCAAGACCAGGTCGAACGATATTCCATCGGAGGCGGCGGCGATGTCTGTGGCCTCCTCCTTTGATACCAGACCCGGATGGATGTTGATAAGAAGGGGCGTGATCTCCCGGATCCTTCGGATGGTGGGCAGGAAAGGTCCCAAAGGCACCTTGCCCTGCCTTGAGCACCCCCCGCTGATGAGCAGTCCCGACCCTCCACTGGAGTGGACATTTAACGCTAGTTCCACTAAGGTGTCGGGGTCCATCGCCGGAACCATGCCCTTCAGGAAACGGCCCTGGCAATGTGCGCACATCATCTCGCAGCGCTCCCCGGTCACCGAGACGCTCGGGAAGCCCTTCCCTGGCCGGTAGAGGGTGATGGTCCTCATGACCGAGGGATGCCCGTCAATCTGAATAACGTTTGGCTATCGGATGGGAGTTGTAGATTGAGGACCGATATCGTCCGAGGGGACGCCCATACTAATCGAACAACCTCTTCTTCAGGATCAGCAGGACCGCTCCACCGAGCATCAGCAGGGGGATGAGCGCCGTGGCCGCCGCCCAGGGCAGTATGGCGGCCAGAATGAAAGGGACGAAATAGATGGCTAGAACCTCGTGGAAATCATGACCGAGGAAAAGCTCTTTCATGTCGACGGTCAGCGCGAACATCAGCAGGCAGGAGACCCCAAGGACCGCCCTTAGCCCGATGGCGACGATCGGATCCTCCAACCCGCCGGCCGCGTTGCAGAGCCAGCCCAGGATGTACGAGGCGTTGACGACCGTCACCATTTCCCGGAGGTCCATGCCCACGTACTGGTCCATCTGACCGATGGATGGCGTTGAAGGGCTTATGTGCTAATCGCAGGAAAGTGGGGGGGCGGTTGGTCACGACCGATTAAAGCGATCGGTCCGACCGAATTGCGAGGAGGCGGTCCCCCCTTCCCCTATCGCCCGCTCTTGCCAGCGATGTTCCCGACGGAGGTTCCGTCCTCCGTGACCAGTTCCCGGATGTACCAAAAGCTTTATTGGGTGAACCTCGTTCCTCGCCCGAGGCAACCCCGATGAAAGCTTTTCAGGTTACCGGTTCCTACGACGCAAGCAGAGTGGGCTACCGCAAGAGCATGCAGAACTTCAGCGTCCAGGTGGCCGCCGATGACGAGAACGCGGCCAGAGAGAAGGTATTGTCCGACCTGGGCAGCAAGCACCGCAAGAAGCGCGTGGAGATCACCTTCACTGAGGTCAAGCCGCTGGCGGCAGCTGACGTTACCGACGCGGTCGTGAAGCACCAGATCGGTGAGAAGTGATGAACGAGCAAGAGATGCGCCAGGCCATGGGCGCCCTGGAGGCCTACAAGGCCCAGCTTGAGGCGATCAACGAGCAGGGCCAGCTCTTGCAGATGTCCCTGGAGGACTACTCCCGGGCCAAGGACACGCTGGAAGCGGTGGCCAAGGGCCAGCCCGGCGAGGAGATCCTCATGCCGGTGGGAGGCAGCGCTTACGTCTATGCCTCCATCGTCCGCAGCGATCGCGTGCTGGTCGGTGTCGGCACCGGCGTCTCCGTCGACAAACCGATGGAGGACGCCATCGCCACGGTCGAGGTGCGCATCGGAGAGCTGATGGACGCCCTGAAGAAGATCAGCGAGAGCCGCACGGTCGTCGAATCAAAGATGCAGCAGCTCTCCCAGATGATCCAGCAGGAATATCAGAGGATGCAGCAGGGCCTGAAGTGAGTGGGCCATGTTCGATTCCCTGAAGAAGATCCTCGGCCTGAGCAAGAAGGGCATCGAGCCTTCGGCCAAGGTCGAGGAGGTCGTCGGTGACTCCGGGAAGAAGATCTCGGAGAAGGACCTGGACGAACTTCTGTGGGAGCTGGAACTGGTCCTTTTGGAGGCGGACGTGGCCCTCCCCATCGTGGAGGAGATCAAGGCGTCCGTAAGAGCGGACCTCCTGGGCAAGCGCGTTGACCGCTCGTACAGAGTGGAGGACGCCATCGAGATGGCGCTGAAGAACGCCGTCCGTAACGTGCTGAAGGGAAGCGAGTTCGATTTCGATTCGTTCATCGCTGCGCACGAGAAGCCGGTCATCGTGATGTTCCTTGGCATCAACGGAACTGGCAAGACCACCGCCATCGCCAAGCTGACCAAGCGTCTGCAGGGCCAGGGCTTCTCCGTGGTCCTTTCCGCTTCCGACACCTTCCGGGCCGGGGCCATCGAGCAGATCACCATTCACGCGGACCGGTTGGGAAGCAAGGTCATCAAGCACCAGGCCGGGGGTGACCCGGCGGCCGTGGCCTACGATGCTCTGGAGCACGCCAAGGCCCGCAAGCGGGACGTGGTGCTGGTCGATACCGCCGGACGCATGCAGACCAACGCCAACCTGATGGACGAGATGAAGAAGATCAAGCGCGTGGTCAAGCCGCATCTCACCGTCTTCGTCGGCGATTCGCTAGCCGGGAACGACGCTATCGAGCAGGCGCGCACCTTCGAGAAGGAGATCGGGATCGACGTTGTCATTTTAACTAAAATTGACGCCGATGCTAAGGGCGGAGCGGCGCTCTCCATCGCCCACTCCATCAAGAAGCCGATAGCCTTCCTGTCCACCGGGCAGGGCTACGACGACATAATAAAGTTTGACAGCCAGTGGATGGTCGACCGGCTGTTCAACGAAAAGAAGTAGTTAAGAGGTTTTTTCAGGCCTGGAACTGGCTGCCGCAGCATAGCGCCGCCAGCACCACGGAGAACACCTTGGTGTCGTCCACCAGGTTGTCGATGACGCAGTACTCGTTCGGGGTGTGCGCCAGCTCCTCGATGGTCTGCCAGACGTAAGCGTCCATCCCTGCCAGGCGGAAGAAGTTGGCGCAGGTGCCGCCACCGATCCCCACCGGTTTCGGTTCGATGCCCCTGACGCGCTTCACCGCCCACTTCAGGGCCTTCATGCCCTCCCCCTCCAGGTCGGAGGGGGGCCCGCTGCGGGTCTCCTGGACGGTCTCCATCCTGATCTGGGTGCCGGTCTTCTGCTCGAAGATGTCCAGCACCGCGGTGATGTCGCTGCGCAGCGCGTCGATGTCGTACTGCGGCAGTATGCGGCAGTCGAAGTAGAACACGTCCTCCCCGGGGATGGTGTTGACGTTGCCGACCGTCTGCAGGCGCTTGGTCGGCTCGAAGGTGCAGCGGTCCGGGGTGAAAAGCTCGTTGCGGGCGTTGTACTTGCGGTGCAGGAAGTCCTGCAGGAAGACGATGAGCTCGGAGCCTACGCGCATGGCGTTGGTCCCCAGGTCCGGTCGGGAGGCGTGGACCTGCTTCCCGGTGACGGTGAACTTCAACCAGAGGATGTGCTTCTCGGCGATCTCCACCTCGTCACCGCGGGGCGTTCCGTGGTCCGGTACGAACATGATGTCGCCCGGCTTGAAGACGCCCTCCTTGAGAAGGAACTTGATTCCCCGCTCGTTGCCCATCTCCTCGTCCGCGACCAGCACCAGCCCCAGGCTGCGCTCCAGCTCCACGTCCATGCTCATGAGGGTCTCGGCCGCGAAGAGCCCGGCGATCAGCGCCTGGCCGTTGTCCTCCGACCCCAGCCCGTAGAGCTTTCCGTCCACCAGCCGCGGCGAGAACGGGGGGGTGTTCCAGGAGTTCAGGTCTCCCGGCGGCACGGTGTCCATATGAGCGACTATCCAGACGGTCTGGTCCACCTTTCCCTTCTTCTTGGCCACGATGTTGGGCCTCAATCTCAGTCTGACCCTCTCGTCCAGGGCGTCATACATCTCCACGTCGTCGAACTTGGAGTGGTCCAGGATGTCCCTCAGGTAGCGGGACCTTTCCAGCTCGCCGCTCCCTCCGCTCTCCGGGCCGATGGCCGGTATCCTTATCAGCTCGCTTAGGGCCTCGACCATCTCGTCTCGGTGGGACCCCACCTGAGCCAGCAACTGTTCCAGACTGGGCATTGGAATCGACAATAATTGATATCGTCCTTATAAAATGTATTGGTGAAGGGGTTTAGACGCGGACCGCCATGGACACTGCGTTCCCGCCGCCCAGGCAGAGGGTGGCCAGGCCGGTGTGCTTGCCCTGGTCTTTGAGCGCGTAGATCAAAGAGGTCAGCACCCTCGCTCCCGAGCAGCCGATGGGGTGACCGAGGGCGATGGCCCCGCCGTTCACGTTGAAGCGGTCCTCTGGCACGCCGAGCTCCTTGCGCACCGCCACCGAGGCGGTGGCGAAGGCCTCGTTGTGCTCGAACAGGTCGAAGTCACCGACCCTCATGTTCATCCTCTCCAGCAGCTTCCGGGTGGCCGGGATCGGCGCCTCCATGATCCATTCCGGCCGGGTGCCGCCGGTGGCGTAGCCGATTATCTCCGCCAGGGGTGTTATGCCCCGGGACTCCGCGAACTCTCTGGAGCACACCACCAGAGCGGCCGCCCCGTCGCTGAGCTGGGAGGCGTTCCCGGCGGTGACCAGGCCGTCCTTCTTGAAGGATGGCGAGAGCTTCGCCAGCGCTTCCGGGGTGGTGTCGGGGCGGATCCCCTCGTCCTTGTCGAACACGGTGTCGCCCTTCTTCCCCTTTATGACCACCGGTACGATCTCCTTGTCGAACCGGCCCTCGGCCTGCGCTCTCTGCGCTTTGATGTGGGATTGGTAGGACAGCAGGTCGGCCTGCTCCCTGGTGATGCCGAACCGTTCGGCCACGATCTCGGCGGTGATGCCCATGTGCATGTCATTGAATACGTCCCACAGGCCGTCGTTTACCATGTGGTCCACGATCTTGTTGTCCCCCAGGCGATAGCCGAAGCGGGCCTGCTTAAGGAGGTACGGGGCGGAGTTCATGTTCTCCATCCCCCCGGCCACTATGGCCTGGTATTCCCCGGCCTTGATGGCGTTGGCCGCCAGCATGACGGCCTTCATGCCAGAGCCGCAGACCTTGTTGATGGTGGTGGAGCCGATCTCGTAGGGCAGCCCGGCGCCCACCGCCGCCTGCCTGGCCGGGTTCTGTCCTAGCGAAGCTGAGAGGACGTTTCCCATCAGGCACTCCTCGATGTCCCCGGACTGAAGCCCCGCGCGCTTTACCGCTTCCTTGATGGCGACCGCGCCCAGCTGGGGGGCCGGCACGTCCTTGATGGTCCCGTTGAACTTGCCTATGGCGGTCCTGGCCGCGCTGATGATGACGACTTCCTGCATGATCGTTCACCCCGCCAGATAGCTGGTCGGGTTTTTCTTCTCATAGAGCGATGGGGTATAAATCTATGTCGATTGCGCCCTACGGCTGATGTCGTTCCAGGCCCATGCGCTTGAGCGGCTTGCCAAGGTGGCGGCGGGCGCAAACCGGTGGCTCATACCATCCAGGGGAGATGTTCCTGGCCACCTCGGCGGTGGTCGGATGGAGGTCTGTCTTGGTCCCGCATTTCTTGCAGCGGAAACCCCCCGCGGACCCCATGGACTTGGTGGGGCCGGCGCAGGACGGGCAGCGCGGGTTGGCCACCTTCTTCGTCTCCTTCGCGACGGATATCACCTGCAGCTTCTCCACGTTGAGCGTTCTTGGTTCCGCCCTCAGCTCGCCGAACAGGCGCAGCCGGTCGCCGGGGCGAAGGTCTCGCACGGTGTCGCGGAACTCCTTGGTGGGCTCGTACGCCGCGCAGTCCAGTTCGCCCTTTGAAGTGGTGACCTGGAATATCACGTGCCCTCCGGCCACGGTCCGCGGAACCCCGTTCACGGTGGCTAGAAAATCATAGGAGCGGTCAGGGAGGGTTGGCTCCCTGCGCACCAGATGGTCATCGGTGCCCTGATTGCTCAGGAACATGACCCACCGGGCGGGCGGCTCGGAGCGCAGGCTGAAGACGGCGGCCATCAGCTCCCTGGGGTCGTCCCCCCGGACGCCGAAGAGCACTGGGCAGGGGGTGTGCGGGGATATCGCCCTTCTGGCGGTGTGATGGTCGAAGTTGTTGAAGGTGCTTGGATAGCTCAGGTCCATATCCTTCACCGAGGCGTCGTCCAGATACCTGGGGGTGCCCCATCTTTCCCTTTCCCGGTAGGTGATGATCTCATACGTTCGGTCTCGGGGCCTCCAAGCCATGGCGGCGGACGCCCCTATGATCCCTCGCCCGCCCTCCCAGCCCACCACGTCGGCTCCGATGCGCTGCAGCTCCCGCAGGGTATCCTCCTTGCGGACGATGTCCCGGACCGCGTTCCAGTATAGACTTTGGGCGGGCTTCCTCTCGCTTACCACCAGACCGGGACTGGCGTCCTCGGCGGTCCTGGACCATTTGCCGACGACCTTCTCCGCCACCCCCAGCACCAGGTCGCGGTCGGCCTCCTCGTACATCCTCTTGTAGCTGTACACCGGGGTGCCGTCCAGCTGCCCGATCATGTCGGCCTCGCCCCGACCGACCCCGAATCGGAGGCACAGCGCCCCGTTCCCCCTGGTCTTCCATGGCACCGCGGGGTTCAACCTGACCAGGCGTGGAAGGCCTATGAGATCGTACACCCCGAGCGCTTTGATCATCTCGGTGGCCAGGAAGGTGGTGCACATCGATTCCAGGGAATCGGTGTCGTCGAAGGCTACGAACATTCTGTTCCGGCGAGCGGGTTGGGCCTAGAAGTAATTTTCAGTAGGGTGAAGTCTTGAATACAGGATTTTCGATTTCCCTTCCATGCCCAAGCCGATCAATGTGGAAAGGGGTTTGGAGCTCTCGGTCCTAATAACGGTCCTGGGAGCCTTTCTGTTGTTCCTAGGAATATCCGACGCTTTGGATTGGGCGGTGGACCTGGGAGGTTGGGGCTTCTATGCCGGAGCGGTAGGTGTCATATCAATCATCGTGGGCGTGATCTGGTTATTGTCCATATTGCAGAGGATCAAGAAGTTCGGCGTTCTGATGGAGGAGAAGAGCAAGGCGGTGTTCGTTCGCACCTTGGACGATCTTGAATATACGGCTTGGCGCCTCCCTTCTAAGTATGACGATCTTCTTTTGAAGAAGAAGAGAGATATGGGGGTAAAATAGAGGGGGACCCCATCGTTTCCTATGGAACGATTCTTCGTCGTTGCAGCTCCTGGTCGACCGATTTTTTCTTACGGAGGCTAAAATTTGAATTGCTATTTACAATATATAATATAATCAATAAAAATCGATTATCTATCTAACATATCTCGATTCTATCGCACTTGAAACGTCCTTTATCCCTGGAAGAGAATACAATCGGTCCATCACCCTTTCCAGATCATCCTCATGACATCTGAAGACCATATCAACCACATCCGAATAGGCGACCGATTCCACAAAGAAGTCGTCATATATCCTGGATATCTCGGTCGCCGCCTGCCTCCCGTTCTCAGCCTTGAAGCTCACCACCACCGGTGGACGGAAGTATGATTGAACGGCGTCCATCAGACCGTCCACGCCCTCCCCGGTGACCGCCGAGACGCCTATCACCGATATGGGGTCCAGGACTTCATGGATGGTAGCCATCATCTCCATCACGCGGTCCGGGTCCTGGTCCATCTTGTTCAACGCCACCAAGAGCTTGCCCTTCAACACCCCCTTTCCAAGGATGTGCTGTACGGCGAGGATCTTGGAGCTGACATCGAACAAAGGCTCCGAGGAATCGACTACCAGAACCACCAGGTCGGCGGTGAAGACGTCCTGCAAGGTGTTCCGGAAGGATTCGATCATGAAGTGAGGAAGGTCCTTGAGGAAACCGACCGTATCGGTCAGCAGGATCTTGGAGGAACCGACCCTTCTGGTGGTGGTGCCGAGAGTAGAAAACATACGATCTGCCACCAGGACCTCCTCTCCGGTCAGCCTTCTCATCAGTGAAGACTTACCGGCGTTCGTATAACCGGCCAGACAGACCGTCCGAAAACCCCTGTACCTGCGCATCCCCCGCCGAAGGTCGCCGTCCCTGGCCAGGGACCTCAGCTCCTCCTCTATCTGAGCTATCCTGCGGCGAATGATATTATAGTAAACGTCCACCTGGTATTCCCCACCTCCCAGGAACCCAGGGTGCTCGCCGGCCTTCGCGCTGTGCACCCATTCCCTCATCAGAGGCACCTGATATCGCAAACGGGCGAGCTCCACTTGCAGCTTCGACTCCCGCCCCTCCGCCCGGCTGGTGAAGATGTCCAGGACCACTGCGATCCGGTCCAGGCACTCCGCCTTCAGCCCGTTCTCCAGGTTGAAATGCTGCGATGGCTTCAGCTCGCCGTTGATGACCACCACGTCCACCGGCCTTTCGGCCAGCAGCTCCTTCAGCTCATTGAACCTCCCCCTGCCCAGATAGTACGTCTGGTCCGGTCGGGAGCGCCGTTGCATAACCACGTAAAGGATCTCCAGGTCCGCCGAACGGCAGAGCTCCTCGATCTCCGCGGTGTCCCGGTCCAGGCTTATCAACGCTACCGTTCTCAATGCAAGCGACCCTCGCTCCCCAATCCCCTCCGACTCATTTACCTTATTTGGTAACAGACCCCAAACGCGCTCCATAGGAAACAAAGGGGTGGGGGTGCTCGCTGGAACAAGAACATCCTCCTCGCTTACTATCCGGGCAGGGGATAAAAGTAAGGTTCTAGTAAATAGAAGCGCAATGTCCTTTTCCTCACTTCGGAGGGCACTCATCCGCTCGAGAGGGGCATCATGGAATCCAACATATTCACGCAGCACATGGATCGCAGGCAGATCTTCAAGAAGAACAACCGGGAGATCCTGCGCCCCTCCTACATACCGGACGTCCTTCCGCACCGCCAGGAGGAGATAAACTCCCTGGCCTCGGTGCTGGTGACCGCCCTGAAGGGGGAACGCCCAAGCAACATCCTGATCTTCGGCAAGACGGGGACCGGGAAGACAGCCTGCGTCAAGTTCATCGGCAACGAGATCAAGAAGGCGGGGGGCGACGAGGGAAAGGTCACCTTCATCTACATGAACTGCGAGGTGGTGGACACCTCGTACGGCGTGCTGCAGAACATCGGCAACCAGTTCGTAAAGGACTTCGACCAGCGGATACCGTTCACCGGTCTCAGCATAATGCAGGTCTACAACATGCTCCGGGACAAGCTGGACGAGCAGAACCACGTGATCATCATCGCCCTGGACGAGATAGACAAGCTGGTCTACAAGAGCGGGGACGACGTGCTCTATCACTTATCCAAAATTAACGACGACCTTAAGAACGCCCGGGTATCCGTGATCGGCATATCCAACGACCTTCTCTTCACTGAGATGCTGGACCCCCGGGTCCGCAGTCGGATGGAAGGGGAGAAGATGGTGTTCCCGCCCTACAACGCGGACCAGCTGAAGGACATCCTGAGGCAACGTTCCCAGCTGGCCTTCGACGAGGGGGTTCTCGAAGAGGCCGTGATACCGCTCTGCGCCGCCCTGGCCGCCCAGGAGCACGGGGACGCCCGGCGCGCTTTGGACCTATTGCGCATCGCCGGTGAGATAGCCGAAAGGGACAATGCGGAGAGGGTGCAGGAGCTCCATGTTCTCAAAGCCAAGAACAAGATGGAGCTGGACTGCGTGAGCGAGGCCATCCGCACGCTGCCGACGCAGTCCAAGCTGGTGCTGATGTGCATCGTCACCAACGTGGAACGGGGAACGGAGAAGCTGACCACCGGGGACGTCTACGAGACGTACAAGGAGACCTCGCGGATCCTCGGCATGGGCCCCCTGACGCAGAGGAGGATCACCGACCTCATATCCGAGCTGGATATGATGGGCATCATACACGCCCGCGTTCGTTCCTTCGGCCGCGGGGGCCGCACCAAGGAGATAGACCTCGGAGTGCCTTTAGCTGAAACGAAGAAGGTGCTAGAGGAGGACGAGGTCTTCCTGGGGCTGAAGCACTACAAGCAGAAGAACCAGACCACGCTGATGTGATCACTTCTTGCGGCGCATCTTATCCTTGAGCCTGGCCCAGACGTCGATCCCGCGCTTCTGAAGCATCATGCCCGTCAGGTCCAGGGCCAGGGGGACCAATATGATCAAGGCCAGCACTATAAGGAGGCCGTTCTTGCTGTTCTCCGGGGTACTATCCGGGAGGTTGCCGTTCACCCAGAGCTTGATGATGCCCAGCCAGGGAAGCTCGGCCTTGGCCTCGCCGACTATCCACTCGTCCTTGATCGGCTCGCGGCAGATGGCCGCGGTCGACTGGTCGTAGATGCCATCGTTATGGTCACCCATCGTGATGAAGCCATCATGGTCCAGTTCATGGTCGGCGTAGAAATCTAATAGGGCGGCCAGGTCCACACTGAGGACTATGGACTCGTATCCCACGTCATAGATCTCCACCACGTCGGTAAGGTTCCACCAGCGCCCATCCTCCAACGGCCCGTTCCCCCACTTCTCCGGGGGCAGGGCGGCCAACGAGGGGATATCGAAGCTGGCCGATGTGGAATTGTACTCCAGGCGCATCATGGCCCGGTGGATTATGGGGGTGGAGTCAGACCGTCCGTAACGCTCATAGACGATGACGTCGCCATAATCACCAAAGGTGCGGTGCCCGTCCGCATAGCTCTCCACGTACGTCCGAACGTTGGAACCGTCCGATCGTTGGACGATGACCAGGTCCCCGGTGTCGATGGTGCCTATGTAGCTTCGGTCGTCGCTGTGCTGCATGCTGGCCGACTCCACCACGTACACCGGAGGCCACATACCGGCGTAGACCAGCATGGCCAACAGCAGCACCCCCATGATCAGGAGCCCGCCGACCAGCACCTTGTACTCCTTCAGCACGCGCTTCAGCTTACCGGACGCATCGGACAATGGAGCACTTTACCAACTTTCCTGTAATTAAGAGTGCCGAACAAGGGATTAATATTGCCCGGCCGCATGCGGGAGCGATGAGCAACAGGCCGGACAACGACACCTACTTCATGCGCATGGCCGAGCTAGTGGCCACCCGATCCACCTGCCTGCGCCGCCAGGTCGGCGCTGTGATCGTCAAGGAGAAGCGGGTACTGACCACCGGCTACAACGGCGCCCCGCGCGGCCTCCGACACTGCGAGGAGGTCGGCTGCGTCCGCCAGCAGAACAATGTGGAATCCGGGACGAGGCACGAGCTTTGCCGCGGCGTGCACGCGGAGCAGAACGCGGTCATACAGGGGGCGTACTTCGGGGTCAGCATCAAAGGGGCGACCGTCTACACCACCAATTTCCCCTGCGTCCTATGCTCGAAGATAATGCTCAACGCCGGCATCGAGGAGATCGTCTATCTAGACACTTACGTGGACGAGCTCTCCAAACAGATGTTGGAAGAGGCGGGGATCAAGGTTAGGCGCTACGAGAGGCCGCTATTATAGTAGTATAATTTATAATATATTTCTCATTTATTAAAGGGCGGCCGATTCCTATGCTAATTTTTAACATTCGAATGCTGGGTTCAAATTCATTATTCCTCTAGAGAATCATATTTTTTGACCTCCGAAGCTTAATTTATCAGCCAATCAGGCCCCGTTTAGCAAATTGTTTATATACTTTGATTAAATTCCCAGAACAACCTTCCGGGGAGACACCTGTGAACAGATCTGACATTCTTCTTCAAGTAAAGGACGCCGAGTCCAAGGCGCAACAGATCGTCAAGG